>Ga0209382_10003314_pt1 | contig 22422 bp, 12 predicted proteins | sample SoiMetdeltSBSDD5_FD_187599 | JGI IMG/M metagenome (GOLD analysis project Ga0209382, IMG submission 187599) | Bulk soil microbial communities from a Populus tree surrounding site in Tennessee, USA - Soil MetaG P. deltoides SBSDD5 (SPAdes) (version 2) | ecosystem: Environmental > Terrestrial >...
TTCACCGCGACCAACACCGGCGCCGCCGCGGCGGCTCTCGGCTGGATGTTCACGGAGTGGATGAGCCGCGGCAAGCCGACCGTGCTGGGCGCCGCGTCGGGCGCCGTCGCGGGCCTCGTCGCGATCACGCCGGCCTCCGGCTACGTCACGCCGATGGCGTCGGTGATCATCGGGGCGATCGCCGGGTGGCTCTGCTACACGGCGTGCAACCTCAAGGCGAAGCTCGGCTACGACGACTCGCTCGACGTCGTCGGCGTGCACGGCGTCGGCGGCACCTGGGGCGCCTTGGCGACCGGCCTCTTCGCCACCAAGGCGGTCAACGATGCCGGCGGCAACGGCCTCTTTTACGGAAATCCGGGCCAGCTCTGGACGCAGATCATCGCGGTCCTCGCGACCTACGTCCTGGCGATCGTGGCGACGATCATCATCCTGAAGGTGGTCGACGCGCTCGTCGGGCTGCGCGTCAGCGAAGAGGACGAGATGGCCGGTCTGGACCTCTCCCAGCACTCCGAGACCGCGTACGCCGCCGCCGGCGGCTACGGCGAGTTTGGCGGCGCGGCGCACACTGCGGTGACCGAGACCATGCGCACCGCCGAGTCGAAGCCTCGGGTGGCGCATTGAACGCGGGCGCCGGGCGGGGCTTGATTCACCCCCCGGTTGCCCTTAAGGTAGGCGGGCTGTTTACCACTCAGCACAGAAGGAGTCGCGCATGACGGCGAAGGACGTACTGAAGTTGGCCAAGGAGAGAGGCGCCAAGATCGTCGACCTCCGGTTCATCGACCTGCCGGGGCTGTGGCAGCACTTTTCGATCCCGGTGTCGGAGTTGAGCGAGGAGATCTTCGAGGACGGTCTGGGCTTCGATGGATCGTCGATCCGCGGATTCCAGTCGATCGATGAGTCCGATATGCTGCTGATACCGGATCCCAACACCGCGGTGATGGATCCGTTCACCGCCGTGCCGACCCTGGTGTTGATCTGCAACGTCAAGGATCCCGTCACCGGCAAGCCGTACTCGCGCGACCCGCGCTACATCGCCCAGAAGGCCGAGGCCTATCTCAAGAAGACCGGGCTGGCAGATACGGTCTACATCGGACCCGAGCTCGAGTTCTTCTTCTTCGACTCGATCCGCTTCGACCAGAACTACAACTCCGGCTACTACTTCATCGATTCCGAAGCCGGCGCCTGGAACACCGGGAAAGAAGGCACGCCGGAGAATCCGAACCTCGGCTACAAGCCGCGCTACAAGCAGGGCTACTTCCCGGTGCCGCCGATGGACAAATTCCAGGACATCCGGTCGGACATGGTGCTGGCGATGGAGTCGGTCGGGATCCGGGTCGAGGTGCACCACCACGAGGTGGCGTCCGGCGGCCAGACCGAGATCGACATGCGCTTCGACACGCTCACGAAGATGGCCGACCGGGTCTGCTGGTACAAGTACTGCGCGAAGAACACGGCGCGCAAGTGGGGCAAGACGGCCACGTTCATGCCCAAGCCCCTGTTCCAGGACAACGGCTCGGGCATGCACACGCACCAGTCGCTGTGGAAGAACGGCAAGAATCTCTTCTACGAGCGGGGCGGCTACGCCGACATCTCGAAGACCTGCCTCTACTACATCGGCGGGATTCTGAAGCACGCGCCGGCGCTGCTCGCGCTGATCGCGCCGTCGACCAACTCGTACAAGCGCCTGGTGCCGGGCTACGAAGCGCCGATCAACCTGGTCTACAGCCAGCGCAACCGCTCGGCGGCGATCCGCATCCCGATGTACTCGAAGTCGGAAGGCGCCAAGCGGATCGAGTTCCGCACGCCGGACCCGACCTGCAACCCGTATCTGTCGTTCGCGGCCTGCTTGATGGCCGGCCTCGACGGTGTCGCCAACAAGATCGATCCGGGCAAGCCGGTGGACAAGGACCTCTACGAGCTGCCGCCGGCCGAGCAGAAGAAGATCAAGCAGCTGCCCGGCGATCTCTCGATCGTGCTCGACAACCTCGAGAAGTCACACGACTGGCTCCTCAAGGGCGACGTGTTCACGCCGGACGTCATCGAGACGTGGATCGAGTACAAGCGGAAGAACGAGGTCGACGCGGTGCGGCTGCGTCCGCATCCGTGGGAGTTCGCGCTCTACTTCGATATTTAGGCTTCATCGGGGGGAGCATCGCCGCTCCCCCCGAGATCTCAGCGGCTCGACCACGAGATCCGCGACCGAGGACCGCTATCGCGCGGATCACCGGTCGTCGACCAGCTGACCGTACTCGAGCTTCACGATGCGATCGCCCAGATGGTAGTAGCGGTCGTCGTGGCTGATCACGACGACCGTCTTGCCGCGCGCCCGGAGATCGGCCAGTACCCGCGTGTAGAAGATGTCGCGATAGTGGGCATCCTGGTCGGCGGCCCATTCGTCGAAGACGTAGATCGGCCGGTCCTCGAGGAACGCGGCGAGCAGGGCGAGGCGTTTGCGCTGCCCCTGCGACAAGGCCGTGGTCGAGAGCGCGCCGTTCTTGATCTGTAGCTTCGCGTCGAGCTCCAGCTCGACCAGGTGTGCCTGAGCCCGCGCTTCGATGTCGACGCCGTGCAGTCCGAGCAAGGCGTCGAACAGGTAGAAATCGGAGAAGACCGCCGAGAAGTGTGCGCAGTACCAGTCGCGGTTCTTGTCCGTGATCGCTAGCCCGTCGAGACGGATCGCGCCGGCGTCGGGAGGGTAGAGTCCGGTCAGGAGCTTGACGAACGTCGACTTCCCGCTGCCGTTGCCGCCGACGACGAAGACGAGCTCGCCGCGCGAGAGCGTCATGTCGAGGGGCCCGAGCACGAATGCCCTGCCGTCGACGTCCCGCGGGTACATGAACGTCGCGCCGTCGAGCTCGATCCGCCGCCACCCGACGGGCTGTTCCGTGCGGGTCGGCGCCGGCGACGGCTCGTTGGGCGTGGCCAGCGACACGCCGAGCTGACGGATCTTGTCGAGGGCGATTCGTCCACGACTGAAGATGGGCCAGGTGTCGATGATCCCCCAGATCGGGCCCATCATGTAGAGCGTCGCCAGAACATAGCCCGTCACCGTCGCGGTGCGCTCGGCCGCGCCGCCGGGATCGGCGACGAGCAAGCCGCCGAGCAGTCCGTAGAACATGAGGTGGTTCCAGGTGTCGGCGACCAGGTGATGGCGTACTCCGGCGAGCCCGTGGCGGCGCAGCTCATCCGTGGTGGCCTCGATTCGCTCCGTGAGAAAGGCATCACGCCGGCCCGCGTGCAGCTTGAGCTCCTTCATGCCCTCCGTCAGCGCGCGGAAGTGTCCGAACAGCACGTCGCGGGTGTCGCGCGCCCGTTGCAGGTAGCGGAAGGCCCGCGCGGTCAGCAACCGGTGCCCGACGACCCCGATCGCCGCCACCACCGCGATGGCCATCAGGAGCGGCCAGGAAAGCCATGCGAGATAGACGGCGCAGCCGAGCAGCATCGCCGCGTGCATCGCCACGACCGGCACGTTCTGCGCGGCCCAACCGAGCCAGGCGACGTCGTCGGTCAGAATGGCGAGGATTCGCGGGATGCCGACCATCTCCAGCTGCCTGAGTGGCGTGGCCAACACGCGACGGCTGAGCTCGCGACAGAGGTCGGCCAGGGTCTGCTGGCTGAATTGGTTGAGTAGCAGGCGCGCCACCGCCTGGCTGGCCACCCTGGTCACGACCAGCCCGGCGAATGCCGCCACGAACAACGTTCGGGTGAGGTCGACCCGATGGAGCGCGGTGTTGACCAGCGCGATCAGCCCCGCGCTGGCCGCGCCGCTCACGAGGCCGGCGATCACAGCGGCCACGGCCACGACCCTCGCCCGAACGGGAACGAGCCCAAGCAAAAGGCTCACTGTGACGCCGATCGTGAGGCCGTCGACTGCGCCCGCTCGAGGGACCGGATGACGTGTGACGCGAGCGTGCGGACATGGGGCTCGGTCAGCATCAGTCCGGAGTCGTCGGCAGCCACCGAATAGAACTCGACTCCGCCACGCGCCAGGTCGCGCCAGATCGATCGCAGATCGATCGTCGGGGCGACCTTGCGTCCCTCGGCGCTGAAGAGGACCACGGGCCCGTGATAGGCACGGATCGCATAGCGCTGGAACGCCGTCGTGTTGGCGCGCGTCACGGCATAGAGCGAGAAATCCTGTCGCGCGCTGTGCAGGAGATCGCGTTTGGCGAGCATCTCCGCGACGAGGGTCAGCCGGTCGCGTAGATACCGAAGCCGCGCCGGCCCGCGCAGACTCTTGAACGTCTCGACATAGAGCTGCAGGCGCGTCGAAATGAATCCGAGCAGCGCCGGGACGCGCGTCGAGTTTCCGTCGGCCGACGGCGCCGCCGCCTCCGGGGGCCATGTGTCGAGAAGTCCCAGGAACGCAACGCTCTGGCCCGCAGCGTGCAGCTGCTGCGCCATCTCGTAGGCCACGATGCCGCCCATGCACATCCCCACGAGATAGTACGGGCCGTTCGGCTGGAGCTCGCGGATCTCGTCGAGATACGCCGACGCGATGGCTTCGATCGTCGTCAGCGGAGTCCCGGTTCCGTCGACGCCGCGCGACTGCAGGCCGTAGAACGGTTGGTCCGGTCCCAGCCGCCGCGCGAGCCGCTGGTAGCCAAGGACGGTTCCGCCCACGCCGGGGATCACGAACAGCGGTGGCCGACTGCCGCCGGGCTGTATAGCGACGAGGGAGCGACCCGGTGGAGGACTCGTCCCGCGTCGTAGAACGTCGGCGAGGCCGGCGATGGTGGAATGCTCGAAGAGCGTCGCCAGCCGGAGAACGACGCCGAAGGCGTTCTCGACCTGCGCCATCAATCGGATCGCCAGCAGCGAGTGGCCGCCGAGGTCGAAGAAGCTGTCATGGATGCCGACCTGGCCGACGGCGAGGACGTCTCGCCAGATCTGCGCGAGCCGGCGCTCGAGCTCGTCGCGCGGCGCAACCAGCGCCGGAACGTCCGGCGCCTCTTGAGGGTCGGGCAGCGCGCGGCGGTCCACCTTGCCGCTCACATTCAGGGGTAGCTGGTCGAGTCGCACGAGCGTCGTCGGGATCATGTACTCGGGCAGCGTCTGCCGGAGAAACTCGCGGAGCTCTCTCGCGTCGAGCGGCTCCTCGCCGACGACATAGCCGACGAGTCGCGCCTCGCCGCCCTGCGCCCGGCGCGCCACGACCGCCGCATTGCGGACCCGCGGGTGACGGGTCAACGCCGCCTCGACTTCGCCCGGCTCGACACGGAAGCCGCGGATCTTCACCTGATCGTCGATGCGTCCGATGAACTCCAGCGTTCCATCGGCGAGCCATCGAACCAGATCGCCGGTTCGGTACAGGCGCTCGTCGAGGGTCGGCGACAGCCGATGTACCACGAACCGCTCGGCCGTGAGCTCTGGACGCCCGATGTAGCCTCGCGCCACCGCATCACCGCCGATCCATAGCTCGCCGGGTACCCCGATCGGGGCCGGTCGGCGATACCGATCCAGCACGTAGACGCGGGTGTTGGCGATGGGTCGCCCGATCGGCACGGAGTGCCCGGGCGGCGGCGGGGCCGTCACGGCGTGACAGCACGCGAAGGTGGCGCCCTCGGTGGGCCCATATCCGTTGACGACGGAGAGGCGCGGCATCGCCGCGAGCACCCGTCGGACGTGCGGCGGCGAAACGACGTCGCCCCCGGCGAGAAGCTGGCGCAGCGGTCGCAGGCTCTCGATGGCGTTGTCCACGACCTGCTCGAAGAGCCCGGACGTGAGCCACAAGGTCGTCACACCGTTGTCGGCGATCACCTTGCGCAGCTCGGCTAGCGCCGGTACCCCGGGAGAGGCCATGACCAGCCGGCCGCCGTTGAGCAGTGCGCCCCAGATCTCGAACGCAGAGACGTCGAACGAAAGCGCCGTGAGCTGCAGAATGACCTCGTCGCGTCCGAAATGCGCGTAGCGCGTCCCCTTGACCAGACGAGCCACGTTGCGATGTGTCACCGCGACACCTTTGGGCTCACCCGTGGAGCCCGACGTATACGTCACGTGGGCGAGATCCTCCGCGGTGACGGAGGCGTCGAGCCGCGTATCGGGTCGCGTCGCGATGACGTCCCAGTCCGCGTCGAGGCGGATCACGAGGCCGTCGAGCCTCGGCAGCCGGCTCTCCATCCGCGCCTGGGTGAGTACGACGTCGATCGTCGTGTTCCGGATCATGAAGGCCAGGCGCTCCGGCGGCGCCAGCAGGTCGAGCGGGACGTAGGCCCCACCCGCCTTCAGGATGCCGAGGATGGCCACGATCATGTCCACGGAGCGGTCGATCAGCACGCCGACTCGATCCTTGGCCGCGACGCCGGCCGCGCGCAGATGATGGCTCAGCTGATTGGCGCGACGATCGAGCTCGCCGTACGTCAGCGCGACACCCGCGTTCACTAACGCCACGGCGTTCGGCGCCTCGTCGGCCTGCTCCTCGAAGAGGCCGTGAACGGATCGATCCCGGGGATAGGGCGCGTCGGTGGCGTTCCATTCCACCAGGAGCTGACGGGTCTCGGCGTCGCTGAGCATGCGCAGCGCCGAGATGCGAGAGGCGGGCTCGGCGACCACGCTCTCGAGGAGCGCGTGGTAGTGGGCGGCGAGCCGCGCCATCGTCGCCCGCTCGAAGAGATCGCGCTTGTACTGCAGGGTGGCCCGCAGCGTTCCGTCCCCGACGTCGGCGATGAAGACGCTCAGGTCGAACGGCGAGGCCACCGTGACGAACCCGAGGTCGCCGCCGGCCCTCGAGTCCTGGAGGACGAAATTGACCTGGAACAGGGGGTTCTGCCCGAGAACGCGCGCGGGCTGTAGCTCCTCGACGAGCTTCTCGAACGGCATGTCCGGGTGCGCATAGGCGCCGAGGCAGGTTTCGCGCACCCGGCCCAGGAGCTCCTGAAAGGATGGATCGCCGGACAGATCGGTGCGAAGGACCAGCGTGTTGACGAAGCAGCCGACGAGCGGCTCCAGCTCGACGTGGGTTCGATTCGCGACCGGCGTGCCGACGGCGATGTCGTCCTGCCCGCAGTAGCGGGCCAGCACCACTTTGAACGCGGCCAGCAGGCTCATGAAGAGCGTGGCGCCTTCGCGGCGGCTCAAAGCCCTGAGCTCGTCGGCCAGCGGGCGGGGCACGACGAAGTCGTGGCTCGCTCCGGCCGATGTCGCCGGTCTGGATCGCGGACGGTCGGTCGGAAGCTCGAGCCGCGCCGGCAGCGGCGTCAACCGCTCGCACCAGAACCGACGCTGGGTCTCGCGGACGTCGCCGTCGAGCCACTGCCGTTGCCACACGGCGAAGTCTGCGTATCGCAGCGGCAGCGGGGCGAGTGGCGCCGGCACGCCGGCCAGACGTGCCGCGTACAGCGCATCCAGATCGCGGGCCAGGATGCCGAGCGACCAGCCGTCGGCGACGGTGTGATGGACCACGAAGCAAAGTACGTGCTCGTCGAAAGCCGACGTGATCAGCAGCGGCCGGAACAGGGGGCCGGTCGCGAGATCGAACGGACGCGAGGCGTGCTCGTCGATGAGCCGGCGCGCTGCCGCGGCCCGCTGTGGCGGCCGGACCGGCTGCAGATCGACGACGTCCAGCGAGATCAGGTCCGCGGTGCCGATGCGCTGGACGGGCACGCCGTTGCGACTCGGAAAGGTCGCCCGCAGCGATTCGTGCCGCTGCGCCAGGTCATGAACGGCCTGCCTCAGCGCCGCGACGTCGAGCGCGCCGCGGATCGGGCGCCGGGCGGCGATACTGTAGGCCGTGGAGCCCGGCTCCAGCTGGGCGAGGAACCATAGCCGCTCCTGGGCGAAGGAAAGAGGAAGCTCCTCTCCGGCGCCGGTCTCGCGGAGCCACGCAACGATCTCGGCCTTTCGGAGCGTGAGCTCGGCGCGCAACGCGTCGGTCAGCGCGCCCTCGGGTGCGCTGCAGCGCAGGCGATCAGCGTCGAGCGCCAACGTGATGTCGAGCGTGCGAAGATGCGCGACGAGCTCGGCGGCGGTCATCCGGTGCGGTTTAAAATTCTTCGATGACCCGTCGATCCTGCTTCGTGGCGGGAATGCTCTTCAGCAGCGCTTCGACCTCTGCGTCCGACAAGCCGGCGAGCCGGGCGAGCAGCTGCTCCCGGCTCGCGCTCGCCGCCGCCGGCCCCACGACGTCGGCGGATTTCTCGATCACGGCGATGTGTGGAGCGAGCTCGGCGATCGTGGGCTTCTCGAAGAGCAGACGCAACGGCAGCTCCACGCGGAGCGTTTTCCGGATGCGGGCGATGACCTGGATGCCCAAGAGCGAGTGCCCGCCGAGCTCGAAGAAATTGTCGAACACCCCGACTCGGTCGAGTTTGAGCACCTCGGCGATGATCTCGGCGAGCGCGCGCTCCTCCTGAGTGCGAGGCGCAACGAAGCTGGCCTCCCGGCCCCTGGGCGGCTCATCGGACGACGAAAGGGCACGCCGATCGAGCTTGCCGTTCGGCGTCAGCGGCAGCGCACCGAGGGTCACGAACACCGAGGGCACCATGTAGTCGGGCAAGCGCGATCGCGCGAACGCACGCAGGTCGTCGGGCGCGGCGCCGCCGCCGCGGACGACGACGTAGCCGATCAGGCGCTCGTCGCCGCTCGCGCCGCTCATCGCCACCGCGGCCGCCTCCACGGCGGGATGCGCGCGCAGCACCGCCTCGATCTCGTTCGGTTCGGCTCGAATACCCCGGATCTTCACCTGATTGTCGATGCGGCCCAGGAGCTCCAGATTGCCGTCGGGAAGGAAGCGGCCGCGATCTCCGGTCGCATAGAGGCGCTCGTCCCGATCGCGGCTGAACGGATCGCGAATGAATTTCTGGGCCGTGAGCTCCGGATTGCCGAGATAGCCACGCGCGAGCCCGTCGCCACCGACGTGGATCTGTCCGGGAACGCCGATGGGCAGTGGATTCGCATGGCGGTCCAGCACGTAAACGCGCGTGTTGTCGATCGGCCGCCCAATCGGGATCCGCTCCAGCGACCGCGGGTTCCGGACGACGTACGCGGTCACGTCGCCCGCGACTTCGGAGGAGCCATACAGATTGACGAATGTCGCGCCGGGCACCGCATTCAGAAAGCGCGTCGCGAGCTCGGGCGTGATCACTTCACCGCTGGTGACCCAGAATTTCAGCCGGGGCAGCCGGCCGGCCAGGTCGGGGACGCTGTCGAGGAGCAGTCGGAGCAGCGAGGGCACGAGGACGATGCGCGTGACCCGGTTGGCCGACAGCATCGCGACCAGGCCCGCCGGGTCTTCCATGGTCTCGTCGGGGACGATCACGTTCGGCACGCCTTGCAGCAGCGGACCGAAAATCTCCCACATCGCGTCCACGAAGCTCAACGTCGTCGTCTGGCAGCAGACCTCGTCCGGCCCGAACGGCCAGCGCCGCCACATCCACGAGAACCGATTGATCGATGCGCGATGCGGCGACAGCACGCCCTTCGGCAGTCCGGTCGAGCCGGACGTGTAGATGACATACGCCAGGTCCTCCGAGCCCACGCCGCTATCCGGATTGGCGCCGTCGATTGGCGCCGCGGGCTCGAGGATCGTGTCCAGGCACACGACCTCGCATCCGTCCGAGGGCACGTGCTTCGTCAGCCGCCGGACGGTCAAGAGGACCGGCGCGCGACTGTCGGCCAGCATGAAGGCGAGCCGGGCTCGGGGATATTGCGGATCCATCGGGACATACGCGCCGCCGGCTTTGAGGACACCGAGCAGCGCCACGACGGTCTCGACGGATCGATCGATACAGACGCCGACCGGCACGCCGCGGACTACCCCGCGGGCCCTCAGTTGGCCGCACAGCTGGTTAGCCTGCGCGTTCAGCTCGGCATATGTCATTCGCTGATCGCGACATCGCAACGCGACCGCGTTCGGAGTCCGCGCGGCCTGGGCCTCGAAGAGGTGATGGATGCACGCGTGCCGCGGGTACGCGGCTTGCGTGTGGTTCCATTCGATCAGGAGCCGCTCGCGCTCGGCTTGCGCCATCATCGGCAGCGCCGACAGGCGCTGATCGGCGTCCCTCGCGATACCGTCGAGCAGGATCGCAAAATGGTCGAGAAGCCGCGTCACGGTGGCCTGATCGAAGATGTCCGTGCTGTACTCACAGCTGCACCACAACCCGTCGTCGAGCTCGGCCATCTCGACGGTCAAATCGAATTTCGCCGTCCCGGGGTCGATGTCGAGCTCTTCCAAGGTAAGGCCGGGCAGCTCGAATGTCTGCTTGGGGATATTCTGGAGGATGAACATCACCTGGAACACCGGCGTGTGGCTCAGGTTCCGGGGAATGTTCAGCGCGCTGACGAGACGTTCGAACGGCACCTCTTGATGCTCGTAGGCCTCGAGCGCGACGTCTCGCACTCGCCCGAGCAGCTCGCGGAACGTCGGATCGCCGGCCAGGCTTGTGCGGAGCACCAGCGTGTTCACGAAAAAGCCCACCAGGGATTCGAGCTCGACTCGACTGCGCCCCGCCGCTGGCGAGCCGAGCACGATGTCGTCCATCCCGGTGTAACGAAAAAGGAGCGTCTGGCATGCCGCCAGAAGCGTCATGAACAGCGTCGCGTTGGCCGACCGACCCACGGCTCGCAGGCGATCGGCCAGCTCGCGAGGAAGCACGCGGTGCTGCACCGCGCCGCGCGCCGTGCGCACCGGGGGACGCGGCCGATCCGCGGTCAGCTCGAGCACGAAGTCGGCGCCGGTGAGCTGTGCCCGCCAGTAGGCGAGCTGCCGCTCGAGCGCGTCGTCGGTCAACGAGGCCCGTTGCCAGCGAGCGAAGTCCGCGTATTGCATCGAAAGCTCGGCTAGCGGTGACGGACGATTCGCGGCGACCGCTTCGTACAATCGCGCAAGCTCCTTGAACAGCACGCTCATCGACCAGCCGTCCGTGACGATGTGGTGCATGAGCAGGAGCAGGATATGCTCGTCGCGCTGCAGGCGGAGCAACACCGCGCGGAACAGTGGGCCTCGAGTCAGATCGAAGGGACGCCGTGCCTCTTCGCCGATCACGCGTTGCGCTTCGGAGCTGCGCGCCGCCTCGGACAGGCCGCTCAGATCCGCGATGGGCAGCTCGAAGGGACCAGCCTGCTTGATGATCTGCATCGGCCGTCCGTCCACTTCGGCAAAAGTGGTTCGCAGCGACTCGTGGCGCGCGACGAGCGCCTGGAGGCTGTCGCGAAAAGCGTCCGCGTCGAGGGAGCCGCGCATTCGGATCGCCCGCGCGAGGTTGTACGCCGGTGTCCCGGGCTCGAGCCGGTCGAGCAGCCACAGCCGCTCCTGACCATAGGAGACGGGGGCGATGCTCCGGGCGTCAGTCGACGCTGCGAGGCTCACGTCGCCGGCACCCACGTGTAGCACTCGAGCCGAGCGGGCCGGCCCTCCACGGCGATCGCGGCGACACATCCGGGCGCCGGCTCCAGCGCCGCGAGGCTCCAGCGGTCGGGCGCCTCGGGGTCACCGTCGACGTGAACGAGCCGCGCCGGGGCGCCGGGCACGAACGAGACCGTGAAGCCAGTGAGCAGCTCGCCGAGTCCGGCGCCGACCGCTTTCACGTACGCTTCTTTGCGCGTCCAGCAGTTGAAGAAGCCCTCGAGCCGCTGACTCGACGGCAGGCCGCGCAACGCCTGCCGCTCGGCGGGCGCGAACGCACGCTCGGCCAGCGCGTCGAGGTCGTCCAGCGATCGCAGCCGCTCGATATCGACGCCGACACGCCGGCCTCGCGTCACTGCGCCGAGCGCGACTCCTTCGGCGTGGGACATATTGAACTGCAAACCCGACCGGTCGAAGGGGGTCGCCAGCTCCGGTTTGCCGTGGGCACCGTAGCGGATGGCGATGCGTTCCGGCTCGACGCCGAGGCAGCAGGCCAGGCCAGTGCGCAACGCCGCCCGGCTCACGACGAAGCGGGTCACGTCGCGCTGGAAGCGAAACCGCTGGGCACGGTCTCGCTCTTCGTCGCTGAGAAGGCCGGCGAGCCGGTCGACCGAACGCACGTGCAGATCGAGGCACGCGCGCCACACCCTGATCTCGTCCGCCGAGAGGGAATCACAGTGCCGCATGGCCGGCCAATCAGCGACGGCGCCAGACTCCGCGCGCCAGAGCGCACATTCGGTCAACGCGTTTCTCTTCATGCGCGACTCGCCGGTTGCCCGAGGGACGGACAGCCCGCGCGACTATTGGAGACTGTCTCCGAGGCTGCTCAATAGTATACTCACCATCGAAAAATATTATGCCGACTATCGGAAAGAAGGCGGGTTCCTGGCGACCCGACTTCACCGTGTAAGTCTACCCGTCGACTCAGTACGTTTTGCTTGCAACGCGACGCCGCGCGCGATTCTCCGTGCGTGGCCCGCAACAGCTCATGCCCAAGCCGCTCTTCGAGGGGCGGCTCTGCCGAGCTAGACTCCGTTCTCCACCGGAGTGCCCTGCGACTGGTCGGGCTTCGCGGTTATTCTTGCTGTCTGATCACGACACCGGAACGTACGTGGGCAACCTCGCGCCTTCGTGCCAAACCAGCCACGGTTGCGGACGCCCAGGTTGTCTTTGAGGACTATGCGAGCGATCCGGCTGTTGCCAAGTACATGACATGGAAGCCGCATCGCAGTGTGGACGCCAGAAGTGAATTCTTGCGTCGCTGCGAGCAGGTGCGGGCCGTAGGGTTCGCATTCCCGTGGACCCTCTGGATAAAGGACGGCGGAGCATTCGTGGACTGATCGAAATGCGCGTCCATGGTACCGAAGTCGATTTTGGGTATGCGCTCGCGCGGCGCTGGTGGCGACAGGGTCTCATGAGCGAAGCGCTGACATCGCGTGTGCAGTGGGCCCTTCGTCAGCCGGTGATTTACCGAGTCTGGGCTACCTGCGATGTCGACAATCTCGCATCGGCACGCGTCCTGGAACGAGTTGGGATTGAGCGTGAGGGAATATTTCGTCGCTGACTGGTGCACCCCAACATCAGTGAAGGGCCGCGCGACTGCCTCTGCTATTCAATCGTGAGGGCGGGCTCACCGCGCCGCTGAGGGCTGACCGCCCCGTCGCTTACTCGGCGGGTAGCTTCTTCAGTAACGCCTCTGCCGCCGGGCGATGCTTCTCGCGCCATGCACGCGGCCGCGTCGGGGACTTCATCTGCAACACCGCCTCAAGCTGCGCGCGCGCTTGCGCTGTTTGCCGCCGGCTCGCGTAGTGCTTCGCCAGATCCAGGCGCGCTTCGGAGAAGTTGGGGTCGGCCTCGACCGCGGCGACGAAATACTTCTCGGCGTCGCTGGCGCTTCCTTTCATGGGGAGCCGCAGTGGCGCCGGCGTCCGCTCGAGCAGCACACCCATCATGTGCAGGGCCCGCGCGTGCTGTGGATTCGAGGCCAGAGCGCGTGACAGGAGCCGCTCGAGCTCCTGGGGAACGAAGAGCCCGCCGAGATCCTTCTGGAAGCTCGCGATCTGGCCGCGGTTCGCGGCGAGCAGGAACAGGGCCTCCGCGTCGTTCTGATCGAGCGCCACCGCCCGTTCGGCGGCGGTCTTCCCGAGCTGATACCAGCGCAGCCGATCCGCGCTCGTCCAGGCGGCCATCGTGAGCGCTGCATCCGCCAGCTTCCGCTGGATCTCGACGCTGTTCGGCTCGAGCTTCGCCGCCTCCTCGTAGAGCGCGACCGCGCGCCGCACGGATTCGTCGGACGCATTCGGGGCGGCCTGGAGCTGATCGGCCTGCGCGACGAGCTCTCGCGCCTTGCCGGTGACCGCCGATGCCGGCCAGGCGCCGACGAGTGCCAGAGCCACCACGATCCATCTGTGATGCGGCCAGCGGCGCCCGAGGACGCTCACGCCGGCAGTATACGCATGGGTACGGGGCGCCCCCGCGCCCGGGTCCGTTCAGACTCCTGCTGCCGGTCGCGTCGGGCAGACTACGAGAGGCGCATCCGGACCGCGCTACCCCAGATCAAGCGGGTGTCGATCGATTCCAGTCGCCGCTCGGGAGTGAAGACCAGCCGCGCCGGCTGATCAGCGCGGGCCCAGGACGACCAGCCCGACATGTCCATCTGCGCGATCAGCTTGCCGGTGCCGGGTTCTGGCTCAACCTGGAAACGCACGGGCACGACCTCGACGCGGTAGACGCCGGGCGTGACGTCGTCCGGCCCTTCGCCTTTCGGTCGTGAGCGCCGAAGGACGAACATTCGATACGCGCCGTCGGGAGCCTGCTCGAGGCGTCCCGCGGCGAAGTTGAAGCCCGCGGAGACCGCATCGTCGACGGGCTGGTCCGGAGGGAGGGTCACCACGTCGTCCACTTGCCGGCGCCGGCCGCTGATCAGCGTGTGACCGACCGCGTGGTAGTCCACGAGCCCGCGCGTGTAGTCGTAGGTGATCGACAGCGAGCTCGATCGGCCCACGAAGGAGTGCGAGCTTTTCAGCTCCAGCGGGCGATAGCGGCCGTTGTCGATCAGCCCCCGTGCCTCGATGCGCGAGGAAACACCGGTGCCGCTTCCGGTGATCAGGACGCGATAGCGCCCGGCGATCGTGTCGACCTCCTCGACCATGCTGCCGCCGACGGAATAGCGGAGGAGGGCGTAGAGCATCGAGATGTCGACGCGGTACTCGAAGCTCCGCGCGGCCAAGGAGCCGGCTGCCGCCGGTCGTCGTGGCAGGAAGAGGCCCAGGGCGAGCGAGCCGAGACCGACAAGGACGGCGCGTCGCGAGAGAGCGGGTGACATTCTAGCGGTCGAGCCATGCGGCCATGAGCCGACCGCCGTAATCGTAGCCGAGATTGGGGCCGTAGTTCTTCAAGGCGCCGTCCCAGACCGCGACGTAGATTCCCGAGGGGAGCTGGACGTAGTACTGCTGCTTGGCCAGATAGCGCTGCAGGTCGTGGATGACCTCACGCCGCTTCGCCACGTCGAAGATGCGCCGCTGGCGAATCAGCATGTCGGTGACGACCGGGTCGTCGACGTGACTCTGGTTCTTCGCCTCGCCGGGGGAGTGCATGCCGTACAGGAAGTTGTCGGGATCGAGGAACGGTGTCTGAGGGCCGAACGTCATCGAGTCGAACTTGCCGAAGTAGCAGCTGGCGATGAAGGCGCCGTACTCGCGCTGGTCGAGCTTCGCGGTGATCCCGACGGTCTTGAGATCCTTCAAAATCAGCTGAGCATTATCGCTCAGGAGCGTCGAGCCGTAGGTCGTGAAGCAGAGGCTTGCCGGAAAGCCGTTCGGATAGCCGGCGGCGGCGAGCAGGCGTCTGGCCTCGGCGGGGTCGTGACGGAAGTACTTCGCGTTCTCGCCCATCTGATTGATGGGCAGGGCCCAGTCGACCAAGCCCGCCGGCACGGCCGGGTTCACGCTCCCGACGCCTTCGAACGAGCTGTCGATCATGCCCTGCCGGTCGATCGCGAGCGCCACCGCCTGGCGCACCCGGACGTCCTTGAACGGCGGCTGATCGGTCCGCATGGAGATGTGCGTCTCCACGTTGCTCGGAAACTCCGCGGTCTGGAGATTCGGCCGCTTTTTCTTCAGCGTGTCCTTGATCTGCACCCAGTCGGTCCGGTTGATGCTGCCGGGAAACTCCCAGCCCAGGTCGTACTTGCCGGCCAGGAACGCGGCCATCCGCGAGGCGTTGTCCTCGTCGACCAGATATTCGATCCGATCGATGTAGGGAAGCCCGGGCACGAAGTAGCTCGGGTTGCGCACGAACGTGAGCCCGACGTTGGGCCGATAGCTGTCGAGCATCCACGGGCCCGTGCCGACCACCGCCTCTGGCTTCTTCAGGTCGCCGAACTTCTCGACGCATTCACGCGCGACGATCGCGACCGCCATCGGGTTGGCGAGCACGTCGAGCAGCCACGAGAACGGCTCCTTCATGACGAACTTGACCGTGTAGCGATCGACCGCCTCCACCCGATCGACGGAGCTCAGCATGTACGCCATCGGGTTGCCCTTGATCGTGAGGAAGCGCTCGACGGTATAGCGCACGTCCTCGGCGGTGAGCTCGCGCCCGTTGACGGGCGGCTTGGGCTGCCATCGCACGCCGCGGCGCAGCTTGAAGACGTACGTCGTCTCGGTCGGCTGGCTCCACGACTCGGCCAGGTCGCCCTCGATCGCGAACGTCGCCGGTGCCACGCCGGGCCCAGCCTTGTGCTTCACGAGGCGGCTGTGGGTGAACGTGATCGGAATCTGCACCCGGTAGGCCGTCTGCAGCATGTGATCGAACATCGGGGGATCCCAACCCCGAAGCGTCAAGGTGCCACCCCGCTTGGGGCTCTGCGCGCGGGCGGGCGAGGGCTTCAAGGTCGTCCCGGCGAGCGAGAGACCGGTGAGTGCGAGAAGGTCGCGACGCGAGAGAGTCATGGGGGCCTCCTTGCCGTCGAGAGGTCCGGGGTCTCTCGCGCTGATAGCACGAGCCGAGGGGCAGCGCAATCGCGCCGCGCCCCAACGCCCGGGTGCACGCGAAAGCGGCAGAGTCTCCGAGGCTGCCGGGTCGATGAGCATCGAGCTGCGCTACCTGCCGGCTAAGCGACTGATTTTCTGGACCCGGCGCCGATGTCCCTGGTGGCACCACGCTTGCCTTTAGCCGTAAGCATGGCGAGCGACGGGCCGAAGGGCAGCCCACGCTGGCGGGTCGCGATTCTCGACGATCACGAGCGCTCGCGCGCGGCGCTCCGGGCCGCGATCTGGGCGGCGGGCGGCGAGGTGGTCGGTGAGGCCGTGCGCTGCGCCGACGCGGTCGCGTTGGTGCGGCGCGGCGCGCCCGACGTCGCTGTCTGCGCGGTCGGCCTTCCGGACGGCGACGGCGTGGAGGTGGCGCGCCAGCTCATCGAGACGGGTTGTCCCGTCGTGCTTTTCACGAGCCACACGCGCCAGGAGCTCGTCGACCGGGCCCGCTCGGCCGGTGTGATGTCCTACCTGCTCAAGCCGCTCCGCTCCGCGGAGCTGGCGCCCGTCCTCGATCTGGCCGTGGCGCGGTTCAGTGAGACCCGCGACCTGCGGCGCTCGCTCGAGGAACGCAAGATCATCGAGCGCGCGAAGGGGCGTCTGATGGCGCGCTACCAGCTCAGCGAGGACGACGCGTTTCGCCGGCTTCGCCGAGCCGCGATGGACAGCCGCCGGCCCATGGTCGACATCGCCAAGGCTCTGCTCGTGTCGGAGTCAGTCGCCTCCGACGTGCCCACGCATTGAGCATTCGGTAGACCTCGCGCAGTCCAAGCTCTCGAAAAGAAACACCTCCAGTTCCGGTACGGCCTTTGCTTTTAGCGAGGCCAGCCCGCGGCCAGAGACGCTCGCGGCAGGCGCGCCAATGACGTCGCGACCGAGATCAACCCACACAAAAGGAGACGGAAATGGCGCAGTTCTCACGTCGCGACTTCATCAAGGGAGGGTTGCTCGCGTCCACCGCCGTCGGCGCGGGCCTGAGCTTCCCGAACGTGCTCAGAGCGCAGGACACCGTCAAGATCGGCATCCTGCACTCGCTCTCGGGCACGATGGCCATCAGCGAGGTCTCGCTGCGGGACACCGTCCTCATGGCCGTCGAGGAGATCAACGCGAAGGGCGGCGTGATGGGCAAGAAGATCGCGCCCGTCGTCGTCGACCCGGCGTCGAACTGGGACCTGTTCGCCGAAAAGGCCAAGCAGCTCCTCTTGCAAGACAAGGTGGCGGTGGTCTTCGGCTGCTGGACATCGGTCAGCCGCAAGTCCGTGCTGCCAGTCTTCGAGAACAACAACGGCCTGCTCTTCTACCCGGTCCAGTACGAAGGTGAGGAGTGCTCGAAGAACGTCTTCTACACGGGTGCCACGCCGAATCAGCAGCTGATCCCGGGTGCCGAGTACCTGATGTCGAAGGAAGGCGGCGGGTTCAAGAAGTTCTATCTGCTCGGGACGGACTACGTGTTCCCGCGCACCGCCAACAAGATACTGAGAGCGTTCCTGGTCGCCAAGGGCGTGCCGGCGGACAACATCGCCGAGGAGTACACGCCCTTCAACCATCAGGACTACCAGACGATCGTCGGCAAGATCAAACGCTTCTCGTCCGGCGGTAACGCCTGCGTGCTCTCGACGATCAACGGCGACTCGAACGTGCCCTTCTACAAGGAATTCGCCAACCAGGGTCTGCGCTCCGAGAACGCGCCGATCATGGCGTACAGCGTCGCCGAGGACGAGCTGCGCGGCATGGACACCTCGGCCCTCGTCGGCCACCTGGCGGCGTGGAACTACTTCCAGTCGGTCGAGACCGCGAACAACAAGAAGTTCGTGCAGGCCTTCAAGGCGTACGCGAAGAAGGCGAACCTGCCAGGCGGCGACAAGCGCGTGACCGACGATCCGATGGAAGCCGCGTACTTCGGCGTCTACATCTGGAAGCAGGCGGTCGAGAAGGCCAAGAGCTTCGAGGTCGACGCGGTCCGCAAGGCCGTCTATGGCCAGACGTTCGCGGCGCCGAGCGGCACGATCAAGATGCATGAGTACAACCACCACACCTATCGGCCGGTGCTCATCGGCGAGATCCTCAAGGATGGGCAGTTCAAGATCATCTCGCGCACGAAAGGTTTGGTCGAGCCGGAGCCGTGGAGCAAGTACACGAGCCCGGACAAGGGCTGCGACTGGGTCAAGCATCAGGGCACGTATCAGAAGAAGGCGTGATCTCTCGTCTTGCCGTCCTCCTTTCGCTGGTCGTGTGGCTCGCCGCGGGTGCGGCGGGCCACGCGGCCGCCGCTCCGGCGCCGTCTCCCGAGGTCACCGCGGCGCTGACCGATCTCACCGGCGAGGATGCCGAGAAGCGCGAAGCCGCCGTGAACGTGCTCGGCACGACTCGCGATCCGAAGTGGATCCAGTTCCTCGGCGCGCTGCGCGACGGCAGCGTCTACGCGCGCACGCGCGCCGGCAAGCTGGAGCTCGTGGTCGGCGGCTCCAAGGCCACGAAGGGCGACCAGGACGTCATCGACATCGCCGGTGCTTACGAGCGCGAGCCGCTCGGCACGGTGCCGCTCTCCGAGCTGAAGGAGGTTTCGGCCGACCGGCGGCTTCGGCTGGTCATCAAACCGTTCCTCGACGCCGACGAGACTCAAGTGCAGCTCGCCGATCCCGATCCGAACGTACGCCGAGGCGCGGCGATCAAGCTTGGTAACCAGGCGGCGGCCGGCACGGCACCGGTCGTCGAGGCCGCGCTGAAGAAGGAATCCGATCGCTGGGCGCACCATGCGCTGGCGGAGGCGCTCGCGCTGATCAAGCTCGCCAACGGCACGGGTGACGAGCGTGCGGACGCGGCGCACACGCTCGGCGCTCTTCACTCCGAGAGCGCCGTGCCGGCGCTGCAGCGGCTGGCCGCCGACAGCGGGGCGACGCCGGCCGAGCGCGCCGCGGCAACGTACGCGATCCGTCGCATCGAGCGCTGGGGATTGCTGACCCGCACGGTGGAGACGCTGTTCCAGGGCGCCTCGCTCGGCTCGATCTTGTTGTTGATGGCGCTCGGCCTCGCCGTCGTGTTCGGGCTGATGGGCGTGATCAACATGGCGCACGGCGAGCTCATGGCGCTCGGCGCCTACGCGACGTTCGTCGTCCAGAACTGGTTTCGCGCGACGTGGCCGGCGTACTTCGACTCCTATTTCCTGCTGGCGCTGCCGGTCTCGTTCCTGGTCGCGGCGGCTGTCGGGCTGGTTCTGGAGCGCGGCGTGATCAGGTTTCTCTACGGGCGTCCGCTGGAGACCTTGCTCTTGACGTGGGGCGCCTCGCTCATCATCCAGCAGGGCCTGCGCCTCTGGTTCGGCGCCGCCAACGTGGACGTGAGCTCGCCGTCGTGGCTTTCGGGCGGCGCCACGGTGATGGTGGGGCTGACGCTGCCGTACAACCGCATCTTCATCATCGGGCTCGCCACGGTGGCCGTCGCCGCGATGTACTGGCTGCTCTTCAGAACCAACGCAGGCTTGCGCATCCGCGCCGTGACGCAGAACCGTGCGATGAGCTCCTGCCTGGGCGTGCGGGCCGGCGTGGTCGATGCGACGACGTTCGCGTTCGGCGCGGGCCTGGCCGGGCTCGCCGGCTGTGCGCTGACGCAGATCGGCAACGTCGGACCGTCGCTCGGCCAGAACTACATCGTCGACTCGTTCATGGTGGTCGTGACCGGCGGCGTCGGCAAGCTCGCCGGGACGATCCTCGCTTCGGCCGGGCTCGGCGGCCTCACGAAGGGCATCGAGCCGGCGCTCGGCGCGGTGTTCGGCAAGGTCGCGATCCTGATCGGCGTCATCCTCTTCTTGCAGCGGCGACCGGCCGGGCTCTTCGCCACGCGGGGACGGAATGCCGAAGCGTGAGATCACGGCCCTCGCCATCGCGGGCTTCGTCCTCGCGGTGGCGCTGCCGGTGTGCAACATGCTGCCGGCCGGCTCACCGTTCGCGGTCTCGAACTTCACTCTGAACCTGTTCGGCAAGTTCCTCACGTACGCGATCCTGGCCCTCGGGCTCGATCTCTTGTGGGGCTACGCGGGCGTGCTCTCGCTCGGCCACGGCGTGTTCTTCGGTCTGGGCGCGTACGCGATGGGCATGCACCTGATGCTCGAGATCGGCTCGAAGAGCGTTTATCAGAGCTCGCTGCCGGACTTCATGGTGTGGAACCAGGTCAAGACCTTGCCGCTCTTCTGGTGGCCCTTCCACAGCGGCGCCTTCACCTTGCTGGCGATCGTGCTGGTGCCGGCGCTGTTCGGCTTCGCCTTCGGATATCTGGCGTTCCGCAGCCGCATCCGCGGCGTCTACTTCTCGATCATCACCCAGGCGCTGGCGCTGAGCGCGTGGCTCGTGTTCAACCGGAACGAGATGAACCTCGGCGGCACCAACGGCCTGGCCGATTTCAAGACGATCTTCGGATTCCCGCTCAACCAGCCGGCGACCCAGCGCGGGCTCTACGTGCTCACGGCAGTCGTGCTGATCGGCGCGTATCTCCTGTGCCGCTGGATCACCTTGACGCGCGCGGGCAAGGTGCTGGTAGCGATCCGCGACAGCGAGACGCGGGTGCTGTTCTCCGGCTACTCGCCGGCGGCCTACAAGCTCTTCGTGTTCGTCGTGTCTGCAGCGCTCGCCGGGATCGCCGGCGCGCTCTACGCGCCGCAGGTCGGCATCATCACGCCCGCGAAGATCGGCGTGCTGCCGTCCATCGAGATGGTGGTGTGGGTGGCGGCGGGCGGCCGCGGCACGCTCTACGGCGCGGTGCTGGGAGCGTTCGGTGTGAACTGGATCCAGAGCTGGCTCACCACGAGCTACCCGGATCTGTGGCTGCTGTTCCTCGGCGGCCTCTTCATGGGCGCGGTGCTGTTCTTTCCCGATGGGATCGTCGGCGCGCTCGGGCGGCTGGGCGCGCGCGTGCGACGTGTCGTCTCGCGCCGGACCGACCCGGCGGTCTCCACGCCCAGCGTGTCGCTCGGACGGCCGACGCCATGACGCCGCCCGCCGCGACGGCGCCCGTGACTCACGCGACCAGCATCATCTACCTCGAAGACGTCACCGTGAACTACGACGGGTTCAAGGCGCTGAGCCGGCTGAACTTCTTCATGGAGCGGCGCGAGCTGCGCGTCGTCATTGGCCCCAACGGCGCCGGCAAGACCACCCTGCTCGACGTCATCTCGGGACGGGTGAAGCCGGAGAGCGGCCGCGTGATCTTCGGCCACAGCACCGATCTCTTGCCGCTGCGAGAGAACCAGATCGCCCAGCTCGGGGTGGGGCGGAAGTTCCAGACGCCCTCGGTGTTCGTGAATCTCACCGTCTGGGACAACGTCGAGCTGTCGCTCCGTCGCGCCTCGAAGGGTGTCTTCGCCGCGCTTCGCCGGACCGAAGCGCGCGAGGAGCGGGACCGGATCGCGCAGACGTTGCAAACAGTGAAACTCGAGGCGAAAGCCGAGAGCATGGCGGGTGCCTTGTCGCATGGCGAGAAACAGTGGCTCGAGATCGGCATGGTGATCGCACAGGATCCAGAGCTCCTGCTGGTCGACGAGCCCGTCGCCGGGATGACCGACGAGGAGACGGCGCGCACCGGCGAGCTGCTCGAATCGATCGCCGCGGACCGGTCGGTGCTCGTGATCGAGCACGACATGGAGTTCGTGCGGCAGATCGCGCGTCAGGTGACGGTGCTCCATCAGGGAACGGTGCTGTGTGAAGGCCCGGTCGAGCAGGTCCAGAACGACCCGCGGGTTCTCGAGGTCTATCTGGGACGCAAGCGTGAAGGCGCCGATGCTGTCCATTAGCGGGCTCGACGTCGCCTACGGCCAGTCCCAGGTGCTCTGGGGCGTCGACCTCGACGTGCGCGCCGGCGAGCTGGTCTGCCTCATGGGACGCAACGGCGTGGGCAAGACCACCTTGCTGAAGACGACGATGGGCCTGCTGCCGGCCCGCGGCGGGCGCGTGGGATTCGACGGCGCGGACATCACGACGTGGTCGCCCGATCGACGGGCGCGCGCGGGCATCGGCTACGTGCCGCAGGGGCGCGAGATCTTCCCGCATCTCTCGG
>Ga0209382_10003316_pt1 | contig 22413 bp, 21 predicted proteins | sample SoiMetdeltSBSDD5_FD_187599 | JGI IMG/M metagenome (GOLD analysis project Ga0209382, IMG submission 187599) | Bulk soil microbial communities from a Populus tree surrounding site in Tennessee, USA - Soil MetaG P. deltoides SBSDD5 (SPAdes) (version 2) | ecosystem: Environmental > Terrestrial >...
TTGGCTGGGTCAGGCGGCGGGTTTGCCGTTGTCGTTGCTGGTGCCGTTGGCGCCGGTGGTCGCGGGCTCGGAGTAGATCCGGTCCGCGATGTCCTCCTCGGCGCTGCGGGTGTGCTTCTGGTACTGCTCCTGCACCTGCTGGATGGTGCTGGTCCCGTCGGCCTCGGGCATCACGATCCAGGCGATGGCGTAGGCGATCAGGCCAGTACCGCCGGTGAAGACGGTGAGGGCGACGACCCCGAGGCGGACCAGCGTGGGGTCCACGTTCAGGTACTCGCCGAGGCCACCGCAGACGCCGGAGATCATGCGCTTGTCGCGCGAGCGACGGAGGGTCTTGCCGGAGAAGGCGTTCGTGTTCGTCATGTCATCCAGACTGTCCGCCCGGACCCGTCCGGACTATCCGGATCGGTACCGACCGACCCCTGGCGGCACCCTGACGGCGCCTCGGTGCCACCGCCCCCTGCGGTCAGGGCTTGGCTTGCACTCGCTGGTGGCGAGTGCTAATACTTGGTTAGCACTCATCGGTCGAGAGTGATAACACTCACGCCTCGATGGTGTGACCGAAGGGCGGTCTCGATGAGGCCGCGGACCCGGCGGGACGTGACCGCTCGGGCCCGTGGTCGTCCGTCGCGGGCATCGGATCGTCGGTAAACCACTCGACGCGGGAGGACTCGCGGAGAATGCCCAAACTGATTGCTTTCAACGAGGAAGCGCGCCGCGGCCTCGAGCGGGGGATGAACACCCTCGCCGACGCCGTAAAGGTGACCCTTGGCCCCAAGGGCCGCAACGTGGTGCTGGAGAAGAAGTGGGGCGCGCCCACCATCACCAACGATGGTGTGAGCATCGCGAAGGAGATCGAGCTCGAGGACCCGTACGAGAAGATCGGGGCCGAGCTGGTCAAGGAGGTCGCGAAGAAGACCGATGACGTGGCTGGTGACGGAACGACGACCGCCACCGTGCTGGCCCAGGCTCTCGTCCGCGAGGGTCTGCGCAACGTCGCCGCCGGCGCCAACCCGATGTCGCTGAAGAAGGGCATCGAGAAGGCTACCGAGGCCGTCAGCGAGCAGCTGCTGCAGCTGGCCAAGGACGTCGAGACCAAGGAGCAGATCGCCTCCACGGCCTCGATCTCCGCCGCCGACACCCAGGTCGGCGAGATCATCGCCGAGGCGATGGACAAGGTCGGCAAGGAAGGCGTCATCACCGTCGAGGAGAGCAACACCTTCGGCCTCGAGCTGGAGCTCACCGAGGGTATGCGCTTCGACAAGGGCCTGATCTCGCAGTACTTCGTCACAGACACCGAGCGGATGGAAGCGGTCCTCGAGGACCCGTACATCCTGGTCGTCAACAGCAAGATCACCAACATCAAGGACCTGGTCCCGGTGCTGGAGAAGGTGATGCAGACCGGCAAGCCGCTGGTGATCATCGCCGAGGACGTCGAGGGCGAGGCGCTGGCAACCCTGGTCGTCAACAAGATCAAGGGCACCTTCCGGTCTGTCGCCGTCAAGGCGCCGGGCTTCGGTGACCGTCGCAAGGCCATGCTGGCCGACATCGCCATCCTTACCGGTGGTCAGGTCATCGCCGAGGAGGTCGGCCTCAAGCTCGACAGCATCGACCTCGACATGCTGGGCACAGCCCGCAAGGTGGTCGTCACCAAGGACGAGACGACCATCGTCGAGGGTGGCGGTGACCCCGAGGCCATCGCCGGCCGGGTGAACCAGATCCGCGCCGAGATCGAGAAGTCGGACAGCGACTACGACCGCGAGAAGCTGCAGGAGCGCCTGGCCAAGCTGGCCGGCGGTGTTGCGGTGATCAAGGTCGGCGCCGCCACCGAGGTGGAGCTGAAGGAGCGCAAGCACCGCATCGAGGACGCCGTTCGCAACGCCAAGGCCGCCGTCGAGGAGGGCATCGTCGCCGGTGGTGGCGTGGCACTGATCCAGGCCAGCGTGAACGCGTTCGAGAAGCTCGACCTCGAGGGCGACGAGGCCACCGGTGCCGCGATCGTGAAGCACGCGGTCGAGGCGCCGCTGAAGCAGATCGCGATCAACGCCGGCCTCGAGGGCGGCGTCGTGGTGGAGAAGGTGCGCGGGCTTCCTGCTGGCCAGGGCCTGAACGCCGCAACCGGCGAGTACGTGGACATGCTGGCCGAGGGCATCATCGACCCGGCCAAGGTGACCCGCTCGGCGCTGCAGAACGCCGCGTCGATCGCCGCGCTGTTCCTCACCACCGAGGCCGTCATCGCGGACAAGCCGGAGAAGGCGACGGCCCCGGCCGGCGGCGCTCCGGACATGGGCGGCATGGACTTCTGATCCGTTAGCGGTCCGTCGTACGACGAGAGGGCGGTCCCGGCGTCACGCCGGGGCCGCCCTCTTCGCGTGCCACATGTCCGCGACGTCAGTCGGCGTTGTCCACGATCCAGTCGACGAGCGGAGCCGCGGCGCGCCAGTCGGTGCGGACCTGGTCGAGCAGGTCGGGAGTGTGGATGACCGGCTCGAAACCGTAGGACTTGCCGACCGTCAGCGAGCGGTGCCGGAGCAGCTCGATCCGCGGGTGCGAGGCGTCGTACCCGCGTGGTGTCGTCTTCAGCTTGTCGCCGCGGACCTCCCAGCCGCCGGTCTCCAGCTTGGCGAGGATCTTCTCCAGCTGCCTGCCGCGCCGGGAGTCGTCAATCGCCGCGCGGATCTTGGCGAGCCGGTCGGACGACGCGTCGTAGACGCCGGCACCGACGCGGACTCCGGGCGCCGCGACCTCGACGTACCAGCCGGTCGAGGGGCCGCGCGCGACCCAGGCGCCCTGGTTGGTCTTGTACGGCGTCTTGTCCTTGGCGAACCGGACGTCGCGGTACGGGCGGAACACCTTCGCCTCGCCGAACTCGGGCTCCAGGGCGGTCACCAGCGCGGTCATCGGTGTCTTGACGGCCTGCTCGTACACGTCCTTGTGCGCGGTCCAGAACGTCTTGGTGTTGTCGATCTCTAGGTCGTCGTAGAAGTCCAGCGCCGCTTCCGGGAACCCGGTGAACTCTGCCACGGCAGTCACCTTAGTTCCCGCTCAGATCGTCGGCAGCACGCGTTGTGTGTTCACGAATCGCCATGGGAGAGCGCTCCCGCAAGGCGATTCGTGAACACTGTCCGAGCAGTGTGTGCGGAGATAGCCATGAGAGAGCGCTCAACCGTGGCGATTCGTGAACACAGTCGGTGCCGGGAGGGTCAGGCTTGGCCGGCCTTCTCGGCGTCGGTGGCGCGGCGGACGACCAGCCGGGTCCAGGCGCCGACGTACACGCGGTCGTCCTCGCCGAGCTCCTTGCGCTGCCCGGGCGGTACCGGGGTGGTCGGCAGCGGGCCGCTGGCGGGGCCGACGTACGTGCCGTTCGACGACTGCAGGTCCTCGACCCACCAGCGCTGCCCGTCGGTAGTCAGCTGGGCCTGCCGGCGGCTGACGCCGGTGTCATCGCCGCAGTCCACGTCGGGGTGGATGGCGCGACTCTTCGAGGGGCGGCCGACGAGCACGCTCTTCGCCGTCAGCGGTACGACGACCGGCAGCCCGGGTGACGGGCACGGGTCGTCGGCCTGCTGGGCCGTATACCAGTCCGGGTCGACCCATCGCTCCACCACCCACTCGATCGGGGCCTTCGGCCGCTCCGGGGTGGTGTCTGGAGCCGGGGTGGGAGCGAGGTCCAGCGAGGAGTCCGGGCGGGGCATCGTGCCGGTGGTGAAGTCGTATCCGCAGGACTCGCAGAACAGCGCGTCCGCCGGTGCCTCATCCGAGCAGTTCGGACATGGCTTGCCTGCCGGGGCCTTCGGCTCCGGATCGGGATCCGGTACGACGGTGAGCGTCGGCCTGCCGCCCGAGTCCGGCGCAGCCGCGGTCATCGGGGCGCCGCAGGTGTCGCAGTAGTCGGTCGACGCCGTGGCATGGCCGTTCGGACAGGTAGCGGTCACTTCTTCACCCTGGTGGTCTTCGTCGACGCGGTGTCGAGCGCCATCTCGTCGAGCTTTTCGACGGACCTGCGCAACCGCACCGTACCGGTCGCCGGGTCGTCGATCTCGACCACCTTGCGCAGCCGGGAGGTGGCCTCCTCGTTGCCGGTCTCGGCGGCGAGCTGGACCGCCCGGCCGAGCCGGGTGGTGGCGGTGGCGGAGTCGCCGGACGCCTTGGCCGCCAGGCCCTCCTGGATGGCCTGGGCGAGCTCGGTCTGGCCGGTGTAGTGCGCGACCTCCGGGCTGATCCGGGTGGTGAGGGCGTCGTCGTTCGACCACATCGCCTTGACCAGGCCCTGCGCGACGACCTGGTCGGCGACCGCGAGCTGCACCCGGGCGGCGAGCTGCTCCTGGCCGATCCCCTTCGCCGCCAGCCGGACGGCGACGTGGTAGTCGCGGGACTCGTCGCCCCAGGCGCCGGTCGGGTACGCGCCGGTGAGCGCATTCACCTCCTGCCGCCGGCTGGTCAGGTCCTCGACGGTCGGGGCCACCTGGCGGACGAACAGCACCTGCGCGCCCTGCGGTGCCCAGACCCGCAGCTGGGCCTCGGCGACACCGCGGCTCATCGCCTGCTGCATCATCGTGGCGAACTCGGACTCCATCTCGGCCGCGCTCGGGATGATGTCGACGGTCCCGAGCAGCGCGGTCGCGATCCTGCGGACCTCCTCGACCACCCAGTCGACACCGACGCCGCGGCAGTCGGCCTGGAACATGCCGCGGACCGCGTCGATGTTGGCGGTCAGCTGCTCCGGCGTCTCGTGCTGGTTCTCACCGTCGGTGAGCAGGATCGCGTGCTTCTGGGTCAGCGTCGGCACCGCGGCGAACACCCGGGCGGCGAGGATCAGCCAGGTGCCCATCGCCGTACCGCCGTCAGAGTAGAACTGCGCCACCGCCTGCTTGGCGGCCGCGCGGACCGACGGGTCCATCCGCAGCATCGTCGGCTCCGGGCTCGGCGGGAACGCCAGCCGGGCCTGGTCGTTGCCGGAGATCACTGCGAACCAGGTGCCGTCCAGCACCTGGTCGATCGCCGCCGCGGCGGCCACCCGCGCGGCCTGGATCTTGTCCTTGCCCATCGAGCCCGAGGTGTCCACGATGACGATCTCGCCGACCTCACCACCGGACTGGCCGGCCTGGCCGGCACCGGCACAGTTCACGGTCACGATCGCGTGCACATCGGTGCCGCCGTCGGGCAGGAACTCGTTCTGGAAGACCTCCGCGGAGAACTCGGCCATCAGTCGGCACCTTTCTCGTTCGTCGTCGGTGTGTCGAAGCGGGCGAGGGCGGCGGTGATGTTGTCCTGACCGCCCTGGTCGTTGGCGAAGGCGACCAGCGCCTCCGCGGTGGCGAGTGGGTCGCCGCCGTGGTCCGCGGCGGTACGGCGGACCAGGTCGGCGATGTCGGTGGGCTCGGAGCAGTAGTTCCACAGCCCGTCGGAGCAGGCCAGCAGCCAGCCGGCGCCGGTGATCTCGATCGATGTGCTCCGCGGGGTGTGCTCGGGGCCGTCCACGCCGAGCCAGCGGGTGATCGCGTGGGCCTGCGGGCCGTGCTCGGCCTCGTGCCGCGGTACGCCGGCGGCGATCTGCTCGGCCGCGAACGAGTCGTCGGTGGTCAGCATCAGCGGCTGGCCGTCGTCCGGCAGCCAGTACGCCCGGCTGTCGCCGACCGAGCCGGCCAGCAGCAGGGTGCCCTCGGCGACCGCGGCGACGAACGTGCAGGACGGCGGGTTGCCGGCCACGTCCGCGGGGGTGGCCGCGGTCACCGCGTCGTTGGCCGCGTCGGCGGCGGCGTTCAGCCGGGCCGTCATCGCGCTCAACCGCGACGACTCGATGCCGAGGCCCTGGGCCCGGGAGACGCCCAGCACGTCGCGGGCCGCCCGGGCCGCGGCCAGGCTGGCGATGTCGGAGTCGATCGCGCTGGTGACCCCGTCGCACACCACGAGTACGACGCGGCTGCCCGGCACGTCGTCCGCGGCCAGGGCCATCGCGTCCTCGTTGCGGGCGTGCCGGATGCCCTTGTCGCAGACCCCCGCGACCCAGCTCGCGGGCTGCTCGGTGAAGTGGTCGCGCGGGTTGGGTTTCCGGGCGCCGCAGTTCTCGCAGTAGCCGTCGGCGGCGTACCGCCCGCCGCAGGACGCGCACGCCTCACCCGCGGCGACCGGCTCGGCCGCAGCGGGAGGTTCGGCCGCAGCGGGAGGTTCGGCGCCGAGCGACGCGCCGCAGGCCTCGCAGAACTGCTCGCCGGTGGTCACCGACGCCTGGCACGACGGGCAGACCAGCGCCGCGGCCTCCAGCTCGGACTCTGTCACCGGAACGTCCATGCACGTACCCCGTTCGCAAGATCGATGAGGCGGATCCGTTCCGCGTGGTCTGGGGTGAATCCGGCCAGCTCCCGGTACGCCGACTCGAGACCGCCGCGCAGCGGGTCCTCGGTCGCCGGCCGGCCGCCGATCTGCAGGTTCTCCTGCGGTCCGTCGAGGATCACCTGCTTCAGCGCCTCGCCGTAGACGTCGATCGACAGCTGGGCCCGGTCGACGGGGTCGATGGTGAGCGTCTCGACGCTGCGCATCGCCTCGGCCAGCGCCGGCAGCCCGCCGCCGGAGGCGATCAGGATGCCGGCCCGGTGCCGGCGGGCGGTGGTGTACGACCCGCTGGTCCGCGGCACCAGGTCCAGCGCGGCGACCGCGCCGGCGGTGTCCCCGCGTCCGTAGCGGATCCGGGACAGCCCGAACGCGGCGGGTGCGACGTAGTTCGCGTCGGTGCGCCCGCACGCGGTGTAGAGCGCTTCGGAGACATCCAGCTCGCCGCTGTGCTCGCAGGCCAGCGCCAGCGCCAGCTTCGGCGCCAGCTCGCCGGGAACCTGGCCGTAGACGGCGTTGAAGGCGGCCTGCGCGCTCCTCGCGTTGCCGGCCGCCAGCGCGGACAGCCCGGACAGCCAGACCGCGCGCCATTCCCACGGGTCCTCCGCCAACAGGTCCGACACCGCGGTGTCCAGCAGATCCGGCTGGCCGGCGTCCAGCGCGGTCCGGCCGGTGGCCAGCAGCACCTCCGGCGAGGACTTCGGCGCGTCGACCAAGAGCTCCAGCCGAGCGACCGGGTCCGCCACGTCGATGGTGCGCAGCCAGTCCGCCTGCGAGTCGCTCTCGTCGAACCGCAGCTCCGGCAGGTCCCGCCAGTCCAGGTCCGCGTCGGTCACGGTCGGCGCCTTGAACAGCAGCGACGAGGCCGAGTGCGCGGACCCCATCGCGTCCGGGCGCATCGCGACGACCTCGCGGAGCACGCCGAGCAGCTGCACCCGCAGCTCGTCCGCGGACGCGAACCGGTCCGCCGGGTCCGGCGCGCAGGCCTTCGCGAGCAGCCGGTACAGCGAGTCGTACTTCTGGAACAGCGGGACGTCCGCGACCGGCGGCAGCGACGCGACGTACGTCGACTGGTAGCCGCGGAACTCCATGCACAACACTGTCAGGGTGCGGCCGATGGTGTAGATGTCGGACGCGATCGACGGCCCGACCTCGGGCACCTCGGGCGCCTGGTAGCCGGTGGTGCCGTAGATGGCCGAGTCCAGGTCGTCGATCCGCCGGACGCCGCCGAGATCGATCAGCTTCACCGCGTCGCCGACCTGGATGATGTTGTCCGGCTTGAAGTCGCAGTAGAGCAGGTCCTGGTCGTGCAGGTACTGGAACGCCGGCAGGATCTCCAGGATGTAGGCGATCGCCTGGTCCGGCGGCAGCGGGTCGTACACGCCCTTGTTCGCCTGCATCCGCTTCTTCAGCAGCGACTTCAGCGAGGTGCCGCCGACGTACTCCATGACGATGTAGCCGGCGCCCTCGTGGTTGACGAAGTTGTAGATCTCCACCACGAGCGGGTGCTCGACCCGGGCCAGGAACCGCTGCTCGGCGATGGCGGCCTCGATCGCGTCCGGGTCCTCGGAGTTGAGCAGGCCCTTGAGCACCACCCAGCGGTCGGACACGTTCTTGTCCCGGGCCACGTAGATCCAGCCGAGGCCGCCGTGCGCCAGGCAACCCGCCACCTCGTACTGGCCGGCCACGAGGTCACCCGCCTGCAGCTTCGGCGAGAACGAGAACCGGTTCCGGCAGTTCGGGCAGAACCCCTCGGTCCGGCCCGGCTGGCCGCCGCGGGACCGGCCGACCGCGTGTCCGCAGCTGGGGCAGATCCGGCGGTCCTCCGGCACCATCGGGTTGAGCATGATCGCCCGGCCCGCGTCGACCGCCGGGATCGGCGGCACCGTGGTCAGTCCGGCGCCGAGCCGAGCGCCGCGCAGCCGGGTCGACGAGGTCCCGACCCGGCGGGTGATCTTGGTACCCGCCTTGGTCCGGGCCGACCCGATCGGCGCGGACGCCAGCCGGTTCGAGGCACGCGACACCGTCGACGAGGTACCGGCCACGCCGGCCGGCTGGCTCTGGTCCGCCGGCTCGGGCGCCGCGCCCGCGGGCGAGCCGCAGACGTCGCAGTACCCGTCCAGGATGTTGCCGGTGCAGCCCGGCTGGCTGCAGGCAGTCGTGGTCGTCATGGCTTCCCTCCCTTGGCGGCGACGTACCCCTGGTACGCCGCGGCCAGTGCGGCGAGCCGGTCCAGGTCGACCGGCGGGGCCCCGAGCACCGACTGCGCCCGCCGGTACAGCTCGCCCAGGTCGTCCCGGCTCGTTGCGTCCGAGGAGCGGGTCTTGGCGTGGTAGGCGGTGAGCAGCCCTTCCAGCTCGTCGCGGAACTGCAGCGGAGCGGCGTACGCCGCCTGGGCCTGGGTGAGTGCCCGGGACACCGTCTCCAGCCGGGCCAGGTAGGCGTCCACCTCGTCCGCCTGCTCCGGTACCGGGCCGAGCGCGGTGACATCCGGTACGGCGAGCCGCGGCGCCGGCGTCACACCGGCCACGCAGCGCGCCGCGAGGTCGCGGATCGCCGCGCCGCGGGCGGCCAGCTCGGTGCGCTGCTCGCGGGCCCGGGCCGCGTCGGCGGCGTCCTCGCGCCGCCGGGCGGACCCGACGATCAGGTCCCGCTCGGTCCGCGCGGCGTCCAGCTCCAGCGGGCCCAGCAGCCCGCCCACGTCAGCGCCGCGCTTGGCCCGGTCCACCACGTCGGTGAGCCGGCGGTCCAGCTCGGCGAGATCCGCGGTGGCGGCGTCCCGGTTGCCGGCCGGCTCGCGGTCCACCTGGTCGCGGATCCGCTCCACCTGGGCACGCAGCTGCTTGGTCCTGGCCGCCACGTCGGCGTCGCCCGGCGAGAGCGCCAGCCGGGCCCGCAGTGAGGAGGCGAGCGCGTCGGAGAGCTTGCATGCCTCCGGCAACGACACCGCGAGCGCGCCGGTGGTGCCGGTCAGCCGCGGGTCGCCGGCGGTGTCCAGCCGGCCCCAGATCAGTGCCGACAGCCGTTCCCGCTCCGCGGTGCCCACTCGGCCCGAGTCCCAGGTGGCGAGCAGCAGGTCGTGCCGGTCGGCGACCGCCTTCCACAGCGCCATCGACAGCAGCACGTCGTCGGTCAGGGCGTCCGCGTCCGGAGCCTCCAGCGCGGCCGCGTCCAGCTCGTCCAGCTCCACCTTGCGCTGGTCGCGCCAGGCGCCGAGCGCCTCCAGGTAGCGCAACGCGTCGGCCGCCGGGAGCGCCGTACCCATCCGGCCCGGCGCGACCGGTGCCACCGCCGTGGTCATGGTGACATTCATCCTTACCGCCCGTAGACCGGTCGGGGCGGGGCGGGCGCGGGACCGAGCGCCTCGGCCAGCCAGCGGTCGTACGCCGCCTTCCAGCGGCCGTCCGCCTTCGCGTCCTCGAGCACCTTGTTCACGAACCGGACGAAGTTGGGGTCGTTCTTCGGCATCCCGAGCCCGTACGGCTCGGCGGTGAACGCCGGGGCCGTGGTCACCTTCGCGTACGGGTCCTGCGCGGCCAGCCCGGCCAGAACGGTGTCGTCACCGGTGATCGCGTACACCTTGCCCTGCTGGAACATCACCAGACAGCCGGTGTGCGTGTCGGCGGCGACCGGCACCACCTTGGTGAACTGCTTGAGCTTCTCCAAGCTGGTCGACGCGTTCGGTGCGCACACCCGCTTACCGGACAGCTGGTCCAGCGTGGTCTCGGGCGACTTGCTCGACACGAGCAACTTCTGCCCGGAGTGGTAGTACTCCGCCGAGAACGCGATCTGCTGCCAGCGGGCGCAGTTGATCGTCATGTTCCGCGCCACGATATCGACGGTGCCGTCGGTCAGCGCCGGGATGCGCTGCGCGCTGGTGATCACCTTCAGCTCGAGCTTGTTCGGGTCGCCGAAGATCGCGTCCGCCACCATGTGCAGCATGTCGATGTCGAAGCCCTCGATCGCGTTCGACACCGGGTTGCGGGCGCCGAGCAGCAGGGTGTCTGCCGACACCCCCGCGATCAGCCGGCCTTGTTTGCGGATCTTCGCGAGCTGCGCGCCTTCCGGCTCGTTGGCCGGCGCGTAGGACGCCAGCTCGTTGGCGCAGGTCGGTGCCGCGGTCGGGGCACTGCTCGGCGCCGGCGACGGGCTCGCGGTGGCGCCGGGAAGTGGCGTGGCCTCGTACTCGCTGGAGCCGCAGCCGGCCAGCAGCAGCGCGCCCGCCAGCAGGGCGGCGATCGTGATGCGCCGGCTCATCGGTACTCCTCCAGTCGCTGGGACACGCCCCACCAGGCGCACAGCGCGGCCAGCAGCCCGACCGCGAAGCACACCCAGCGCCACAGCGGCAGCGTGTTGCCGGCGTCCGCCAGCTCGGACCTGGTCTGCTGCACCGAGCTGTCCAGCACCTCCGAGGAGGCGCGGTCGAACGCGTCGAACTGGCTGTTGGAGCTTCCCTCGCCGGTGCCGATGGCGAGGGTGACCGCGCTGTTCCAGTCGCCGCCGTTGTCCAGCCTGCGGATCTCCTGGTGCACGTTGGTGTATCCGGACCACGCGTCCCTCGAAGGCTGAGCGTCATCCGACAGCGCGACGGCGGTGTCCAGCCGCTGGTCGACCTGCTCGGCCGCGGCCACCCACGCCTTCTCGAACGCCGCGCCGGAGCCACGCGCGATCAGCGTGAGGCTCTCGTTCGACTTCGCGTCGTACGCACTGATCCGCGCCTGCGCGAGTGCGAGGGTGGAGGCGTACGGACCCTCCCGGATGTCGTCGACGGCGACGCCGACGTTGGACAGCGCGGCCGACCCGACGATGGTGGCGAGCAGGATGCCCACGCCCCCGATCGCCAGCGGCATGTTGATGTAGCGATGGGTACGACGGGCCAGCCACAGCATCGACCCGCCGATCACCACCAGTGCGACCAGCCCGGACGCGGACAGCCAGATGTAGCCACGGCCGATGCCGTCGAACTCGGTCGTGACCCGGTTCTCGTTCGCGGTGACCAGGTTCTCCAGCAGCGGGAGGGCGGTGAGACGCAGCCCGGAGCTGGCGTCGCGCAGGTACTGCGCGCCCACGGGCAGGCCCTGCCGGTTGTTGGCCCGCGCCTGCTCGACCAGGCCGGAGTAGTTGACCAGAGCGGTGTTCAGCTCCGCCAGCGCGGCGTTGTCGGCCGGTTGCGAGCGGGCCGCGTCGGTGATCAACCGGCTCGCCTCGCTGAGCGCGTTCTCGTACTCCTGGCGCTGGTCCGCCGGCTCCAGCCCACCGACCAGGAAGGCGTTCGTCGCGACGGCGTCGGCGCGGACCAGGTTCGTGTGGATCGCCTGCAGCCGGACCAGCTGCGCGGTGTTCGCGTCGGCCCGGCTGAGCGCGCCACCGGCCTCGGCGAAGCCCTGTGCAGCGGCGATCCCGAACAGAACCGAGGCGGCGGCGGACGCGATCAGCGCCAGCCGCATCCGGCCCGGGGTTCCGGAGAGCCAGGAACGCACCACGGCGACGGCCCTGCCGGCCACGCCGGACGCGGAGATCTGCCGCGCGGGCGCTGGGGCCGCCGTGGTACTCGGTGCGGGGGTCGGTGCCGGCCCCGGCTGGGGCGCCGCGGGCGCCGTACGGGTCACGCTCACGGCGTACCTCCTTCGTCGGGCTCGGGGGCCGGGGGATCGTCCTCGGCCTCGTCGCTGAGGTCCTCGGGCAGCAGCGTGCGCAGCTGCTCGGTGCTCGGCGCTGAGACGTCGCGCAGCCGCCAGGCGTGCCGTCCGATCGCCGCCTCGAGCAGGTTGCGGGCGAACCGGCCGTTGCCGAACGAGCTGTCGCGCGGCGTGCCCGCCAGGATCTCGCGGAACCGGCCCACTGCGTCCTCGGTCAGCTCGTAGTCCGCGTCGGCCGCGAGCCCGGTGAGTATGTCGGTCAGCTCGTCGTCGGTGTAGTCGTCGAACTCGATCGTGGTCCGGAACCGGCTGGCCAGGCCGGGGTTCTGTGCCACGAACGCGGTCATCGGGAGCGGATAGCCGGCCACGATCACGACCAGGTCGTCACGGCGGTCCTCCATCTCCTTGACCAGCGTGTCGACCGCCTCCTCGCCGTACTGGTCACCGGTCAGGCTGTACGCCTCGTCGATGAACAGCACTCCGCCGACCGCAGACGCGACCACGTCGGCGGTCTTGGTCGCGGTCTGGCCCAGGTACCCGGCGACCAGCTCGGACCTGTCCACCTCGACCAGCTGGCCCTTGGACAGCAGCCCGAGTGCGGCGTAGATCCCGCTGACCAGCCGGGCCACCGTGGTCTTGCCGGTGCCCGGGTTGCCGGTGAAGACCAGGTGCCGCGTGATCGTCGGGCTCTTCAGCCCGGCCTCGCTGCGCAGCTTCTCCACCTTGAGCAGCGCGACCTGCCGGTGCACCTCGCGCTTCACCCGCCGCAGCCCGGTCAGCTCGTCGAGCTCGGCCAGCAGCTCCTCGACCGAGCGCTTCGGCTCCGCGTGCTGCTCCTCGGCCTCCGGCCGCTGCGGCGGCGCGGCGGCCTGTGGGGTGCCGTCGGGATTGGGTACGGCGGTGAGCGGGCGGGCTCCGGCGGCGTGCAGCTGGGCGGCGGCCGCGACGGACGCGTTGCCCACCACCCGCATCGTCGGCTCGCCGAGTTCGCAGGCGGCCGAGGCCAGCTCGGCGAGCGCCTCGGCGTACGCGACCTTCTCGGCCGAGTTCTCCGCGACCAGTGCGCTCAGCGTCGCGGTCGGGGCGCCACGCCAGCGGCGACCGCGGACCGCGGCGTCGAAGAAGTCCTGGGTGCCGGCGCCCGGGGTCACCACGGCCCAGTCGGCCGGTGCGCCGGGTGCGGACTCGGCCACCGCGGCGACCAGCGCCAGCGCCTCGCTGCGTGCCGTCTCGGCCGGTACGCCGGCGCGCTCGGCGACCGCGAGCAACGCGTCCAGCGCGTCGGCAAGCGTGCTCATCGTGCCTCCGGTGGCTGCAGCCGTGCCGGGCCGTCCGGGGGATCCGGCGGGTTCGGCTGGATGGCGCGGGAGGTGCCGGACAGGTCCGACGCGAGACCGAGCGAGCCACCGGTCGAGGAGTGGCCGAACTTCTCCTCCAGGAACCGCCCGTGCGCGATCAGCGCGGCCGCGTCGGCCCGGTTCACCGCGTCGTACACCTTGTCCATCGTGGCGCCGAGCAGGTCCAGCTGGTCGATCAGCAGCATCAGCGAGGTCTTGCCGCGGTCCACCGGCCGGCTGTCCGCCCACTGCCGGGGCAGCCGCAGGTACCCGCCGATCGCCTCCGGCAGGTAGTCGGTCGCCGTCGCCATCACCGAGTACGCCTGCGGGCTGCCGGCTCCGAGGTTCGCCAGTCGCGGGATGGTGTCCCGGACCGTGCGGGAGACCCGGTCGACGCGGGACCCGACCACTGCGGGGACGGCGCCGGCCAGCACCATCTGCTCGACCCGGTCGAGCGCCGCCAGCAGGTCCTCGCTGGTCGGTGCGCGCGGCACCACGACAACCGGAGCCGGCTCCTTGCCTCGCCCGGTCAGCTTTGACCAGAAACCCATCGACGTACTACTCCCGGCGGTGACGGTGATCAGCGGCCGAGGCCGAGGTCGAGCGATCCCTGCGCGACCCGGTCGTCCTGCTGCTGCACCCGGTCCAGGTAGGCCCGGGACTTGGTCACCTCTGTCTCCAGGGTGCCGATCGTGGCGGCCATGTTGTCCAGCGCCTCCACCTTGAACGTGTCGATCGCGTCCATGGTCGCGTAGATGTTCGCGAACGCGGCCTGCAGCTGCGGCAGCCCGATCGTCGCCGACGCGGCCTGCTGCTGGATCGCCACCGAGTTGTCCCTGAGCATCTCCGAGGTGCGCTCGATCATCCCCGACGTCGTGGTGTTGAGCGCGCTGATCTGGTCCAGCACCAGTTTCTGGTTGCCGAGCGCCTGGGCCACGATCACCGCGGTCCGCAGCGCCGACACCGTCGTGGTGGAGGCGCGGTCCACGCCCTTGATCAGCTCGATGTTGTTCTTGATCACGATGTCGATCGCGAGGTAGTTCTGGATCGATACCGCGAGCTGAGTGAGCAGATCCTGGTGCTTCTGCCGGACGTAGAAGAGCACGTCCTCGCGCAGCGCCTTCGCCTTCTCCGGGTCGGTCGCCTCGGCGTCCGCGACCGCCGCAGCCAGGCGGGAGTCCAGCCGCTCGGCGATGTACACGTACTGGTTCAGCCGGGTCATCGCCTCCCAGAGCTGTTGCTTCTCCATGTTGAGCGCGGCGTTGTCCTTGGCCAGCTCGTCCTGCCCGTCGCGCAGCGCGTGCAGGATCGCATCCAGGTGGCTCTGCGCCGACTGGTACTTGCGGAAGTAGTCCTCGAGCTTGTCCCCGAACGGGATCATCCCGAGCAGCTTCTTGACCCCGGTCGCCTCCTTGGGGTCCAGGTCCTCGACCGTCTTGCGCAGCTCGAGCAGCGTGCCACCGACCTTGGAGCCCTCGGACAGCCCGCCCTCCTGGAGCGCGCGGACCGGCGAGTTGAGCAGCCGGTTCGACGTCTCCGCCGCCCGCCGGATGTCGTCGTCACCCATGCTCCGCACGTCGGTCGCCTTGGCGGCGAACTCGGGCGAGCGTGGCGCGGCCTGGAGCAGCGAGGCCAGGAACGTGTCCACCTTCGCGTCCAGGCCGGGCAGCGCGGCCGCGTCGACGGCCGGCGCCATCGCGGGCGCTGCCGTGGTCGCCACCGCCTGGACCGGCTCTGGCGCGCTCAGCTTCAGCACCGGCTCGGTGGCGGTAGGCGGCTGCAGCGGCGCCGGCTGGGCCGCCTGGCCCTGGTTCGCTTCGGTCATCGTCGTACTTCCCCTCGAACTCAGCCCTGGACGATGCGCCGTACGCCCCCAGACGACGCCGCTCGTGACGTGCAGCCAATCTAGTCGGTCCCAGGTCAGTCAGGTCGGCGGTACGGGACGGGCCTGCGCGGTCGCTCCCCGTGAGTGTCGCCTGACTCGGTCGCCATTGTCCGCTCGTAGCCCGTCAGGACGTCGAAGACCTCACTCGCCTCGAATAGCCGGTAGCGTTGCCCTCCGCCGATCTGGCGCAGGACTCCGGCATTGACGCATGTCTCGATAGCGCTGAACGCCGCGGCTCGGCTCGCGCGGGTAAGCCGGCGGACATCGTCGGCCCCGACCACCGGATGCGCGATCAGTTGGGGAAGGAGGGTGGCCACACTGCTCCCACGCCGTGGCCGGACCCTGTCCTGCCACGTCGCCTCTAGGTGCTGCAGTCTGACCCGAAGCTCAGCCGCATCATGCGTCGCACGGCGGGTTGCGGTGAGGAAGAGTCCCAGCCAGTCGTGCAGTCCGTCGCGCGCGGCCGGAGAGTCTGGTGCACCTTCGTAGCGGAAGCGGGTCAGGCCGTCGACGTAGGCGCCGGCCCGCGTTGCGAGGGCGAGACTGATCGGCGGTACGAAGCCCGTGGTGAGACCTCGCCGTCGGAGTACGACATGGATCAGGGCTCGACCTGTCCGGCCGTTGCCATCGGCGAACGGATGGATGGTCTCGAACTGGGCATGTGCCACTCCCGCTTGAACGGTTCCGGGCAGGTCGTCGCGGTTGACGAAGTCACACAGATCTTCGAGCAGTCCAGTGACATGCTCGGGCGGCGGAGGTACGTAGGCGGCGAAGCAGGGATTGAAATCATTGCCACCGATCCAGTTCTGCTTGGTGCGGACCAGCCCGCTGATCTCCGGCCGGTCGGAACGCTCCGTGAGGGCCGCATGGATCTCGAGTAGGTGCTGGAGGGTAATCGTGTCTGTGGTGGCGACGCGATCGATCGCGACATTCATTGCGGCGACGTTGCCGAGTACTGCCTCCGCCGTTGCGTCGCTATCGGGTACGTTCGCGCCCACCCGAGCTTCGTGACGAGCGAGTCGTCGGCTGTTGATCTCGAGTCCTTCGATCTTCGACGAGGCAACGGCCTCGGCCCGCAGCAGGAATCTTGCCAACTGTTCGAGGTCGTGGTCGCCCGTGCTGCTGAAGGCTGCGAGGGCGCGCTCGACATCGACGACGTCGGCGGCGACGTCAGCTGGAAGGTCCAAAGGCCGATCGGTCAGTGCGTCGGGCACGTAGGCGATGTACTCGCACGGTCTGCGATGCCTTCTTGGTCCATAGGCGTCGGGTGGCGGGCGCCATATCCCCGTGATCTGTTGACTCAACCCGGACTCCTTCTTCTCTAAGTCTAGGTTATTTGCTTAACCTGGACTTAGAAAGATACTAGTCCAGGTTAAGGCGCAGGCTCCGGCTCAGCTGGTCGAGCGTGCACGACCGTGATCAGCGGCCGCTCGCTGGTAGCTCACCCAGGCGAAGCCGTCGCGCTGGTCGCGGGCCGTCTCGTGCCACTGCGACCAGTCGACGGCGGGGAAGTGGATGTCGCCGTCGGGGGTCTGGTCCACCTCGGTCAGCTCCAGCCGGTCGGCATACGGCAGTGCGAGCGCGTAGATCTCGCCGCCACCGGCGACGTACACGTCGTGACCGTCGGCAAGCTTGAGCGCCTCCTCGATCGAGCGCGCCACGGTGACGCCGTCGACCGACCAGTCCGGCTGCCGGGTGATCACGATTGTGGTCCGGCCGGGCAGCGGGCGGCCGATGGAGTCATAGGTCTTGCGGCCCATCACCAGGGTGTGGCCCATGGTGAGCTGCTTGAAGTGCTTGAGGTCGTCGGGGATGTACCAGGGGAGGTCGTTCGAGCTGCCGATCACGCCGTTGCGGGCGACGGCGGCCACCAGCGTGACCGTCATACCGCGATCGGGGCCTTGATCGATGGGTGCGGGTCGTAGCCCTCCAGGACGACGTCCGCGATCTCGTAGGCGTCGATCGAGTCGCGCGGGGTCAGCCGCAGCGCCGGCAGCGGGCGCGGCTCGCGGGACAGCTGCAGCTTGGCCTGCTCGAGGTGGTTCAGGTACAGGTGGGCGTCGCCGAGCGTGTGCACGAAGTCGCCGGGCTCCAGACCGGTCACCTGGGCGACCATATGGGTGAGCAGCGCGTACGACGCGATGTTGAACGGCACACCGAGGAAGATGTCCGCCGACCGCTGGTACAGCTGGCAGGACAGCTTCCCGTCAGCGACGTAGAACTGGAACATCGTGTGGCACGGCGGCAGCGCCATCTTCTCGATGTCGGCCACGTTCCAGGCGTTCACGATGTGCCGCCGCGAGTCCGGGTTCTGCTTGATCTGCTCGATCACCTGCGCGATCTGGTCCACGTGCCGGCCGTCCGGGGCGGGCCAGGAGCGCCACTGGTACCCGTACAACGGGCCCAGCTCGCCGTCGGCATCGGCCCACTCGTCCCAGATCGTCACCCCGTTGTCCTGCAGCCATTTCACGTTGGTGTCGCCGCGCAGGAACCACAGCAGCTCGCCGACCACGGACTTCAGATGGATCTTCTTCGTGGTCAGCGCCGGGAACCCCGCGGCCAGGTCGAACCGCATCTGGTACCCGAACACGCTCAGCGTGCCGGTCCCGGTCCGGTCGCCCTTCGCGGTGCCGGTGGTCAGGACGTGGTCGAGGAGGTCCAGGTACTGCCGCACGGCACCCAATCTAACCGGCCGGCACCCCCGGCTGTCGGAGGCCGTCGCTAGCGTGCCACGCGTGGATCCCGCGGAGCTCGTGCCGCTGGGCCGGACCGGCCTGCGGGTCAGCCGCCTCGGCCTCGGCCTGGCCTCGATCGGCGGCCTGTTCGAGGCGGTGCCGCAGCAGCAGGCGCTGGCCACGATCGACCGGGCCTGGGATCTCGGCGTGCGGCTGTTCGACACCGCCCCGGTGTACGGCTACGGCCTGTCCGAGCGGCGTACCGGGCAGGCGCTGCGGTCCCGCCCGCGCGACGAGCTGGTGCTGTGCACCAAGGTCGGCCGGCTGATCGAGCCGGGCGGGCCGGACACCCAGCCGATCTGGGCCGACCCGCCGCCGGGCGTCGGGCCGCGGCTGGACTACTCGTACGACGCGGTGCTGCGCTCGGTCGAGGACAGCCTGGCACGACTCGGCCTGGACCGGGTCGACGTACTGCACATCCACGACCCGGACCAGGACTTCGGCCGCGCTACGACGGAGGCGTTCCGGGCCCTGACCGACCTGCGCGACCAGGGCACGGTCGCGGCCGTCTCGCTCGGGGTGAACCACGCGGACGTCGCGGCGCGGTTCCTCCGCGAGGCCGAACCGGACTGCATCCTGCTGGCGGGCCGCTACACACTGCTCGACCAGTCCGGTGCCGAGGTCCTGCTGCCGCTGTGCGCCGAGCGCGGCGTGGTGGTCCTGGCCGCGGGCCTGTTCGGCGGCGGCGTACTCGCCGACCCGGCACCCGGCGCTCCGCACGGGTACCGCGACGTGCCGTCGTCGCTCGCCGCACGGATCGAGGCGATCCGTGAGATCTGCCGCCGGTACGACGTGCCGCCGCTCGCCGCCGCCGTGCAGTTCCCGTTCGGCCACCCGGCAGTTACCGCTGTCGTCCTCGGTGCACGCAGCCCGGCCGAGATCACCCAGACCGCCGCCCTGCTCGACCACCCGATCCCGGACAGCCTCTGGCGCGACCTCGCCGAAGCCGGCCTCACCCCGCCCAGCACCCCGGCCTGAAGCGAATCACAGTCGTGCTCATGAGGAGCTTCCTTCCAGAACGGGTTCGGTGGTTGTCATAGCGCTGCCGCGGCGCCCTGGAAGCCATAGACCGGCGACGGCGCCGGCCAGGGACAGGGCGGCGGCGACCGTGATGGCGGGACCGAAGCCGTCGGTGAACGCGGCGGCCGACGTCACGCCCCCGGCGTGCGAGAAGACCGCGACGGCGACGGCGATGCCGAACACCCCGCCCAGCTCGCGCATCGTGCTGTTCGTGCCGGCGGCCTTACCGATGTCGTCGTGCCCGACGGCGCTGACCACCGAGCTCTGAACCGCGGGCAGCGCCATCGAGACACCGCAGCCGGCGACCACCAGCGGCAGCACCATCGCGCCGTACGACATGCCGGCCTCGGCGATGGACGCGATCCAGAACATGCCGACGGCCTGCAGCAGTAGTCCGCCGCTCATCAGCGGGCGTTCTCCGATCCGGTCCGTGAGCGCGCCCGCGATCGGGGCGCAGATGAACAGGGTGACGGTCCACGGCAGCAGCCGCAGCCCGGCGTCGAACGGCCCGTAGCCGAGCGTGGTCTGCAACAGCTGGGCGAAGAAGAACACGGCGGAGAACAACGCGGCGAAGGTACAGAAGATCGCGACGTTGCCGGCCGAGAACGCCCGGGACCGGAAGAACCGCAGTGGCAGCATCGGGTGCGACGCACGGGCCTCCCAGGCCACGAACGCGGCCAGCAGGGCCAGCCCGCCGACCAGCGTCAGGACTACCTCGGCGCTGGTCCAGCCGGCCGCGTTGGCGCGGACCAGGCCCCAGACGACACCGAGTGCGCCGCCGGTGACCAGGGCGAGTCCTCGCAGGTCGAACGACGAGTCCGGGCCGAGGCTCTCCGGCAGCTTCCGCAGCGCGAGCGGGATCGCGACCAGCCCGATCGGCAGGTTCAGCCAGAAGATCGCCTCCCAGGCCAGGCCCTCGGCGATCGCGCCGCCGACCAGCGGACCGCAGGCGACTGCCAACCCGGTCACGCCCTCGAGGACGCCGATCGCCAGACCGCGGCGCTCGGGCGGGAATGCGGCACTCACCAGCGCCAGCGCGAGCGTCATCACCAGCGCCGCGCCGGCACCCTGCGCCACCCGGGCCGCGATCAGCGCCCCGACTCCGCCGGACAGCGCACACGCTGCCGAGGCGACGCTGAACAGCGCCAGCCCGGCGGCGAACATCCGCCTCCGGCCAAGCCGGTCGCCGGCCGCGGCGGCGGTCATCAGCAGCACCGCGAAGCTGAGGTTGTATGCGTTCACGGTCCACTCGAGCTCCTCGATCGAGGCCCCGAGGTCCTGCCGGATCGTGCTGAGCGCCGTTGACACGACGAGCGTGTCCAGCGCGGCCATCAGCGAAGCCACCGATCCGAGCACCAGCACCCAGCGCTGCGTCGTACGTGACGTGCTCACTTCGTCCTCCCGGGAGTTGGGGTCACCGGTACGTACCGGCGGGATGGCGGGACTCATCGCCGCCGGACCGATGAGTTCCGGGCCGTTCGGCGGTATGTACTCGTGGCAGGGGTGTGGAAAGGAGCGACAGCGTGGACGAGCAGTTCGTCCGGGACACCGACGCGTACCGCCGGGAGCTGCTGGTGCACTGCTACCGGATGCTCGGTTCGGTGCACGACGCCGAGGATCTGGTGCAGGAGACGTACCTGCGGGCCTGGCGCGCGTACGACGACTACGACGCGCGCCGGTCCTCGATGCGGACGTGGCTGTACCGGATCGCCACCAACGCCTGCCTGACCGCGCTCGACCAGCGGTCGCGGCGCGCGCTGCCCTCCGGACTCGGTGCCCCGGGCAACGACCCGGAGGGGCCGCTGCGCCCCGACCTGCCCGAGCTGACCTGGCTGCAGCCGCTGCCGGACAGCACCGACCCGGCCGCGGTCGCCGAGTCCCGCGAAGGGTTGCGGCTGGCGCTGGTCGCGGCGTTCCAGCACCTGCCGCCGAGGCAGCGGGCGGTGCTCATCCTGCGCGACGTGCTCGGCTGGCGGGCCGCCGAGGTGGCCGAGCTGGTCGGCACCAGTACCGCGGCGGTGAACAGCGCACTGCAACGGGCGCGGGCGTTGCTGGACCGGGTCGCGCCACGGCCCGACGAGGTGCCGGAGCTGACCGACACCGAGCAGAAGGAGCTGGTCGAGCGGTACGCAACCGCCTTCGAGCATGCGGACATGACTGCGCTGACCGCGCTGCTGGCCGAGGACGCGGTATGGGAGATGCCGCCGGTGCCGGACTGGTTCCGCGGCCGCGACACGATCGTCCGGCTGATCGCCTTCCGCTGCCCGCTGTTCCCCGACGGCGGACGGACGATCCTGACCGGTGCCAACGGGCAGCCTGCATGCGCGCTCTACGTGCCGGACGGCATCGGCGGGTACGAGGCGCACTCGCTGATGGTGCTGACGTTCTCCGGGCCGGCGGTCGCAAAGGTGACGGACTTCCAGGACCTGAGCCTGTTCGCGACGTTCGGCCTGCCACTGCGGGTGCCCGCCGCGTGACAGCGGTGCGGGTGCTGCTGGACCGCGCAGTCGGCTATGCGCTCGCCGCCGTGGCGGACGTGCCCGACGGCGCGGCATCCTGGCCGACCCCGTGCGCCGAGTGGAACCTCGGCGAACTGCTGGACCACCTCGACGAGTCGGTCGTCGTCGTGTCCGACGTGCTCGGCGCACGCCGGGACCGTCGTACCGTTGCGGTCGGCGGCTGCCCGGTCAGCGCGGACCTGGTCACCGCGACCGCCGCGCTGGAGCTGGTCGTGCACGGCTGGGACGTACGCCGCGCGGTCGGCCGCGGCGCGGCGATCCCGCCCGACCTGGCGACCGCACTGCTCGCGGTCGCCGGACTGGTCGTACCGGTGACGAACCGGCGCCCCCAGTTCGCCGACCCGGTCGAGCCGGCACCGTCCGCCGGACCGGGCGACCGCCTCGTCGCCTACCTGGGTCGCGTCCCGTGAGTCAGACGGTCTCGAAGGCGGCCATCATCCCGGTTTCTCAGGTCAGCCGCCCCAACGGCGACACGGTGATACCGGCCCGCTCGCATACCCAGTGCGGGTCCGGCCCGAGCTCCGGCTCGATCCGCAGCTCATGCTCGGCGAGGTCGTCGCACGCCGTACAGCGCGGCCAGCGGACCCGGCCGTCCACCATCCGGTCCTGGACGTCCTGCGCGACCAGCCCGGCGATGTGCTCGGCGCCGTCCGGCCACTGGTCCAGCCACCATTGCCGGGATGCGATCACGTCCTCCAGCAGCGACACGATGTGGGCGTCGGCGAACCCGCGCGCGGCCAGGTCGTGCAGCACCAGGGCGCGGGCGGTGAGCAGCACATCGGTCGTGGACATCGCTGCCAGCGTAAGCCCGCCGGCGGTCGCCTGGCCGAGATCAGGAGTCGACGCGAAGGTCGTCCGGGACAGGTTCGGATGACAGGCGCGCGGTGCGCGGGTCGCGTTCCAGGCCGGTCCGGCGGGTCAGCACGTCGTACAGCTCCGGGCGGCGTC
>Ga0209382_10003317_pt1 | contig 22402 bp, 21 predicted proteins | sample SoiMetdeltSBSDD5_FD_187599 | JGI IMG/M metagenome (GOLD analysis project Ga0209382, IMG submission 187599) | Bulk soil microbial communities from a Populus tree surrounding site in Tennessee, USA - Soil MetaG P. deltoides SBSDD5 (SPAdes) (version 2) | ecosystem: Environmental > Terrestrial >...
GTGTTCTTCGACGTCACATGCACGTATGTGGAGAAGGCTGAGTCCGCAGTGCCGATGGACTCCATGTTTGCAGCGAGTGCTGTGTCAGCGGCGCTCGTGAGTGATGACCCGGCCTTATCTCGACTGACGAGTCGCTCAGACCTTGCAGATTTCGAAGTGACGTTCATGTCCTTCGAGCAAGCACTCGCGCAGCACACGAATGTGCGCAGGTTGAGCGCACTGCTCATAGACGTATCCGACATTGCAGCCGCCCTAGGACTTCTTGAGCTCTTGAAGGGCGAGGGTGCTCTGCCTCGGCTCATCGCGATCTGTCCGCCTGGCCACGTGAGCGATGCGCTCAGCAATCGTCTCTTCGAACTCGGCTTCGCGGCTCTCGTGCAAAAGCCGCTGCAGTACAGTCGAGTCGTTCAAATCATCCGCACGGCATTGGCCGATCCATTGAGCGGCATCCGGCGCAACTCAGGTCGGATCAATGGAGAGGGCGATAGTCCGAGATAAACAGCACTCCGCGAAAGTGCTCGCCGGCGCGTGTGTGCACGGCCTGATAAAGCAGGGAAGCGGGTACCCAAGTGAATGGATACCGATAGGCAGCCTCGTCAAGGACCAGAAACGCATCCCGCGATTGATCGTACGCGCCTACGGACGAAATATGCCCCGCGCCGGATTGATTCAGCACTCGGCGATCGTAGTTGACGATGACGAAGTCTCCCTTCCGCGCCAGATTGGCCTGGAGGCGTTCTCGAAAGGAGTCCAAATTGAATGCATCGGCATATGCGATCTCCGCGCGCAAGCCGACGGACTGCGCGAGCTCGGCCAGTTCTGCTAGCGACATTCCCGAGTAGAAGGTGTCGAGCTTCGACGACAGCGACGGGAAGATTTTGCCTTGGTCAGCTCCGACATCGCCATAAGCGCGCAGTACGGTTTCGATCGTCGCTGGACCGCAGAATGATCGATATCTCTGAGGTCTGAACGCATCCGCGAGTGCGGCGAAGTCTCGGCCGTAGTCCTCGGATGGGGGGTCTCCGCTCCATGCTTCCAGCGGTGCGGGGACCGCCAGGTCGCTCTTTGTCGGCAAAGCAATCCAGAGGCTGAGACCGATTGCAGCGGCTGCCCCTATACCAAGCATCCCGAGTGGTAGCCACCGTCTCATCAAAAGGTCAGCTCGAAATTGAGGAAAAGTTGGTTGAGATGCGCGAAGAATCCTTCGTTACGCAGGAAGGGTACGTCGCCCCGGATCCCGTCAACGCCGCCGATGTGGTGCTGGAAGATCAGCTGCGATCGGAAGAGATGGCCTGCGAGTTCACGATCGTAGTTGTAGACGAAATCATAGCGGTCGTACGAATTGCCTGAAATGCCGCTGTTTCCGTAGTAGGCAACCGTGAACTCGTGCGCGGCGGAAGGCCGATATGATGCGGCCAGCGAGCCCGCGTGGTCGCCATGCATCCCGCGCTCGAAAGCGGATCGTGCGTTCGTATCCAGGTACGAGTACTGGCCGCTGATCCGCCAGTTGGCGCCCAGGCGTAGAGCAATCTCCGTTTCTGCGCCGCTCAGTGTGAAGGAGTCGCCGTTGAACGGAGGTGGCGAGAAAAAGATCACATCTGCCTGAACTCGATCGCGGATTGTCTCGCGAAAGACCTTGAAGTCGACCGTGGCACTGGACCGGAAGAATGTGCCGAAATATCCCACTGAGTGCGACTCGATGGTCTCTGGGTTCAAGCGAGTGGAACTGGTGAAAACAGGAATCGGAATGCCGAACTGGTAGCTGGACAACGGCTCTCCGCGTCGGCCAAATCGAAATTCTCCTGTCCAGAAGGTTTCCGTTTCTGTCAGCGAGGGAATCCGGAAGCTGCTTGCATACGAATATCGCAAGCTCTGATTTGGTCTGACAGGCCAATTGATCGCGCCTCGCCAGGCCAGCTCCGTATCTTCAACGTTTGATGAATCCTGTGCCATGAATCCCACGCTCGCGTGTACGGGGCCAAGTCGCGCTGCTGTCTCGCCAAATACTCGATACGAGCGCTGACGTTGTTCCATGCCCGCGAAACGTTGTTCGCTGGAAGCGTCGATCTGCGTCGCGGACGCGCCGAGAAGATATGTCCACCGGTCTCTGCGCGATTCGAACTCGATCTCCAGCTCATTGCGTCTGGATTCGGTTGCTACGTCGAGGAAAAAGCAGGTGTTCTCGAGTGATGTACCGAGCAAGCGGGGCACGATTTGAGTAGGGGCCAACAACCTGACTCTATCACTGGGGTCGGTCACGATCGCCAGCAGTCCCGCAATGGTCTCGGGCGTGTAGCAGGCGGACTGTCGCATGGATTCGCGTTGGCGGTTATGGCTGACGAACCAGTCGAGCCGGTTGAACTCGCCTAGCTCCTGTTCGTGCGACAGTGCGACAAACTCGCCGTCATTCTGCTGCTCACCAGTAGACCGTATCAGCTGTGCTCCAGTCTTGTTCTCGCTGTCGTAGAAGCTGCCATCCAGGCGCCAGCGTGAGCCTTCGACGAATTCCCGTTCGACGGCGAGTCTCGCTCGTTTCGTGTCCTTGCCATCATCTCTAGGTGTCTTCTGCGCGTCGTAGTAGTCATAGCCTCCATCCTGCTCGGCCGCAGCGGAAAGCTGGACGTCGTATCCCATCAATCGCTCGTTCAGCGATGCCGAGAGCTTCTGTCGATCGTTGTAGCCCGCGCCAGCTCGCAATGAGAGCCCACGTGGAGAGTTGCGGCCAACAGTCTGGAAATCGATACTCGCCAGGAACGCGTTGTCTCCGTATGCGGCACCGTTTGGACCACGGGTGACGGTCACACGTTCGATGTCTTCGAGCTCGATGGGAAGGCGGTCGAACTCGACATACTGGCTATCTCCGATCAGCACGCTCTTGCCATCAATGGTGATTAGCATCCTGCGATATTGGGCAACAGTGGTGCCGTGATATCCCACGCGGGATTCATCACCGATCTTTACGATGCGAAAGCCTGGCACGGAGCGAAAGATCTCCGAGATCTCCAGGTAGCCTGCACGCCGGATATCTTCCTGCGTGACAACAGTGACAGCCTCTGGGACGTCAAACTCAGAATAGTCGAGGCGTGTGGCGTGTATTGCCGGCGCTGCGTCCGCGAGTTCGTCCTCACCCGACTGCGCAGCAACTGCAGAGTTGAATGCTGCGACGCTTAAGATAGTGAGCGCGCGCAAAGGTAGACTTCGCGCCGGCTCGTCTGCGGCTCCGTTCCGCATGACTGCGACCCTCCAATAGTGCAGCCGCCGTTTGGTTCGGGTCCCCGCTCAGCCCCGGCCCAAGGCCATCGCTGCGACCGACCGCTTCACAAGTTGCATTCAGAATGCACTCATTCTGCATTTAGAATGACAAACGCATAGTAGGTACTTGCCGATGTAAGGATGGCTTGGACAAGCGCGTGGCGAACTCAGCCACTACATATATATGGCCGCTCCAGCTGCGCCGGAACGAAGTTCGATCATGCGGGCACGCTCGCTTGTCGCTGGCATAGCGCGTGTTCGGCACTAGCTACAATGCTGTGAGATGAAACGACGCTCAGCAATGAATGTTGTCGGAGCGACCTCCGCGATCGTCATCCCGACGCTTGCAGTCGTGGTGCTGGGATTGGCCTGGGGTCGAGAACCTGCAGGCGGATTTGTCGTATTCATTACCTTGATGCTCGCGGCGTCGATACTCGCAGCCGTGCACCACGCAGAGGTAGTCGCTCATCACCTGAGTGAGCCATATGGATCGATCGTGCTCGCGGTAGTCGTGACGGTAATTGAAGTGGCACTGATCGTCACGCTGACTGTTGCGGCATTGCGCGGCGCCGAAACGCTCGCACGCGACACCGTGTTTGCTGCTGTGATGATTGCGTGCAACGGCATCGTGGGCTTATCGCTGATGTTTGCTACGCGTCGTACATTCACGGTTTCCTTCAATGCCGACGGAGCTGGAGAGGCTCTTGCCGCCGTCGCGACAGTTTCTGCACTGACGCTGGTATTACCGGCGTTCATTACGAGCGGATCCGGGCCGCAGTTCTCCGTGGCCCCGCTAGGCTTCGCGGCAGTAGCTACATTTGTGCTCTACGGTCTGTTTGTAACGCTCAAATTGGCCGGACCTCGTGGCTATTTCATGCCGACGACATCTGCAATTGGACCGCTCGATTCCGAGCGGGCAGCACTTACGACGACACAGCGACCGCTGGCCAGCCTCATACTGCTACTTCTGGCGCTGCTCTCTGTGGTCGGCGGCGCGAAACTGGTCTTGCCAGCGATCGGACGCGACGCAATTGGAGCGGGACTCCCAATCTCCATCGTGGGGGTCGCCATCGCGTTACTAGTTTTGCTGCCACCTGCGATCGCGGCAGTGCGCGCCGCGCAGGGCAATCGCATCGAGACGAGTCTAAACCTCGCATTCGGTTCAGCGATGGCATGCATCGGGCTGGCTATCCCGGCTATTGCAATCGCTTCAGTCTGGTTGCCGCTGCCGCTGAGGCTTGGGCTCGGTCCCGCGCACATCGTGCTGCTTGTGCTGACGTTCCTCGTCGCGATGCTGTCAGTATTGCCCAGGCGCGCTACGCTACCGCAGGCCGGTGTGCATCTGGCATTGCTCGCCGCTTATCTGTTCCTTGCACTCACTTGACCTAGGAGTAGTCGCTCCTGGGACGCGCGGCTTTGCGCAGTTCATTGAATCACTCAATGACATCCTGCAGACGATCGAGATCAGAGCTGTGACTGACACGCAGGAGCAGCTTTTCGCGAGAGGGTGCCTGCAATGATCCACGGACTTTCAGGATCGTTTGGAAATTCAGTGCCGGGTTCGTTAAAGCCTAAGTGTTCGGCCACATAATTCTAATGGATAAGATCTTCGTCAGCCGGTACAAAGACGGCCTATAGCCATTCCGCTCACTTCCGCGGAATGAGGCTGACGGAGGAGTGCGAGATTGGAAAGCAGGATTCTCCATGCACGCCGGCGCGCGACATGAGCAGCTTGAGCCTCGTCTCGAAGCACAGCCCTGTCGCATTCAAGGTGCACGCGGACTCTTTGTTGGGCGGCGCACGTTTCAAGCTGCTGTGCGCGACTGATCTTTGGGCCCGGTCCGATCGAGCGTTGCAAAAGGCACTTTGGCTCGCTGAAGTAGCGGATGCTCAGCTGTTGCTACTGCACGTAGTTGACGGCGAATTGCCGTTGCGCATTGCCGGCCGCAAAGCGGATTTTGCACGCAGCGCCTTAGAGTGGCGCTTGCGGGACACTGCAGCCTTCGGGCAGCAGCCGGCAGTATCTGTTCGGGTCGGCAACCCCCCAGCAGACCATCATCAAAGTCGCGCGTGACTGGCGGGCGGACATGGTGGTGTTGGGAGAAACCAGCGCACGTGTTTTCGATCGCATCCGTGGTACGACTGCCGAACGGCTCGCGAGCGAGGCTCGTTGTGCGGCTCTCGTCGTTAATCGAGGTGAGCCAGGCGCGTATTCGGGCGCCAGTGTCATCGCCGAATCGTGCTGTCGAGCATTCGCTCTCGAGAATGACCTTGACAGACTGCAAGTCCTGAGGGGCGGCGCACCAGTCCAAGCGATTTATCCACCTCACTCGCGACCCAGCATCTGGAGGGCGCCCGTTCGAAAAGCGGCCGAAGCATTGCTTGCTGCACCTCCAGAGGTCGTGGTGGTGGAAGTGGACCGCTGGCCAGGCGTCGCCGAGCTGTTCCGGCGCGGCATGTCTGGCATGGTCGCGAGAAGCGGAGCGACCGACGTGCTGATAGCGCCACGTCGCAGCCGAGTCTCGGAGTCCCCAGGTCGCTGTAAGCACCATTTGCGCGCGATCAAGTGATCAGAAGGTATTGCACAAAATGACTGCATCGGTGGGCTTCACCCGCGCATGGAACACAGCGCATCCCTCCAGTTTCAGGGTCGAGCTTCTGCACCAAGAGGCACCCACGAATAGGCAGACCCAGACCCAGCAACCCTCTCCATCGCGATCGGGCGTGCCCGCCGCAGGAGTGCACCTGATCTTGGATCTATTCAGCGCCACACACCTAGCCGACATGGAAGTCGTGGAGACTACGTTGCGACGCTGTGTGGATGCAGCGGGAGCGACACTGCTGCACATACATCTGCATCGTTTCGAGCCGAATGACGGAATCAGCGGGGTTGCCGTGCTTGCGGAAAGCCACATCTCGATTCACACCTGGCCTGAGGCTGAGTATGCAGCTCTCGATATCTTCATGTGCGGGCAAGCGAGGCCGGAACGTTGCATCGAGATACTGCTCGAAGCGTTCAAGCCGCAGCGAGCGGTCATGGAGCAAATTCTGAGAGGTCGTGCTTCGTGAGCAAGCCTCAATGGTTTGCGGAGTCGGTCATTCGACCAGTCCGGGTTTCGTACAAGGCATCGCGAGTCTTGGCTGAGCTGAAGACTGCGTACCAGCAGGTTGTGATCCTCGAGAACGAGACATTCGGCCGCGTGCTGATGCTGGACGGGGTGGTCCAGACGACCACGCAGGACGAATTCATCTATCACGAGATGCTTGCGCATGTGCCGCTCTACGCTCATGGAAGCGCACGCGATGTTCTCATCGTCGGCGGAGGCGACTGCGGACTAGCAGAGGAAGTCCTCAAGCATCGGGCGGTGCAGACGGTGACGCAGGTCGAACTCGATCCCGACGTCGTGGAACTTTCACGCAAGTATCTGTCGCAGATCAATGCGTCGGTGTTCTTGGATAGGCGCTTTCACCTTCACTATGCGGACGGCGCCACGTTCGTGCGAGATACTGAGCAGGCCTTCGATGTCGTGCTCGTCGATTCGACCGATCCCGTTGGCGCCGCGCGAGCGCTGTTCACCGCCGATTTTTATCGGGCGGCGCAGAGGCGATTGCGGCCGGGTGGAGTGCTCGTTTGTCAGGCAGGTGTACCCTTCGTGCAAGCGAATCAATTCGGATCGGCCATGCGGCATCTCGCGACGGCTTTCCCGATCGTGGATAGCTACCTGATTGCGTCCCCCAGCTACTTTGGCGGACATCTCGCATTCGGATGGGCGAGCGCTGATCTGAAGGCAGACAGCGCCGATCTCCCAACGCTTGCCGCGAGGTACGCAGCGAGCGGCATTCTGACGCGCTACTACACGCCCGAGGTTCATCGAGCGGCATTTGTGCTGCCTCCGTACGTGGCGGAGATGCGCGACACCGCACCTGGGCCGTAGACCGGGGCAGGATCAGTATCCGGCAAAATCCTCCGTCCGGATGTCGTCGTCATCGATGCCGAGATTGCGCACGACGGCATGCAGGCCTGCGACCATCTGCGGCGGACCGGCAATGTAGTAGATCGCGTTCGCATGAGTGCCCGAGCGCTTGCTATGTCTCAGGATCATTCCAGGATCAATCCGCCCGATCTCGCCCGTCCATGATGCGCGTGAGTCATTGATCCGCGTCATCGTCGGCACAAAGGTGAAACGACGATTCTCGCGCTCGAAGCCGTACAGCTCATCCAGAAATGGCGTGTCCTCAGGGCGCCGGTTGGCGTAGAGCAGCATGATGCGGTGCCCGAGCTTCTCGTGCGCCGCCCGTCTGACGAAGCTCCGGAACGGAGTGATTCCGATGCCGCCCGCGAGCAGTACCGCTGGACGGCTCTCGTTGTTGTGCAGGGTGAAGTTCCCGAACGGTCCGTCGAGCTGAACTCCCGTGCCCAGCGGCAGCGAGCGCAGCACGCGTTTGAAGGCAGTGTCGCGCAAGCGCGTGGTGAAGATCAGCTCGGGATCGTCCGGAGCGCTGTTGATGGAAAAGCCGCGCGTGTTGCCCTCGGCGTCTGTCTCCGACGGATCAAGCAGCGTCAGATCCATGAACTGCCCTGCTTTGAACGTCATCGAGCGAGGCTTCGCGAACCTGAATTCCAGCGTTCGTTCGGCTACCTCGCTTCGAGAGCTGAGCGGCAGAATGCGAACCTGCGAGTCGGCGGCGGTCGCCATCGTGTCAACCCGATGTCAGCAACACTGCAAGCATGCCGAACAGAAGTCCTGCAGCGAACGTGACCACCCACAGCGGGTTGAGCGAAAGCCCGCGCGCGACCGGAGCCGTATTGCTGACCTGTGTGGAAGAGTCAGCGTGTTGGCTGGAAATTCTGTGAATGCTCATGATGCCTCCGAATCACCTAAACGTCTCCGTGGAACGTGAAGAGACGGTAGAAGACATCGCTGCACCAGACAAGCGATCAATTTTCGTCGTGCGTATCGGATTTGCCGATACGAGAAAGCTGGGCGCAGGCGCATTCCGATCCATCGACAACGCCGATCATCAGCTCCACTTTTTGTCGCTTGTGAGGCACGCAATCGGTCATTAGCCTCGGTGTATCCACTCCTGCAGCACAGAGAATCCACATGAGTCTGACATTGCCGCCATTGCCCTATGCACTCGATGCCCTTGAGCCCCATATCTCGCGGCGCACGCTGGCTACACACCACGGACGTCACCACGCTGCGTACGTCGAGAAGACTCGCACCCTCTTGCAACGCACTGGTAGGGAAGATGCCACCCTCGAAGAGATCGTGCTGTCCAGTGCTGTCGGCAGCCCGCTGTTCAACGCCGCTGCCCAGGCGTGGAATCACGCGTTTCTCTGGCACAGCATGTGCCCAGGTGGCGGTGGTGCTGCGCGCGGCGCCATCGCGAGTTTGATCGAGGAGAGCTTCGGCGGTCACACGGCATTCTGCCAGCGGTTCGTAACCGTTGCGGGCGATCAGTTCGGCAGTGGCTGGGCGTGGTTGGTACTAGACGGGACACGCTTGCGGATCGTGGCAACGCCGAATGCCGAAACTCCTCTGGTTACGAGTCTGGTACCGCTGCTGACGATCGATGTCTGGGAGCATGCTTACTACCTCGACTATCAACATCGGCGGCTCGACTACATCGCGGCGTTTCTCGCACATCTGCTCAACTGGGACTTTGCCAACCGCAACCTGAGTTGCGCAGCAGGCCGCGCGCAGGCTGCCACAGCGACAAGGATCCAAGCGCTGAGCGTCAGCACGGAAGGAGGCTAGTCGATGATCCCGTCGAAAAGCGTTTGGGTCCTCGTTCTCGCCGGCGGTGAAGGAAAGCGACTCCGTGTCTTGACGAGGGAGCCGTGCGGAACGCCGGTTCCAAAACAGTTCTGCTCACTCGGTGGCGAGCGCTCGCTCATCGAGGAGGCGATCGACCGTGGGGCCGCTCTGGTTCATATGGAGCGAATCTGCGCGATTGTCGCTGTGGAGCATAGGCGCTGGTGGTCGGAAAGTGTCGCGTTGGCCCGTCTTCCCTCAGCCAATCTGATCGTGCAACCGCGCAATCGCGGGACTGCTGTCGGCATTCTGTACGCAATGTTGCATATCGCAGCGAAGGATCCAGATGCAACCGTCGTACTGCTACCGTCGGACCACCACGTTGCCAACGAAAGCATTCTACGGGAATCGCTGGTTGCGGCACTTCAGGCCGTGCGACGGCGTCGCGCGGGTCCGGTGCTCCTTGGGCTGGAGCCGGACAATGCGGATACCGAATTAGGCTACATCGTGCCTGGTGCCCGCGATCCCTCTGGCGGCTATCGCGTGCGGCAGTTTGTCGAGAAGCCGAGCGTCACGGATGCACGCTCGCTCATCGAGAGCGGTGCGCTATGGAACATGTTCATCATCGTCGCTGCTATCCAGCGCGTGATCGATCTGTTTCGACCGCAGTGGCGCGCGCTCATCGCCGAGATGCAAGCGCTTGTGGCCGGAGATCAGTCTGCTGGATGCGAAGGTATTCGCGGACTGAACGTGGCGGAGAAGTACGAGCGCCTGCCGGAAGTCGACTTCTCGCGGCACGTGCTCTCGGGACAGGAGTCGGCATTGCGTCTCATGCGCGTGCGTCCATGCGGCTGGAGCGATCTGGGCACGCCGCGGCGGGTGCGCGAGACGTTACGGCGTTTGCCGCCGCGTGACTACGCGGCTGCTGTGTCCCGACGATCCGCGTATGTGAATCTCGCCGCTCAGCACGAGCGCCTGCAACGACAGGCATAGCGTTAGAGACACTCGAACAATGAGGATGAATATTTCCAATGGAGCGAATCACGCATAGGAGGTACAACTAAGTTTGCGAGTGAATGTGTCGAGCGAGAGGCCGAAAAGTGAATGCGATGAACGAGTCCGTCCCCCTGACTTACAAAGCCATTCCCCGGATTCTTTGCGCGACAGACTTGACACCCCGCTGCGAGGGTGCGGTACGACGGGCCACACTGTTGGCGAAGCAGATGGACGCGCAGCTGCTTCTGGTGCACGTCGTGGATGAAGCACAACCTCCTGAGCTCATCGGCAGCCAGGTGGAGCGGGCGCAAATAGCCCTGGAGGCGCGCCAGCTCACGAGCGCCGCAGAGGTGGCCGTTCGGGTCGGCAGACCCAATCGCACCATTGCACGCGTAGTGGGTGAATGGGGCGCGGATCTCGTTGTACTTGGAGCTTACCGCGAACGATCTCGGGATCGGTTGTTCGGCAGCATAGCAGAGCGCGCAATTCGTGCTGCCGGCCGCCCGGTCCTGCTGGTCAACGACGAGCCGTCAGGCTCCTACCGGGACGTTCTCTTGGCGAGCGATCTTTCGGATGCGTTTGTCCAGGTGATACGCATGACGCAGCAGCTGGGCTTGCTCGAAGGAGCGAGTGCCTCGATTGTGCACGCGCTGCCGCAAGTCACTCGCTCGATGTTCTATCCGGCGGGCGTTACCAAATCGGAGATCGATCAGTTGATGCACTCACTGCGATGGTCAGCGCGTCGCGACCTCGTTGCTCAGCTCAATGCTGCTGGCCTGGATTCCGCCCGTTTCCGGATTGTCCAGAAGCAGGGTACGCCGATCGGTGCGATCGCGAGTGCCGTGGAACAGATGAAGCCCCAGTTGCTGGTCATTGGTGCGACCCGCCATCCGATTCTCAAACGTATGGTGGGGGCGAGCGTTGCACGTCAAGTGCTGCGAGCCATTGACTGCGACGTCCTCATCGCATCGATGTCCGCGGCGCGTTCGTCGCGCCACGGTCGTCCGCGTCTGGCACTACCGGACGCAGCGGCGGCGCAGTGGCCGACATACTGGTAGTCAGCCGGCGGCGGTTAAGCAGAACAGATGCGCTATCTTGCCCTTGCAGTCGACTATGACGGGACAGCTGCGATCGAGGATCGACTCAGCGACAGTGCTGCAGCAGCAATCGAAAGGTTGCGCGTCTCAGGAAGGCGCGCGGTGCTCGTTACGGGTCGGCGTGTCAGCGAACTGTTGCGCGTGTGCCCGAGACTCGACTTGTTCGATCTCATCGTAGCCGAGAACGGCGCCGTGCTCTATGACCCCAGGCAGCGCACTGAGATTCCCCTCGCTTCGCCGCTGCCAGCTGCGTTTGCCGAGCGACTGCGCCAGCGCGGGGTAGCGCCGCTCGAACTCGGCAGCGTCATCGTAGCGACACATGAGCCGCACGGGGCCGTCATGCTCGACGTGATCCGCGAGCTGGGCCTCGAGGTGCAGGTTATCTTCAACCGGTCCGCGATCATGGCGTTGCCGCCGGGGGTCAACAAAGGGTCCGGGTTGCAGGTCGCGCTCCGCAAGCTCGGCCTGTCGCAGCACGAAGCGGTAGCGATCGGCGATGCGGAGAACGATCATTCGCTGCTCGACTGTTGTGAGTGCGGTGTTGCCGTTGCCAACGCAGTCCCATCTCTGAAGACGAGAGCCGCGTTCGTCACACGAGGCGCCAACGGGGACGGCGTTGCAGAGTTGATTGATGAGCTGATCGCGAATGATCTGCGTCGCATGGAGGGCAGGATCGAGAAGCACCTGCTGCTCCTCGGTAAGCGCGGCGACGGCACGGCCGTGCGTATTCCGCCGTATGGCCGCAACATTCTTGTTGCCGGACCGTCCGGAAGCGGCAAATCGACGCTGACGGCGGGACTGATCGAGCGGTTGATCGACAAGGCCTACCAGGTCTGCATCATCGATCCCGAGGGCGACTACAGCACGCTGCAGGGAGTAGTGTGTTTGGGCAACCCGCAGCGTACGCCGAGCGTCGCCGAGGTTCTTTCCAGCCTGGAAGATCCGGCGACCAATCTTGCCGTGAACCTGCTCGGGCTGCCGCTGGAGGACCGGCCACTCTTCTGTTCCCAGCTCATCGCAGGTCTGCAGGCTCTGCGAGCGCGGACCGGACGACCGCACTGGATCGTTCTTGATGAGGCCCATCACCTGCTTCCGGAGTCCTGGGGACATGTGTCCTCAGTTCTGCCGTCCAAGCTGGGAGAAGCAATTCTCGTGACCGTCCATCCTGATCACGTGGCACCGGCCGTATTGGCACCGATTGATCTCGTTATTGCCGTCGGCGAGGAGCCCGCGCGCACGATGAAACAGTTCGCCGATGCCGTCGCGCAACCGCTGACCTGGCCTCAGGGTCTGTCGTACGAGCTGGGCAAAGTGGTCGCGTGGCTAGTCGGAGACGAGCAGTTGCCATTCACGGTTGAACCACAACCCTGTCGTGCAGAGCGCATCCGTCACCATCGTAAGTACGCGGAGGGCAATCTGCGCTATCACAGCTTCTACTTTCGCGGTCCGGAGGGACGACTCAACCTTCGGGCGCAAAACCTCTGGATGTTTTGCCAGATAGCAGACGGTCTCGATGAGCAGACATGGATGTTTCACCTGCGACGCCGTGACTACTCGCGTTGGTTCCGCCAGGCCATCAGGGACGAATACCTCGCACAGCAGACGGAGCGTATCGAGCTACGGGCGGATCTCACATGGCTGCAGAGCCGTCATCTCATCCGAGAGCTGGTCGGCGCGCGTTATACATTGCCGGAGTAGGCCCGTGTCACGTCCACAAGCAGCTTTTACCATTGGCCACTCGACGCGATCCGTTCAGGAGTTCATTGCGCTGCTTTCGGCACACCACATAGAGCTTGTCGTGGACGTACGTACCGTGCCTCGCTCGCGGCGCAATCCGCAGTTCAACCGCGAGACCTTACCGCACTCGCTAGAAGCGGCCGAGATCGGCTACGAACACGCTGCCGCGTTGGGCGGGTTCCGCCGCCCAAGCGAGCAGTCGGCAAACTCCGGCTGGCGGAATGCTTCGTTCCGGGGTTACGCGGACTACATGCAAACGCACTCGTTCGCCGCAGCCATCGAGAAGCTCGCCGAACGAGCGCGCCGCACGCGCCTTGCTGTGATGTGTGCAGAGGCCGTGCCGTGGCGCTGTCATCGCTCGCTGATCGCTGATGCGCTGGTCGCCCGCGGGATCCCGGTCGAGGAAATCATCAGCACGACCCGAACGCAGCCGCATGTGATGACCTCGTTCGCCCATGTAGAGGGCACAGCGGTTACGTATCCGGGGTGAACCATCGTGGCTATGCGATTCAAAATCGGCGACCACGTTACCTGGAACTCGGAAGCCGGACGAGCCAGCGGCACGATAGTGAGGGTCCACACTAGTGACGTCGACTACAAGGGCTATACCCACCATGCCAGCAAGGGTGATCCGCAATACGAGATCAAGAGCGACAAATCCGATCACATCGCTATGCATAAGGGCACGGCGCTGAGGAGGGTAAGGCGCTGAGTCAGTCAGATATGAGCGGTGCGCTTTCCGTACAACTACCGACGCGAGCTCCCTTCCATCTGGAGGCGACTGTGCGAGTGCTGCAGCGCCGGCCTTCGAACCTGGTAGATGTTTGGCAGGACGGTCACTACGCGCGAGTCCTCGAGGTTGACGACGGCGCCATCCTGGTTGAGCTCGAGAACCGCGGTACGATCGATGTTCCTGACGTGCGCTACTGCATCCGCAGTGGTGAGCCATCCGCGGGAGTCACTGCGAACCTAAGGAGGATACTCGGCCTTGATGTCGACCCCGCATTCCTTCACTTTCAGGTGCCAATCGATGGCCCGCTGCGCATGACTGTTGTCGCCTTGCGTGGCATGCGCCCCCCGCGGTTCGCTAACTTGTTCGAGTCGTTCCTCAACGTAATTCCTTTCCAGCAGCTGAGCTTGGAGGCTGGCGTGGCCATCGTGGGTCGTCTGACCCAGCGATTTGGTCGGCCAGTGGAGCATGCCGGCAGCCAATACCACGCATCGCCTCGGGCATGTGTGATTGCCGCCGCGCGGCTCGATCAGCTGCGCGCGTGTGGGCTGAGTCGCGGGAAGGCGGGGACGCTCCGCAATCTCGCGCGCATGATTGAGGCCCGAGAGCTCAGCGAGGAGGAGCTGTCCCGGATGACATCGCGGCAGGCCCTACACGCTTTGATGGAGCTACCGGGCATTGGCCCATGGAGCGCGGCACTGGTGTTGTTGCGCGGCTTTGGACGGCTCGATGTATTTCCGCCGGGCGATGTTGGCGCAGCGCGCGGGGTCGGGCCGCTGCTGCAGCTCGATCGACGGATGTCGATCGATCTCGCTGTCCAGCGCTTCGGAGATCGCCGCGGCTATCTGTACTTCTGCGGGCTGGGATCCAAGTTGCTCGCCAAAGGATTGATCCACGCCGCAGCGCCCGAGCAAGGTACACGGCGCTACTGAGCGTCTACAGCCACTCGTCGAATCGTGTCCAGGGCCAGGGACAGCGACTCGGAATCCGTTCTGGAAGGGAAGCAGAGGTATGCGGGGAGCCGAAACTCAGGCGCAGCTTCGACGCGATGCAATCGTCCGGCCAACTCATGCTCATGCAGCATGCGTAACGGGAAATAGCCGCTGCCGCCGTCGGCCAGTATCCGCTGCAACCCGAGCCAGCCGATGTTCACCGTAAGTTTGGCGCCCACGAAGCTCGGAAACGCCAGGCTGTGCTGCGCGAAGAACTCCGGGCCCCAGTCTACAAATACATAGTCCGGCTGCAGTTCCGCGGAGGGACTGGGGTGTGTCGACACCATTACCAGACGTTCCTCCAGCAGCAGTTCCACGGTGAGGCCCGGCCGTGCCTGCGGTGCGTACATGACTCCGATGTCTGCCCGCCCTTCGAGCAATGCGTCCATCAAGTCGCTCTCGAAACCGATCAGGGCGCGGATAGCGACATCCGGAGCGAGCTTTGAGTAGATCGGCAGCCAGCGCAGCAGCAGGTCTTCCCACAACCCGATCCGGCCTCCCACCGTCAGCGTCGCGCGAAATCCGCTGACGATGCCGATCTCCTGGCACGCCTGTTGAACGGTGCGAGTGAGGACTGCCGCGTATCGCTGGAACTGCTTGCCCGCGGGCGTCAGCGTTGTACCCATTTTGTTGCGCACGAAGAGCTCTGCACCGAGCTGCTCCTCGAGCCGCTGGATGCGCGAGCTTACGGTCGACTGCGTGACGTGCAGCCGTTGAGCAGCGTCTACAAAGCTGCCGGCTGCCACCACTGCCAGAAAAGTACGTGCGAGTTCAGTATCCATCGTTGGTATGCGTATTTAGCGCCGACACTGCTCCTTTGTAAAATCTGCTGCGTTTTTCAAACAATAGACTGTAGTTCACGACGACTCCTCCAGCGTTCGCAGCTTCGAGTCCCCCACACGGACCTTGCGACTCTTCCTCCAGTCGCCGAGGAAAAGCAGGATCGGCGCAGCGATGAAGACCGAAGAGCTTGCCGCGATGACGATGCCGAACACCATCGGCACTGCGAAGCTCGACACGGCGCTTCCGCCCCAGATCGCCATGGGCAGCATGGCCAGGAACGCAGTCACAGAAGTGAACACGGAGCGGCCGAGCGTTTCATTGATGCTGCGATCTATGATGTCCCGCAGCGACAGCTTGGGCTGCAGTCGCAAGTTCTCCCGCATGCGGTCGTACACCACGACCTTGTCGTTCACCGAGTAGCCGATCAGCGTCAGGAGTGCTGCGATGGCCGTGAGGTTGAACTCCAGTCCAGTAAGTGCGAAGAAACCCAGCACCTTCGTGGTATCGAGCACCAGCGTGGCGATCGCGCCGACGGCGAAGTGCCACTCGAAGCGGACCCAGATATAGATGAACATCGCCACGCTGGCGAACAGCACGGCGAGGATTCCTGCGTCGGCCAGCTCACCGCTGACCTTCGGTCCGATGACTTCGATTCGATCGAAGCGTGCCTCAGGTTCGACATCCAGGATGGCTGCCTTTGCCTGCTCGGCGAGCTGTGTCTGAGCCGTTGCATCCGCGTCGGGTTGCTGCTGCACACGTACGAGGACGGTTGAGCCGTCAGCCCCTGCCTGCTGCAGACTGATCTCACCGAGATCCGCCTGTTCGAGGCTAGCGCGGAGATCACCGATGCGTATCGCCGTCGGCGCCGTAGCTTCGATGATCGTGCCGCCGGTGAAGTCAACGCCATAGTTCAGTCCGGGATTCATGAACAGGAAGACTGATGCAATGGACAATATCAGCGATGCGCCGAGGCCGATGAAGCGCGCGCGCATCACCTGAAGTTTCGGCGTGACATTCGCCCACCGCGCGGGTAGGAGCGATCCAATCACGAAATTGCGGGGTCGGCGCCATCGAAGCCACAGGGCCATGATGGTCCTGACGACCGTAACTGCGGTGAACATCGAGATGATGATGCCGAGCGCCATCGTGATCGCGAAACCGCGCACGGGTCCCGAGCCGAACCAGAACAAGAGCGCCGTGGCGATGAGGGCAGTGACGTTGGAGTCTATGACCGTCGCATAGGCTCGCTGGAATCCGCTCGTGAGGGCGGCGATTGCCGTCTTGCCGTTGCGGGTCTCCTCTCGGATGCGCTCATTGATCAGCACGTTCGCATCAACTGCGAGGCCGATGCCGAGCACGATGCCCGCAATACCCGGCAGCGTCAGCGTCGCGCCGATCAGCGTCAGAGCTGCCAGAGTGAGAGCAGTGTTTACGAGCAGAGCCAGGTTGGCAATGATTCCCCATCCCCGATACAGCACTGTCATGAACACGAGGACTAACAGCAGTCCGGCGGCGCCGGTCACAGCGCCCATGCGGATCGCATCGCTGCCGAGGTCGGGGCCGACCATTCGTTCCTCGATGACTTGCAGTGGTACGGGGAGCGCGCCGGCGCGCAGGAGCGCTGCCAGCGAGCTGGTCTCGTCGGCTGTGAAGTTCCCTTGTATCTGTCCCGAGCCGCCGATGATCGGCTCCTGAATCACTGGTGCGCTGATTACCTTGTCATCGAGAACAATGGCCAACTGACGGCCAACGTTCTCTCGGGTGATCTGCGCGAACATCCGTTTGCCTGCATCATCGAAGCGGAACGAGACGATTCGGCCGCCGTCCCTGGAATCGATGCCGGCGCTTGCGTGCACGAGCCGCTCGCCCTGCAAGAGCGGCCGTCGTTGCAGACCGTAATCGATGGCTTCGTTCGAGGCTGGAACGCGCATCGATCCAGCGGGCACTACGCCGGATCCGCGCGCGTGTGAAGACTCGACGCGGTGGAAGGTCAACTTCGCTGTGCTACCAAGGAGGGTCCGGATCTGCGCAGGATCCTGCACCCCAGGCAGCTGAACCAGAATGCGCCTCGAGCCGAGCGCCTGCACGGTCGGTTCAGCCACGCCGATCGCATCGATGCGGCGCCGAACGATTTCGACACTTTGCTGTAGAGCCGACTGCTCACGCGTCGCGAGAGCTGCGGGTTCCAGTGACAGCCGGATGCTGCCATCCCGCGCAACTTCGATTTTCTTTGGCGAGGCAGCGTCCCTCTCGCTGGCGCGCAATGCGCGCTCAGCGGCCGCAGCGATCTGCGGGGTATTTGCCCGCAGAACGACTCCCTCTGCTTCGATCTCTCCACGGACGCCGCCGACCCGGGCATCGCGCAGGACTGCCTGCGCATCGGCGAGGAGAGTTTCCATCTGCTCGCGCCGGAGCGCGCGAGCATCGATCTCCAATACCAAATGCGCGCCACCGCGCAGATCGAGCCCGAGCGCCACCGGCTTGTTCGGGAGCCAGTCAGGCAACGCTTCGCGCTGACCGGGCGTCAGCACGTTAGGCAGCGCAATAAAGCTGCCGATGACAATGACGAGCCCGTATAAGACGAGCTTCCACACAGAGGGAACCATGGGACTCTCCCGTTCGCCGCAACAAACAGACCAGGGCGCTCGGCGCCCGACGCTCAATCAATGAGAGCGCTGCGTGTCTGCGGGAGGAGCTCGCGGTTGAGCGGGGGAGCGAGGCTGCTTCGCTGCGGGGGTGTCAAACGAAATCTTGGTCGGCTGAATTCCGCTGAGGACCGCCGAGATCGTGGCGATGGAATCAGTCGCCAACTGCATTGGATTCCCATCGTCGGTGGACGCGGCGTGACGACGATCGGTCGTCTGCAACGAGGGCGAGCGGTCCGAAGTGACGACCAAGCTTCTTGAGTCGAAGCCGGGCAGGGCGCCTTCAACAAGCAGCTGCGCATGTGCGGGACCCGACAGAGTCGCCCAGCACACGAGCGCAACGAACACGAGCCACCGCGGCGCGCCGGTGCGAAGAACAGGCAGGAATGATGTGGCTAATCTGTGCATTGCCTCGCCTATTATGGCGATCCTTCGACGAAAGTCAGTTAGAGAAAGGCAAAGGGACTGGCAGAATAATTCCAATTGTTCACAGCGCAGCGAACACGTACAACACTGCTCACGTAAGCAGCGAAGTGGAAGGAGCAGGTCGTGCAATCACTCCAAGTGATCAATACACCGGAACTGTCGACGGTACATGCACTCCATGAACCTAAGGTGAGCGGTGCCGGGCCGATTAGTGGAACTCTGGTCGAACAGACTGCACACCACAACTTCTCGCTTGCGGCGCAGCAGCTCGGGCTGTCGGCCGACCACCAGCTGCTGCTACGAACACCGTTTCGGGAAGTGAAGGTCTCGGTGCCCGTGCAGATGGACGACGGCTCATTGCGAGTGTTCAACGGCTATCGTATTCAGCACAGCGGTGCACGCGGCCCAGCAAAGGGCGGCATTCGCTATCACCCAGCCGTCGATGCCGGCGAAATGCAGGCGCTTGCCGAAATCATGACCTGGAAGACTGCGCTGGTCGACATCCCCTTCGGGGGCGCCAAGGGCGGGATAGCAGTCGATCCGACGAAGCTCTCCGCGGGCGAGCTGGAGCGCCTGACTCGTCGCTACGTGTCGCGCATTCACCGATTCATCGGGCCGTTCCGCGACATTCCTGCGCCGGACGTCAATACCAATGCCCAGGTGATGGCGTGGATACTGGATGAGTACAGCTCGCGGCATGGCTACAGTCCCGCGTGCGTAACGTCGAAGCCCATCGAGCTCGGCGGCATCCGCGGTCGCGCCGCGGCGACCGGCACCGGCGTCGGTATGGTACTCGCAGAGCACATGAAGGCGCGCGGCCGTTCGCTTAGCGGCCTGCGCGTCGTCATTCAGGGCTTCGGTAACGTCGGGTCCAATGCGGCGAAATTCATCGAGGAGCACGGCGGCGAGATCATTGCCGTCGGCGATGTGAACGGCGCCATCCTGAGCAGCGGATCGCGACCGCTGCGCGTGCACGACCTGATCGAGCACGTGCGACTCACCGGGTCAGTTGTCGGTTTTCCGGGTGCCATGGCGATCGACAACGAGGAACTGATCGCCTTGCCTTGCGACGTTCTCATTCCGGCAGCGCTCGAAAACGCGCTGACCCAGGACAACGCCGGCGACGTGCGTGCCAGTGTCATCGTGGAGGGCGCTAACCTGCCTACGACCGCTGCAGCAGACCGGATTCTGCGCGATCGAAACATCGACGTCATACCGGATCTGCTCGCGAACGCCGGCGGGGTGATTGCCAGCTACTTCGAATGGACGCAGAACCTGCAGCAGACACAGTGGTCTCTCGATAAGGTCAATCGCCAACTGCGCGCCTATCTCACTCGTGCCTACCGCGCCGTGAGAAAGGTCGCCGAGGGACGAGACATGTCTCTGCGCGAAGCGGCATGGCTCATCGCGATTGACCGGGTCGCTCGGGCTGAATCGTTGCGGGGTGCGATGCGCACTCGCAACGCTCGGGCGTGATGCAAGTATCGTGGCTGCAGACTATCCAGTAGCGCGGCGCTGCACGCATCGATCCGAGCGATTCCAGCTCGCCTTCGCGCGCAAAGCAGTAGAACTGCTGCCGCAGGATGACAGCACTGCATTCGAGCCAGGTCCGGGCGGCTTGCTGATAGCCGCGGAAAGCGAGATCGCCCTCGAGCGTCCCCTGCGACGGCTCAAGGAGGCCTACGGTGACATGGTGCGCATCGGTCCACCGACGGTTCGCTATCGCCACGGGGATCGCGTCGAGCAACCCTTCATGGGGCTGAGGGTGCTGTGCTCTCCCGAGCACTACGAAGCCGTAAGAGAGGATCTGCGATTGCGTCGCGCAGCGATCATGGATGCGGAAGTGACCAGCAGGTTTGGCATCGTCCGCGCGTGTGCGCCGCTTGCTACGCTGCTTGGATATCCGGACTCGCTGGTCCGCATCACGGGCGGCCGAGGACAGCTGGTCATGTGGCTGAGTCACTACGAGGAACTGGATGACCCTCCACCCGCGGGCGCCGCTGCCTGATCCTTGAACGTCAACTCAGCTTTGAGCGAACAACTGCCGTGCGCTATCTGTCATCGCAGCGACAGCAGGATGCTTGATCTTCCGTTCCGAGGAGATCGCGAAGAACTCAGCGTTGACGCCGTGGGCCATACCAATGCGCGCGAAACCCTGCTCGCGACGAAATTGCGCTTCGAGCACGGCTGGTACCGGTGCGAAGCCGTGCCCGGCGCGCGCGAACTCGCGCAGCATCGCATAGTCTTCGAACTCCCCGAGCAGGAGCGGGCGCACACCTTGTCGATCGAGCCACTGGTCCAGGGAACGACGTATCGCGGTGTCGTCAGTCGGTAGCAGCACCGGCACACCGTCCAGGGATTTGGGAAATCCGCGGCGCAGAGTTTTAGCCAGCGCCGGAGTCGCCATCCAGTAGACCTTGCACTTGCCGAGCGAATGACTGTACGCACGCACGTTGAGAGTTGGTGTGACTGGAGCATCCGATAACACGACATCGATGTCATGTACGGCGAGGTCTGCGACCAGGCGCTCCAGCGTGCCTTCCCGGCAGACCACGCGTACCGGCTGCTTGAGCTGCATGCCGGGCTCGACGATCCGATAGGCGATCTCCTTCGGCACTACGTCGTCGATGCCGACGAGCAATCGCAACGGCCGAGTCGATGGGCGCTGCTCGAGCGCGTCGAGCAGTTCCTGACCTTTCGTGAAAATCTCGTTTGCATAGCTGTAGACCAGCTTGCCCACCTCAGTGGGAACCAGATTGCGCCCCGACTTTGTGAGCAGCTTCTCACCGAGGCGCTCTTCCAGCGTGCGCAACTGTGAGCTCACGGTGGGGGCGGAGAGAGCCAGCTCCTCGCACGCGCGCGTCAAACTGCCGGTGCGAACCACTGACCAGAAGTAAAGGAGATGCTGGTAGTTCAGGCGACGGATCACAGCCATGATGATTCTCCACTGAGCGATGATGGACGCGCGCTGAGGCGCTCGATAGTGACATGGTTTCACATTAGCGAATGAAAAGCGCGAATAATTCTAATTGATCTAACCTCTTCGCGGCTCAACGATACAGTTTGGACAAACTAAGGAGTTGATGATGCCAACGACAGGACAAGTAGCGCGGTCGATCGGGCTGAAAATGGGCCGCACGGTTGCAAGGCAGACTCCCACATACATCCGGTCCATGGGATCCGCGCTGGATGAGGTCCATCGGGAGTATCTGCGGCGGAAGCTCCAGCGCATGGTTGAGAAGTTCGGGTCGGCCATCGAACGCACGAGCGTGCGTTTGGAGGACGTAAATGGGCCACGCGGTGGTATCGACAAACGCTGCCAAGTCAAGATTGTGTTGAGGGGTCTGCCCAGCGTTTACGTGGATGAGCGCGACAGTTCCGTGCAGGCCGCCATGGATCGCGCGCGCGGCAGGGCCAACCGCGCAGTTCGTCAGGCCCTGCAGCGGCGGCTTCAACGCCGCGACCGCATCACGCTTCCATATTAACGAAGTGAATACGCCGATATTTCTAATTGATCGAATGGGACACGGAGCCCACCATAGTGCTCGAGGATGCTACGGAGTTGATGACCTACGGAGTTTATGTGATGAACGACCGCCAGATTGAGATCAGCGAACCGAACGCGCGTGTACTGCGCGGTCTTCTGCGCGCGCGCAATGGCGCAACGCACGATCAGGAACACCTGAATGACCTGAGGGTGGAGCTCGACCGTGCGCTCGTGCTGGACCCGAGCCGACTGTCGCCTAGTGTCGTCACGATGCACGCGGCGGTGCGAGTGCGTGATCTGGAGAGCGGTCACCGTCAGGAGCTGACTCTCGTGAATCCGAGCGAAGCCAATGTGAGCGCAGGGCGCATCTCTGTGCTCGCGCCTCTCGGTACCGCCCTGCTGGGTTATCGCCAGGGAGACGTGGTCGAGCGAGTCATGCCCGGTGGCCTGCGTCGGCTGCTGATCGAAGAGGTTCTGCAGCAGCCCGCCACGGACGGC
>Ga0209382_10003318_pt1 | contig 22402 bp, 16 predicted proteins | sample SoiMetdeltSBSDD5_FD_187599 | JGI IMG/M metagenome (GOLD analysis project Ga0209382, IMG submission 187599) | Bulk soil microbial communities from a Populus tree surrounding site in Tennessee, USA - Soil MetaG P. deltoides SBSDD5 (SPAdes) (version 2) | ecosystem: Environmental > Terrestrial >...
GCCTTCTTGGTCTCGGTGAAGTTGCCCACCTCGGCGCCCGCCTGGAGCACGGTGCCCGCGCGCAGGTGCGTGAAGGGCCCGACCTCGCAGCCAGCCGCGATGCGGCAGTCGCCCTCGATGACCGTGCAGGGCAGGATGCGCGCGCCGGGCTCGATGGTGACGTCGGCGTCGATGAAGGTGCTGTCCGGGTCGACGATCTCCACGCCCGCCGCGAGGTGCCGCTCGACGATGCGGCGCCGCAGCAGCGTGCGCACCCGGGCCAGCTCGCGCGGCGTGTTGAAGCCCAGCGCCTCGTCGGCGTCGGGCCAGGCCAGCGCCGCGACGCGCCGGCCGCGCTGCTGCGCCACGGTCACCAGGTCGGTCAGGTAGACCTCGCCCGCGGCGTTGTTCCGGCCCACGGTGCGCAGGTCGTCCAGGGCCGCCGGCAGGTCCACGACCCACGTGCCCGAGTTCACCTCGCGCACGGCCCGCGTGGCCGCGTCGGCATCGCGCTCCTCGACGATGGACGCGAGGTGCCCGGAGCCGTCGCGCAGCACGCGGCCATAGCCGGTCGGATCGGACAGGGAGGCCGTCAGGACGGTGACGGCAGCGCCGCTCTCGCCGTGGTGCCGCAGCAGGGCGCGCAGCATGCCCGGCGTCGTCAGGGGGCAGTCGCCGTACAGCACGAGCAGCACGCCCGTCGCGCCGGTCAGTGCCGGCGCTGCCGCGAGCAGGGCGTCGCCCGTTCCACGAGGCTGCTCCTGGCGCACGAAGCGCACGGCCCCGGCATCCGGGCCGAACGCGCGCTCCGCGGCCGCGAGATGCTCGCCCGCCACAACCACCACGCGCTCCGGCCCGAGTTCGAGCGCTGCCCGCACGGGCCAGGCGAAGGACGGCCGGCCCCACAGCGGGGTCAGCACCTTGGGATGGCTGCCCCCCAGGCGCCGGCCCTCACCGGCGGCCAGCACGGCGACGTGGCATGCGGCGGCCATGGCAACCGGAAACGGCTCCGAAAAGGGCGGAAGAGCCTTTCAAAAATGGCCGCTCGGATCAAGTCGGGCCCGCCAGATCGGCGGGTTTTCAGGCCTCCGGAGCCGGTTGACAACTCATCGACACCGCCGTATTCTTGCCACGGACTTGCGGTGATGCCCCCGAAATGCCCACCGCGAGCGCGACCTGATCGCCACCCTTTGCAGACACCTTGGAGCTCGTCGGTTCGCGCAGCGTCCTCCATCCGAAGCAGCAGGAATCCTCTCCGGACAGTGCTGCCAGGAACCCGTCGTACCACCCACCCTGTCCCCTTTCGTGTGTACATCCCTCCCTGTTGAGGAAACATCGATGACCTTTGCCTTCAGGCTTACTCGCGGCCTCACCTTTGGTGCGCTGGCCGCATCCATCACGCTCGGTGGCGTGATGGCTCAGAACGGATCCAACTACCACGTGCTCACCAATGACGCCGACGTGATCTACGCCAGCGTCGGCGCGGGCGGCACGGCCACGGCCCTCGACGGCATCATGACCATGATCCCGGGCGAGGACCTCAAGGGCTCCCACCTGGCCGCGTTCTCCGGCGACTTCGGGTACCGCAGCCCGCTGTTCCGCGAAAACGTGTGCGTGATCACCCCGCCGCCGGTCGGCACCTTCGGCATCAAGTTCCCGGGCATCCTCTTCCTCGAGTTGAACAGCCTGAACGGCAACGTTCCGGTCGTCTTCACGAACCCGGCCTGCCAGCTGCCCGTCTTCCCGACCAGCGCCTCGGTCTTCGAGCCGTACGGTCTGGGCCCGGCCAGCACGGTCAGCTTCGTCCTCAGCGGCATCTCCTCGGGTGCGGCTGCGGCGCTGGGTGTTCCGTCAGGCATGACTGTCGTCCTGCCTGACAACGGCATCGTGGCTGGCGTCCCGTCCGCGGCGTTCATCATCGGCGGCGGCTCCGGCACCCTGGCCCTGCCCACGGTTTCGGCCGGCTTCTGCTGGGCCGTTCAGTTCACGTGGGGCGGCTCCGCGCTGCCTTCGCTGGACGACGTGGATGGCTGGGTGCACTACGGCCTGAACTCGCCGGACAACAACCAGTACTGGATGTTCTCGACTGACGAGACGAACATCTGGCAGAGCTGGACAGTGGCGACGGACCTGGGCGCGACGACGCTGCAGCTCGAGTTCCCGGCTGCGACCGACTACACGCTGCTCATGTCGACGGTCGAGCCCAACACCCATGCCAGCCTGGCTCCGGTGGGACTCAATGACTCGGGTCCGTACTACCTCCAGACCGAGAACGTGACCACGGAGTTCGGCACGCCGGCCTTGAACCTGAACGGCGGCTTCGACGTCAGCCGTGGCAGCCACGCGATCTCGTTCGGTGGCACCGCGGGCGTTCCCAACCCGATCTCGGGCATCGGCAACCAGAACCCGGCCGCTCTTGGCACGGGCAAGGTTCCGACGCTCGGCTTCGCGACCTGGGACAACGGCGGCGACCACAACGGTTCGGTGCGCTTGCCCTGGGTGTCGATCGACTTCCTCGGCCTGTCGGGTGGCAACCCGGACACGGACGTGGGTGTCATCAAGCCCTTCTACAGCGTCCGTATCCCGGTGGTGTCGGCCTTCCTGACCCAGCCCGTCACGTCTCTGTGCTGGGGCCTGTTCGGCCACAAGACGGCCACGGCGGCGTCCGGTTGGCCGGATGCTGGTGGCCTGGGCACGGGCGCGTTCGGCATCCCGGCGATCGCCGGTGCGTCGAACCAGTTCCCGACGACGGGCGTCAAGGTGTGCTCGTCCGTCATCGGTATCCCGGTGAACCTGACGTACGGCACGACCGGCCGCAAGGACGGCCCGGGCAAGCTGACGTTCAATCCGTCGATCGCGGACCTCTCCGGTTCGAAGGAGCTGTTCCTGTTCGACTGATTCGCGCGTGAACCAAACCCGGATTGCCGGGTAGGGACACATGGGCCCCCCTCATCCGCGAGGATGAGGGGGGCCCGACCCTTTTCAGGGAGACCCACGACGGGCGCCGAGGGAGTTCAGGGAATCACCAGCATCGCGAGGCGCGTCACGGCAGCGCTCGTCGCGCTTTTCGCCCAGCCTGGTCGCATCCTGTGCTCAGAGATTCGTCAGCGTGCGCCGCGCCCGTGCGAGAGCCACGCGCCCCGGCGCGACTTGCTGGCGCCTCGCTCGCGTGTCAGATCGCGCGCCGCTCGGCGCGCAGCAGCTCGCGCAGCTGCGGCATGGCGTCCCGCGCCGCGCGCTCGCCCGCCTCGATCACCGACGTCAGGTTCGAGGTGTCGAGCCAGTGCCGCCCGTCGAGATCGGGCGTGATGACCACGTCGGCCTCGTCGGCGCAGCGGCGGTTGGCGAGCCGCGTGCTGATCTCCTGGGCCCGCAGCAGGATTTCCATGCCGACCGCGTCGGCGCGGCAGGACGGCAGGCCCGAGGACAGGTCCACCGCCACGACGCGGCTCGCGGGCCCGAGGTGCGCGTGCCGCGTCGGCAGGTTGTTCACGAGCCCCGGATCGCAGAACAGCCGGCCGTGCCACTCCACCGGCGGAAAGAAGCCCGGCACCGCGCCGCTGGCCGTGACGGCCGTGCGCAGGTCGCCGCGCGACAGCAGCAGGTCCTCGCCGAGCTGGAGGTCGAGCACGCACACCTCGAGCGGGATGCGCAGGTCGGCGATGTCCACGTCCGGCACGAGGCTCTTGACGATGTAGCGCAGCGCCGAGCCGCCGAAGGCGCTGCTGCGCCGGAAGATGCGCTCGAGCATGACCTGCCGGCGGATGCCGTGCACCAGCCGCGACATGAGCGGCACCTTGCCGGGCTGCCGCCGGAAGCCCACCAGGCTGTGCGCGCGGAAGCCCTCGGAGGAGAGGAAGCCCGTCACGAGCCGGCAGGCTTCCTCGGCGTCGCCCAGGTAGCAGTAGGCGGCGCCCATCAACGCGCCCGCGCTGGAGCCGACCACGCGTTCGATCGGCACGCCCCCGGCCTGCAGCGCGCGCAGCACGCCCACGTGCGCCACGCCCTTGAAGCCGCCGCCACCCAGCACCAGCGTGATGCCCCTCACGGCGCCGCCCCCCGGCTCGAGCGCGCCGGAGGCGCGCCCAGGGAGTCGCAGATCGGGCTCGCAGGCGTCATGGAGGTGGGCCGGGAGAGGGTCGTCCTGATTCTGCATCGGATCGTGTCGCCCCGCCGCTGAAGTTCCCGCGGCGTTCGTGCAACGGGGCGGCAGGACGTGGCCGGGTCGGGCCATCCGTCAACCGCCGCCGCTCAGCCGGGGAGCGCCAGGCGCCACGCGCATGCGATCCACGCCGCGCCGAGCACGCCGGCGGCCCACTGCATGCCTCGCCGGTCGAGGGCCCGTGCCACGCGGCGGCCGGGCAGCAGGGCGCCGGCGAGCCCCAGCAGCGCCCCCAGCAGCAGCCCCGCCGCGAAGCCGCAGGCGTGCCCGAGCACATCCACGCGCTCGCCCTCGGCGCCCAGGTAGCCCAGCAGCGCCAGGGCCGCGAGCAGCGGCACCCAGCGCCGCAGCCGGCCCGAGAGCAGCGCCGCGCGCCGCCGCCACGCGAGCGCCGCGATCGCGCCCAGCGCCGCGAAGGCGGCCGTCGACGCGCCCACCGCGCTCCCCTCGGGCCGCAGCAGGGCCGCGACCAGATTGCCCAGCGAGCCGGCGAGAAGCGTGACGAGCAGGCCGCCGCCCGTGCCCAAGAGCCAGCACAGCGCGCCGACCAGCAGCGCCCCGAAGGCCACGTTGGACCACAGGTGCGCGGGATCGGCGTGCAGCAGCAGCGCGGTCGTCGCGCGCCACCAGGCGCCGGCCGCGACGCGTGCGCCTTCGAGCTCGCCCGACGACGTCCAGTCCAGCCCGAAGGCACCGTTGCGCTGGGCCAGCCAGAAGGTCACCAGCACCAGCGCCCAGGCGGCGGCGCCGTCCCGCCCGCTGCTCCGGCGCCGCAGCGGAGGCTCCTCGCGCGCCGCGGCATTCTCCGCCTCCCAGCGCGACAACTCGGCCGCGCAGCGCGCCGCCAGCTCCTCGGGAGCCCGCAGCGACCAGCCCGCCTCGCCCCGGAGGAGCTCGTGCGACAGGCCCAGCGCGGTCAGGACCAGCGCGCGGTCGCGGCCATCCGCCTCGCGCGCGCCGCGCCAGACTTCGACCGCGCCGACGGCCTCAGCCTCCGAGCTGCTTGCGGTAGCCCCGGTACTCGTCGGCCACCAGCTTGGCGGGCGGGCTGCAGGTCGCCAGGCCCTTGTCTTCGTAGCGGCACAGGTGCTCGGCCGCCGCGATGACCCTCTCGCACTCGGCTACCTTCTCGGCGCGGTTCTGCGCCCGCTCGAACACGTGCATGGCCTCGTAGATCACGTCGCTCTGGCGCTCGATGTCCTGCAGCACCGTCCCGGCGCACGACGCGCACAGCCCCTCGGCCGTCACCTTGAAGAAGAAGCCGCCCTTGTCGCACCACTTGCACCTGGCCATGGCCGATCTCGCCGAGAGGGCCGCCAATCCTAACCGCCCCCCGCCCCGGCGCCGTGCACCTGCGGCCGAGCGAACTCCTCCGGAGCACCGGAGCGTCCTGAACCTCACGGGCGCCGAGAGCCCGACGCCCGACCGCGGCCCTCGGCGCTACCCCGTGCCCCGCACCTCGAACTCCGGCAGCTCGGGCAGCCTCGGTCCGTGCACGTCGTCGCCGGGGGCGGCGGCGGGGTGGCGCTCGGCGGCACGCTGCTCGGCGCGCCGCTTGAAGTTGCCGAGGCCGGCCCGGAGCGCGGAGCGCCGGATGTCGTCGTCGTCGGGCACGCCGTCCAGGTCGAAGCCCTGCTGGCGCACGGCCAGCGTGGCCACCGCGCGGCCGCGGGCGTCGACCACGGGCACGAGCAGGTCGCGCCCCGCCAGCCAGAGGAAGTCCGGGCTGCGCGTGTAGAGGTGCGTGACGATGTCGCCGTCCGCCCGCACCTGGTCGAGCACCCAGAGCTGCATGGCGTAGCCGCCGAAGGGGAAGGGCAGGTCGCAGCGCACGTCGAGCAGCACGGCCACGAAGGGCGCGCCCGATTCGTCCCGTCCGCGCCAGTGGCAGCCGGGCCGGGGCGCGATGGACTCGTAGTCGGACGACACGTGGCGCAGGTAGCCGGGGAAGTCGTGCGCGACCGAGAGCACGTCCGCCGGGTCGGCGAAGACGACCGCGGCCACCTGCTGCACGTGCGGCGTGCCTTGCAGCGCGCACCATGGCGCCGTCGTCGCGCCCGCCAGCGAGAGCGGCGCGGCGTGCAGCAGGCCGTCATCGGCCGCGTCGGAGCCGGGGTCCCATCCGTCGCCGTAGACGCCGGCCGAGGTCAGCAGCTCATCCAGCGGCAGGCCGGCGCGCGCGAACAGCTCGGCGTGCCGCGCGTGCGCCTCCTGCAGCCAGGCGGCGGAGGCCTGCGGGTCGCGGCGCACGACGGCGAACTCCGCGAGCAGGTCGCCAAAGGTGTAGCGCGCGCCATCCTCCACGACCTCGAGCCGCGCGAGCCGGTCGATGGCGTCGGCCAGGTCCTCGCGCGGACCGCCGTCGCAGCCGGTCGCCTCCGGCAGCGCCTCGCCGAGGCGCCAGGCGGGATCGAAGCCGGCGGCGCACAGCTCCGCCCAGCTCGCGGCCTTCGGCGGCAGGCGCGCGGGATCCGGATCCGTCCCGGCCAGCGCCGGCACCGCCAGCAGCCATGGCAGCAGGGCGGCAAGGGACATGAGCCGGGGTCTCCGAGGTGCAGCGTCGCGGGTGAGAGGCGACCGTTGCTATCGGCACGCAGGATGGACACCTGATGCGCGATCCGCCCCCGGAGGACCGGCCGGCCGGGCTCAGCGGCGGCTGGCGAGGAAGGCGGACGCCCGGTCGCGCGCCTCGGGGGCCGCGGCCGCGAGGAAGGCCTGCGCCAGCGGGCCGTCGGCCTCGGGAAGCAGGAGGTCCAGCAGGTGCACCAGGACGGCGGCATCCGCCGCCGGCGCCGCCGCCCCCGGGCTCTTGCGCAGCTCGGCCAGCCAGCGACGGGCGACGTCGCGCGGGCTCTCCCAGCGGCCATCGTCGTCCACGTCCAGCCAGACCGGGTTGGTGACGGCGATGGTGAACGGATTCAGCGTGGGCCACCAGGCACCCTCGATGCCGTCACCCACCACGACGCACACGAGCCAGGCGTCGTGGCGGGCGGCCAGCGGCACGGACAGCGGGAGCCGCACGTCCAGTGGCTGGCCTTCGGGATCGGGCAGGCCGGCGCGCGCGACGACCACGCCGTCGAGGATCACGCGCGCCTCGCGCGCCCGGATCCATGCTGGGGCGGCGACACGCAGCGTGAGCCTCACCTCGTTGCCGGTCCATGGCGCCACGTCGCCGGGACCGAAGCGCCCGGCCACCGCGACCTGGGCGAAGAGGCCGAGGCTCACGGTCGAGCGGCCCGCCGCCAGCGCGTCGCACAGCGCGGGCACGTCGAGGTGCGCCGGATCATCGCTGGCCGAAGCCACGTAGGTGCGCCCCTGGCCCACCGGATCGCCGACGGTATGGCTGTCGCTGCTGCCCGCCGCGACGACGTGTTCGCCGCGGTTCAGCAGCGCGAACCAGTCCGTGAGCAGCAGCTCGGGGTCCTCCCTGTCGTTCGTGGCGTTCACCAGCTCCATGGCGTCGAAATGGAAGGGCACGTCGCCCCGCCGCGCGCCGGTGAACGCGTCGAGGCCGAACACGCCGAACGGCCCGGTGTCGCGGGCGGGCCAGCGCGGATGGTTGAGGATGACCACGCGTGCGCCGGCCGCGCGCATGCCGTCGACGAGCGCGACCCAGTTCGAGAGGGTGTGGTCGGGAAGCGGCCCGGCGGGGTCGAGCGGGAAGGCATTGAAGTGGCCCTGCTCGGTGGTGACCTCGTTGCCGGTCACGGGCGTGTACCAGCCGGAGAGCTTCAGGCGGGCCTGGCCGGGGCGGTAGTCGGTGTTGTGGTTGTGGTCGGTGGCCACGGCCAGCTCGACGCCCTCGCCGGCCAGCGTGACCAGGCGCTCGTCCACCGACGCGTCGCCGTGGCCGCTGAAGGTGAGGGTGTGCACGTGCGTGTCGGCGGCGATCCAGCCCGTGGTATCCACCTCGCGCCGCAGGGTCAGGGCCAGCTCGGCCGGCGCCTCGCCGCGCAGGTCGAGCGACGCCTCGGCCAGGCTCCATTCCGGGCCGCGCGTGGCGTGCACCTGCCAGCGGCCGGGCGGCAGCTCGCAGGCAGCCACGCCGTCGGCGGTGTAGAGCAGGCCGTCGCGCACCGCGCTGAGGTCGCGGGCCGCCAGGTACACCGGCGCGCGCGCACCGGCCGGGCCGGTGAGCGTCACGCGCGCCGGCAGCGGCCGGCCGTCCTCGTCGCTCACGGTCACGCGCACCGGCAGGAGGTGGAGCAGCTCGCGCAGCGGCACCTCGTGCAGCCGCACGTCGCCCGCCGCAATGTCGTCGCCGACGCGCTCGGGCACGAGCAGGAGCTCGTTCTCGCCATCCTTGATCAGGCCGGCCGCGACGGGCAGCAGCGTCTCCTTCGACGCCTCGCCGCGCGGCAGATCCCCCACCGGCGTGCCGTTCACGAGCACCGTCCAGCGCTCGTCCACGTGCGCGTGCCGGAGACGAAGCACCTGCTCCCTTCCCGTGTCGCGGCCGGCGAAGCGCAGCGCGAGCTGGCTGCCCTCGGGCTCGACGGGCGCATCGGTCCAGTCCGGCGTGCGATCGTTGCCCAGGTGGTGCAGCGCCGCATCCACCACGAGGGTTGGCGCCTCCTGCGCGGCGGCCGCGACGGAGAGGAGCAGCAGGCAGGCCGGCAGGCGCATCGCTCCACCATAGCGGAGCGCCGCCGGGCGCGTCCGACCTAGGGCGCGGTGACCAGCACGCCCTCGGTCGACGCCCAGCCCTTCGGCGCGCCCGGATCGGCCACCCACCACTGGAAGTAGAACTCCATGCCGGCCGGAGCGCCCGGCGGCCACGGCCCGGCGAGCGACAGCACGCCCACGTTGTCCACCTTCAGCACGGGCGAGAACCAGTCCGGGTTCGGCACCAGCGTGCCGCCCTTGAAGGGCGCCATCAGCGCCGAGGCGCCGACCACCAGCACGGCCGAGGCGCCCGGCAGCGCGTCCTGCACGATGAAGCTCACCGGCTCGCCGACCACCGGTTCGCCCTGCACCTCGAAGTCCGGCGTGCCGAGGCTGCCCGGCGTGCCGGTGCCCAGCGGCAGCCACACGTCACCCGAGTAGATCTCGACCATCCCCGGTCCGGTGGGATCGCCGCCTTCGTACGGCGCGCCGACGACGAGGTCGATGGCGCCGTCGTCGTCGAGGTCGGTGGCGGCCAGCGCCGACCCGAAGAAGCCCTGCGGCACGGCGCCGACGATCGTCGTCAGCAACGCGCCTCCCGCGCCCGCGAAAACGCTCACGCGCCCGGGCTGCGTGGTGAAGGGATCCACGTACTGCGGCGCCCCGATGGCCAGGTCGAGCACGCCGTCCTCGTCCAGGTCGCCCGCCGTGCAGAGGGCGGCGCCGAACTCCTTGAAGTACGGGGTCGGGTACAGGTCCAGCACCGCCACGCCGTTCGCGCCGGAGACGAGGTGCGCCGCGCCGCCGTCGGGCCACACGGCCTCGGAATGGGGCACGCCCACCAGCGCGTCCGGCACGCCGTCGCCGGTCAGGTCACCGGCCGGCGCGATGGCGCGCCCGAACTGGTCCCCGTAGAGCTCCCCGCCGAGCACGAACAGCTCTTCGCCGGTCGCGCCCGACCGCAGCGAGACGCCGCCCGAGTCCACGTCCAGGCCGTCGTAGAGCGCGCTGGTGACCAGCACGTCGGTGACGCCGTCGTGATCGACGTCCCCCAGCGCCGCGAGGGCCGAGCCGAAGTGGTCGTAGGCGTTCGTGCCGGACAGCTCCAGCAGCGTGACGCCCGTCGCGCCCGAGAGGAGGCGCACGGCGCCCTCGGAGGCCAGCTCTCCGTCGTGCTCGAAAGCGCCGACGGCGAGGTCGTCGTGGCCGTCGGAGTCCACGTCGCCCATGGGCGCGATGGCATAGCCGAAGCGCTCGCCGGCCTGCTTGCCCCACACCTCCAGCAACGGCGTCCCGCCGTCGCCCGAGAGCACCAGCACCCGGCCGCGCCACGCGTCGGCGTTGGGCGCACCCACCGCCACGTCGGGCACGCCATCGGCATCCACGTCGCCCGCCGACGCGACCGACCAGCCCAGCAGCTCCGAGGGCTCCACGCCCTCGATGGCGAACAGCTCCGCCCCGTCGGCGCCGGACAGCACGTGCGCGCTGCCCGAGAAGCCGTCGTCCGACATGGTCCCGGGCAGCGGCACGCCGTCGAAGGGCGCGCCCACCGCCAGCTCGGGCCGGCCGTCACCGGTGAGGTCGCCCACCACCGCCAGCACGTTGCCGAAGGCCGAGCTCGGCTGCGGCCCGCTCACTTCGAGCATGAGCGTCTGGCCGCGCGCTCCCTGGGCGACGGATGACAGCAGCACCAATGCCAGCACGATCCCGCGTGAGGTCGACATGCGCTCCTCCAGACTCGACACGTCGGTGCAGCACGGCGGAACCGACCCGACGCCGAGGCGCCGCCGGCGCGCCGCTCGTCGCGCGCGCCGCATATCAAGGAAGCACTCACGCGCAACATCCGCGTGACCGAATGATGGAGCCACGCTTGCGTCAATCGCGCGCCAGCAGCGCTTCGTCAGCGCGTCGCCACGTTGCCGCGCCGCCGCGACGCGCGCAGACGCTCGCCGCGCGTGCGATCGCAAAGATTCCCGTGATGCGCGATCAAGTGGGCGGGAGGCTTCGCCACGAATCGGCGTGCCGGCCGCGCGGCGAATGGGGGCGAGCAACGTGATCAACGTCTGCGGGGCGGGATCCCGCGGTCGCCGAGGTCGCGCTGGTCCGTCGGCGGGCTCGTTCTGGCGCGGCTTCCGGGCGCCGCGATCCGCGCTGTATCGCCGTCGGGGCCATCGCTACGCTAGCGCTCCCCCGAACCGGAAAGGCCCGCATGGCCCGGGCGCGACGCCCCCTCCTCTCCCTGCTCCCGCTGCTCGTGCCCGCGGCGGCGCGCGCCGACGACGGGCAGCCCATCGACGTCGTGGCCCTCTTCGCCAGGAACTGCGCCACCTGCCACGGGCTGGATGGCTCCGGCACCGGCCCGAGCGTGCTCGACCGCCCGGCGCGCAACTTCAAGGAGGGCGGTTTCTCCTTCGGCAACACGCCCGAAGCGATCGCCCGCACGCTGGCGCACGGGATCCCGGGCTCGCCGATGCCGTCCTTCGAAGGCGTGCTGAGCGAGGACGAGCGGCGCGCGCTGGCGGAATACGTGGTGACGCTCGGGCCGCCGATCAAGGCGGTGAGCGAGGCCGAGACGCTGCTGGTCGTGAAGGACCGGCCGCTGGTGGTGCGCGGGATCCTGCCGCCGCTGCTCGAGGGAGGCGCGGTCATCCCGCGCGGTCTGCTCATCGGGATGCCGGACGGGCTGACCTTCGAGTACGACCTCCAGGACGTACGGCTGATCGCGGTGCGGGCGGGGGAGTTCGCGCGGCGGACGGACTGGGACGGGCGCGGCGGGACGCCGCTGGAGCCGTTGGGGAAGGTGGTGTGGTCCGAGAGTCAGCTAGGATTCGACTGGAATTGGTGCGAGAAGGACGACGACGTCAGCCCGGCACTCGAGTCACGGCTCACGGCAACTCTCGTGACGAGGGACCGAGTTCAGTTGAGTGTGGACCTTCTGTCCAAGGCTTCTCAGGGCCGACCTTCCCGCTTCGTCACGTCGGTCAACGAGTCGGTCTCGGCGGTGATCCACCTGGGACTGTCCGGTTTCAGGCGTACGTTTCGCATCGAGGGTCCCAGCGTCGCACGCCGCGACGCGCTCGTGCTCACCATCCCGTTCGGCACTCCTCCCCGCGCCTTGCGGCCCATGGAGGGTCAGCCGGCGTGCCGGATGCTCGAGGACCGCATCTTCTGGGGAGTGGGCGAGTCTGCGGCTGGTGACGCCATGCTCTTGGGACTCCGCGCACAGGAGCCCGTCGCAGGATCCACTGTCACGGGCGACCTCGAGCATCACGCGATCACGCTGTCTGGGCAGGGACCGTTCCTCGTGGAGGTGAACGTGCTCATGGCGTCGGTTCTGGATCCGAGCGTCGAGCGTGCACTGCGTGACGAGGGACAGCGATGACGTTTCGCGGTGTCGTGGCCATTGCCGCGGTTGCCACGGTCGCCACCCCACTCGCCGCACAGAATCTCGCAGAGGCCGAGGCCGCCAGCTACGCCGTCGACTATCTCGCCCCCCCCGACGGCTCCGTGCTCGAAATCGGCGGTCTCGACTTCCTCTCGGACGGCCGACTCGCCGTGAGCACCCGCCGCGGCCAGGTGTGGCTTATCGAGAATCCACTGGCGGCCGACCCCGCTGACGCGCGCTTCACCGTCTTCGCCGAAGGCCTCGACGAAGGCCTCGGCCTCAAGGTGCTTCCGGGCGTCAGCCAGGATGGCTTGTCGGAGGACGCCCTCTACGTCCTCCAGCGCGGCGAGCTCTCCCGCCTGCGCGACCTCGACGACGACGGCACCTGCGACGTGATCGAGACCGTCACCAACTCCTGGGGTCTCTCCGGCAACTACCACGAGTTCGCCTTCGGCCTGCCCGCCGACGACCAAGGCCGCCTCTACTTCACGCTCAACGTCGCCTTCGGCGACCCGCGCTGGTGGATCGGTCAGTCGCTCCTGCCATATCGCGGCTGGTGCCTGCGCGCCGACCCGCGGACGGGCGCGGTCGAGCCACTGGCGAGCGGCCTGCGCAGCCCTTGCGGCCTCGGCCGCACGCAGGCCGGCGACCTCTTCATCACCGACAACCAGGGCGACTGGGTGCCGGCCTGCCCGATCTACCACCTGAAGGAAGGCGCCTTCTACAGCCACCCCGCGCCCCTGGTGTGGACCGACGAGTACCGCGCCGCCGGCGCCCGGCCCAGCGACAGCGTGCCGCCGCCCGTGCCGCGCACGCCGCCCGCCGTCTGGCTGCCCTACAAGTGGAGCCGCTCGGCCGGCAACCTGGTCGAGGACGACACCGGCGGCAGGTTCGGCCCCTTCGGCGGCCAGCTCCTCGTGGCCGAGCTCACCAACGGCATGGTGCTGCGCTGCCAGCTCGAGCGCGTGCGCGGCGAGTGGCAGGGCGCCGTGTGGCCCCTCCGCCAGCGCGTCGGCTCGCTGGTGCGCGTGCTCTTCGCGCCGGACGGCACGCTCTTCGGCGGCATGACCAACCGCGGCTGGGGCGGCCTGCCCCCCGCCGACGGCCTGTGCCGCATCCGCTGGACCGGCAAGGTGCCGATGGAAGCGCAGACGGTTCACCTGCTCCAGGACGGATTCGACATCGCCTTCACCGAGCCCGTCGCCGCCGACTGCGCGCTGACGCCCGCCAACGCCACGCTCACGCAGTACGACTACGACTGGTGGTGGGAGTACGGCTCGCCCGAGCGGCGCACGACCAAGCTGGAGGTCAGCGACCTCTCGCTCTCGCCCGACCGCCTCACGCTCACGGTCCATGCGCCGCTGCAGGCAGCGATGATGGCGCGCCTGGCGCTTTCCGGCGTGCGCGGCGCGTCCGGCGCGCCGCTGCTGCACGAGGAGTTCGCCTACACCATCAACCAGTTGCCCGAGGGCCCGCCCACGGACGAGATGATCGCCAAGGTGGCCGAGCCGCCGCCGCCGCGCGAGCTGGGCATGGAGGGCTGGCTGCGGCTCACCTTCCTCGACGCGCTGGACCTGTGGCACAGCGCGGGCTGGTCGCTGGTGGACGCCGACATGGACCAGCGCGAGCCGACGCGCTTCCTGGTCGTGGCCGGCACCGGCGCGCTCATCAACACGCCTCACGACGTGGCCGACGCGCCGCGCAGCGGCCCGCCCGGCGCCGCCCCCACCGACTTCACCAGCCGACCGGTCTTCGGCGAGGGCCGCTACCACATCGAGTACATGCTGCCCGAGGCGGGCCGCACGACCGTCTGGCTCATGGGCCGCTACGGCATCGACCTGCCCGACCCGCACCACGCCGCCGAGGCGGCCGTCGGCCCGGCCGGCACGCGTCACGGCGCGGTGCTGGCGCCGGACGGCGACGCCGAGGTCCCGCCCGCGCTGAACGGCTCCCTCGGCCCCGGCCAGTGGCACGAGCTCGACATCGTCCTCACGCCACCGCGCTTCGACGCCACCGGAAGGAAGACGGCCAACGCCCGCATCGAGCGCGTGCTCCTCAACGACGTGCTGCTGCACGAGGGCATCGAGCTCTCCGGCCCGTCGCTCGGCGCGCCGCTCGCCGACCAGCCCGAGGCCGCGGGCGGCCCGCTGGTCCTGGCCGGGACGCGCGGCCCCGTCGCGCTGCGCCAGCTCATGGTGCGCCCCGTGCCCGTGCCCGACGAGGCCGGCTGGGTGCCGCTGTTCAACGGCCAGGACCTCGGCGGCTGGCGCGTCGCGACGGAAGCCGCCGACGACGACGCGCCGCTGCCGCCCGGCACCACCTTCACCGCTGCCACCGGGGAGGCCGCCGAGACCACCGGCTGGTCCGTCGAGGACGGCCTGCTCGTCGGCCGCGGCCCGCCCAGCCACCTGTTCTCGCCGCGCGGCGACTTCCACGACCTCGAGCTGCGCGCCAGCCTGCGCATCTCGGACAAGGGCAACTCGGGCCTCTACGTCCGCACCGCCTTCGGCCCCGGCTGGCCCGCCGGCTACGAGGCGCAGGTGAACAGCAGCTCGGACGACCCGCAGAAGACGGGCAGCCTCTACGGCCTCGCGCCGGTGGCTGTGTCGCTGGTCGGGCCCGGCACGTGGTTCGACTACCAGGTGCGGTGTCGCGACGAGCCGGGTGGCACGCACGTGACCATCGCCGTGAACGGCATCGTCATCACCGACTTCGTCGACGCCGAGCGCCGGCACGCGGCCGGGCACGTGGCGCTGCAGCAGCACAACGACGGCAGCGTGGTCGAGGTGCGGCGGCTGGAGGTGCGCGAGATCCGCTGACCGGCCTCGCGCGCCTCAGTCCGCGCCGCCCACCTCCAGGGAGAGTCCGCCGCTCAGCGCCACGCCGGCCGGCGCGCCGGCATCGGCGACCAGCACCTGCAGGAAGGCCGCGACCCCGACCAGCGCCGCGTCGTCCGGCACGGCGCCTGCGAGGTCGGCATCCCCCGCGCTGGACACGCCCGCCGGCCCATCCAGCAGCAGCGGCACCGGCACCAGCGGCACGACGAGCAGCGTGCCACCCCACTTGGGCAGCGCGTCGGGAGCGCCGCCGATCAGGAGCAGCGCCGCGGCGCCGCCGAGCCCGCCCGCGACGTGCACGGTGATCGCGGTGCCGATGTCCGGGCAGCCGGTGGCCGAGAGGGCCGGCACCCCGCCGCCGCTGCCGCCGAGGCCCGCTCCGTACGCAGCGACGACGCCGAAGCACGCGCCCGCCTCGTAGGCGCCGATGTCGAAGCCGGGCCCCGCCGGCCGGTGCTTGCCGGGCAGGTCCTCGTCCGGCGACAGCTCGGCGGTGCCCGCGTCGATGGCCGCGCTGCCCGCAGCGAGCGTGTAGTCACCGCCGGCCGCACCCGTGAAGATCGCGGTGGTCGCGACGAAGGACTGGCCGTCCTGCCCGGTCGCCACCTGCCACTGGGCCAGCGAGAGGAAGACCTCGTCGAGGGAGAAGCGGTCCTTGACGGCGCCGAAGTCGCTGCTGATTCCCGGGAGCGAGTCGCTCGTCAGCTCGATCGCGCCACGGAACGGGTGGTCGTTGAGCAGCACATTGTTGCGCACGGTGTTCCCGGTGCTGCCGCCCGAGATGGAGAGGCACCAGCGCGCATCGGCGGCGTTGTGGATCGTGTTGCTGTGCACCAGGTTGCCGGTCGAGCCGCCGCCGCCGTCGATGCGGTAGAGCGCGATGCCGGTCTTGTGGTTGTCCCAGAGCAGGTTGTTGCGGATGACCGAGTCCTGCACGCCGTCGCAGTTGATGGCCGAGCCGCCGGGCGGGCCGAAGGCCGGGTCGCCGTCGCCGTTGTCGAAGAGGACGTTGCGCTCGATGAGGGCCTCGCTGATGATCCCGTCGCCGCCCTGCGAGAGGTCGCCGTTCATGTGCAGGCCCGCGGAGTGGTTGCCCCACACGACGTTGCGGCGCACCACCGGCCGGTCGCCGGAGTTGGAGAGGTAGATGCCGTGCTCCTCGGCCGAGCGGCTGGCCTCGTTGTCCTCCACCAGCATGTCGTCCACGAAGCCGGTGAAGATGCCCCACGTGCCACCCTGGTCGCAGCGGCAGTGGCGCACGGTCACGTCCTCGGCGGTGACGGCGCGGATGCAGGCGCGGTTGGTGGCTGGATCACCGCTGCCGAGCACGGTGAAGCCCTCGATCACCACGTGCGAGGCACCCTCCAGGTTGATGCGGTCCTTGCCCGTGAACGAGTTGTTGCCGTTGACCACCACCGACGGGTTGGGCGCGGGCACGCCGGGGTTGGCCGAGAAGGTGATGGGCGCGCCCGGCGCCCCGCTCGTGAACAGGTTGAAGCCCGTGTACGTGCCGGCCAGCACGATCACCGTGTCGCCGGCCTCCGCCACGTCGGCCGCGTGCTGGAGCGTCTTCCACGCGGCGCCGGGCGAGCTGCCGGAAGCGCCGTCGTTGCCGGCGGGCGAGACATAGAAGGTGCCCGCGACGGCGGGCGCGGCGAGCAGCAGGCCGAGGGCGGGACGCAGCGTCATGCGATCTCGCGAGACAATGCGGCGGCCGCGCGCGGACGGGGCACGATGGCGGGCAAGGGAGGAAGATCCGCGCGCGGCAGCCAGGAGTCGGACGCGATCGTCGCGCGAAATAGCGTGTCACGACAGCCCGAAACGAGCGCGACGCTGCGAGCGCGTCGGGCAGCGTCGCCGCCCCGTCCTCAGCCGTAGCCCGCCATCCCGCCCGACCGCCAGCGCCGCAGCACGAGCCACGCGCCGAGCATGCCGCCCAGGTGCGCGAAGTGCGCCACGCCCGACTGCGTCCCGACCACGCCCTGGAACAGCTCGAGCGCGCCGTACAGGATGACGAACAGCCGCGCGGGCATCGGGATGGGCGGGATCAGCAGCAGCACGGTGCGCCGCGGGAACAACATGCCGTAGGCCAGGAGCAGGCCGAAGACGCCGCCCGAGGCGCCCAGCGTCGGGTAGGCCGGGCCCTCCACCGACGTGACGATGGCCAGCTGGAGCAGCGAGGCCGTGACGACCGCCGCCGCATAGAGGCCTACGTAGCGCCGCGCGCCCAGCTCGCGCTCGACGTCACGCCCGAACATCCACAGCGCGAACATGTTGGTTGCCAGGTGCACCAGCGACGCGTGCAGGAAGGCCGACGTCACCAGCTGCCACGGCATGAAGCCGACGGTGAAGGGCAGGTCGCCGGCGCTGTGCCGCCCGAGCGGCCAGAGCGCGAAGTTCCCGATGAGGCCGTCGCCGGCCATCCCCTGCAGGTAGAAGACCACGAAGTTGGCCAGCAGCAGGACGTTGGTGACGCTCATGGCGCCGCGGCGCCGGCGCGCGGCGCGCCCGCCTCGATCAGCGCGACGAGCCGGTCCACGCACTCGTCCACGAAGGCCGGGTCCTCGGCACCGGCGTCGCGCTCCTGCACCTCGATGCTCCTGGGCAGCCGTGCGACGAGCTCGTCGAAGAAGGCCTGGTCGCCGGCCGGGTCGTGCAGCGGACCGCCCGGCATGCCGTAGCGGCTGGTGCCGCGGCGCGGCAGGAACAGGACCGCCCGGCCGTGCGTCGTGCCGAGCCGCCGCGCGATCTCGCGCGCCACCTGGCGCAGCTCGTCGGCGTTGCAGCGCGGCGCGAGGATGACCGGGCTGTGGAAGACGTGCAGATGGTCGCGCCAGCGCTCGGGGACGGTGTCCGGCGGCACGAAGAGTCCCACGTGCTCGGCGCCGCCGGGCACCAGCACCTGCGGCAGGCCCAGTGCGCCCGCCACCGTGAGCCGCTCCTTGCCGCCGGCGCGCAGGCCATGGAAGACCTCGTCCGTGATCTCGCCCAGCGCGTAGTCGAAGACCGCGCCGAGGATGCCATCGCGCAGCATCTGCTCCATGGCGCGCCCGCCGCTGCCGACGGCGTGGAAGACCACGACCTCGTAGCCCTTGCGCTCGAAGCGCGCCAGCGCGCGCAGCGCGCCGTCGGTGAGCACGCCGAGGTTGGTCATGCCGACGACCGGACGGCCGCCGGGCCGGCGCTCGAGCGGCGCGGCGCGCGCCATGCCGCAGGCCGCGCCGGCCGCGTTGGCCAGGATCTTCCGCAGCAGCGGGTTGAGCCCCAGGATGTCGCCGACCGAGAACATCATGGTGATGTCCTTGATCCCCACGAAGGCCGACACGTCGCCCGCCGCCGCGGTGGAGACCATGACCTTGGGGAAGCCGTAGGGCAGCGATTGCATGATCGCCGTGCCGGTGCTGGTGCCCTGCGTGCCGCCGAGGCCGAGCACGGCGTGCACGTCGCCGCGCGCGACGCGCTCGGCCAGGAGGCGGCTGGCGCCCGCCACGATCACGGGCGCCGCGGCCTGGCGCGTCGGGGCCCGCACGAGCTCGGCCAGCGGCATGCCGCCCGCGGCGCAGATCTCCTCGCGCGTCACGTCCGCGCGCGTGCCCGGCGTGCCGAGGACGCCGAGGTCCATCACCAGCGCGCGACAGCCCTGTGCCTCGATCTGCTCGCGCAGAAGGGCCACCTCGCGGCCCTTGGTGTCCAGCGTGGCCAGCACCGCGACGGTGCGCGCCGGCTCAGACATGGAACTTCAGCTCCGCGAAGCGCCGCGCGGTCTCGGTCACGGCGCGCTCGATCGGGATGCGCTCCGTGGACGAGCCGGTCCAGAACCCGTGGCAGCTCGTGTGGTCCAGCAGGTACTGCGCATCCTCGGGCGTCTCCATGGCGGCGCCGTGCGCGACCAGGATGAGGTCCGGCTTGATCCGGCGCAGGCGGGCGTTCACCTCCTCGGTGCGCGCGGCCGTCTCGTCGATGCGCTCGCCGCTGTCGTAGCCGCGCAGGCCGCCCTTGGTCGTGCCAGCGTGGAAGCAGAAGACGTCGGGCCGCGCCTGCTCGACGATCTGCAGGCTGTCCTCGAGGTCGAAGGCCAGCGCCACGGTCACGTGCCCCATCTCGCGCGCCGCGGCCAGCAGCTCCACCTCGTTTTCGAAGGTGATGCCGGCTGCGCGCAGCACCTTGTGGACCTGGCTGCCCTTGTCCACGTAGCTGACCGACGGCCCGATGTTGCTGACCGAGAAGACGCCGTGCTCCTGCAGGCGGCGCAGCACCACGCCCATGTCCTTGAGCGGGTCGTTGGCGTTGAGGCAGGCGCACACGAAGGCGTCGCCGCGCAGGGCGGGCAGGATGTCCTGCTCGGTGTACTCGAGCGTCTGGCGATTGCTGTCCACGATGGGCCAGAGCATGGCCATGGTCCCGAGGCCGTTGCCCCGCAGCCGCGCGCCGCTGAAGGTGTTGATGCAGTCGGCACCGGCCTGCTCGAGCAGCCGGGCGACGAGGCCCGTGCCGGCCGAGGCGATCCAGACGGGCCGCCGCGCCTCCACCTTGCCGCGCAGCCGGGCCAGGATCCCCTCGCGGGACGTCCGTCGCACGATCATGCCGCCCTCCCTTGGAGCACTCGCGCCGCGGGGACGGCGCAGGCTGCGAACCTTACCCGGCCCGGCCGGGGCGCAACAATGCGAGGGGCTTCGCGTACGCTCTGGCCGGCCGGACGCCGTCGGCCCGGAGGCCCAGGATGCGAGTGATGGCCGCCGTCTGCCTCGCCGTGCTGGCCGCGTGCTCCGGCGCGCCGCCCGCGACGCGCCAACCCGCGGGACCCTCCCCGTGGGTCGAGTATCCGGGCGGCCGCGGCCCGGGCGCCGGCCGCCACGTGGTGCTGGTCTCCGGCGACGAGGAGTACCGCAGCGAGGAGGCGCTGCCGATGCTCGGCCGCCTGCTGGCCGAGCGCCACGGCTTCCGCTGCACCGTCCTGTTCGCGATCGACAAGGTCGACGGCTGCATCAATCCCGACGAGCCGACGAACATTCCCGGCCTGTCCGCGCTCGACGACGCCGACCTGCTCGTGCTCTTCACGCGCTTCCGGCACCTGCCCGACGCCGACATGGCGCACCTCGTGGCGTACGTGGAGAGCGGCCTGCCGGTCATCGGCCTGCGCACCGCGACGCACGCCTTCGCCTACTCCGCCGACTCCTCCAGCCTCTTCGCGCGCTGGAGCTGGGACAGCCCTGAGTGGCCCGGCGGCTTCGGCCGCCAGGTGCTCGGCGAGACGTGGGTCGCGCACCACGGCAACCACGGGCACGAGAGCACGCGCGGCGTGATCCCGGAGGCCGCGCGCGGCCTCCCCCTCCTGCGCGGCGTCGCCGACGTGTGGGGCCCGACGGACGTGTACGCCATCAGCAGCCTGCCGCCCGACTCGGTCACGCTGCTCGAGGGCGCCGTGGTCGCCGGCATGACGCCCGACAGCACGCCGGTGGCGGACGGCCGCAACGACCCGCGCATGCCCGTCGCCTGGTGCCGCGAGCGGCCGCTGCCCGACGGCGGCACGCAGCGCGTGGTGTGCAGCACGCTCGGCGCGGCCGTGGACCTCACGTGCGAGGACCTGCGGCGGCTGCTGGTGAATGCCGCGTACTGGTGCACCGGGCTGGAGGTGCCGGAGCACGCGGAGGCCGAGCCGGTGGGCGAGTACGAGCCGACGATGTTCGGCTTCGGCGGGTTCCGCAAGGGCGTGCGGCCGGAGGAGCTCGCCGCCGAGTGATGAAGGCGGCGAACGACCCGCGCACCTAGTTCGGGAACTTCGCGAACACAGCATCCCGCGCCGCGGGTCCGGACGGCGCGCTCGCCGTCAGTCCAGGTCGAGCTCGCCCAGCGTGGTGAAGCCGACGATGTCCGACTCGTCGCTCATGACGTTGTCGATGGACTCCGCCGCCGACACCGTGCCCCCACCCTGGCCGGCGCCCGCGATGTCCGCGCCGCCGTTGTTCTTGCTGTTGTTGTCCCCGATGATCGTGTTCAGGCCCGAGTTGTCGATGCCGTCGTGCTCGTTGTCGGTGACCTCGTTGCCGATGACCGTGTTGTCGAACAGGGTGTTGTTGTCGCCCTCGACCTCGATGCCTCTGCGGCCGTTGCCCTTGACCTCGTTCTTCTCGAGGTTGCAGTCGGACGCCTCGACCACCAGGCCGTCCTCGACGCTGTTCTGGATCGTGTTGCTCTTCGCGTCGATGGAGAAGCCCTCGAGCACGCAGCCCGAGCCGTTTCCATCCATGGTGTTCTTCTCGAACAGGACGAGCGGGTCCACGGTCTCCGGCTGCGCGCCGATGATGCCCGTTTCGAGGTTGTTGTTGGCCTTGTTCTTGGTGATGGTCGTCCCGGTCTCGGGCAACTTGCCCTCGGGCAGTGTGATGTTCACCGCGATGCCTTCGCCGGAGTTCTGCTCGCAGGTGTTCTTGTCCACGGTGAACGGCCCGTCGTCGGCGAGGATGCCGTTGCTGCAGCGCGTCACCGTGTTCTTGGAGATGACGGTGACCGTCGAGCCGGCCGGATCGTTCGTCTCGACTTCGATGCCGTCTTCCGTGCAGGCGTCCACCTTGCAGCTCTCCACGGTCCCGGTGCCGACCAGCTGGATGCCGAAGTCGGCGCAGGCGTCCGAAAGGAGCGAGGAATGGGAATCCCGAAGGGCGCCACGGTGGTCCTTGAAAGTGCGCGGCATCTGTCGTGGAGATGGCCACACGTCCGGCCCCTGCGGTCGCCCCGTGGGCCTGGTTTGTCCTATCCTCTCCACGGAACGGCCGGGTGCGCGCCAGGTCCCGGGCCCTCCATGAACGAGCTGACCGAAACCGTCTACGTCATACGCCTCGAGGAGATCTTCTGGGGCGGGACGCTGCTGGCCACGACGATGGCGATCCATGGGCTGGGCATGCTCATGGTCCTGCGCGTGGCCGGCGACCTGAACCGCCGGTTCGCATCGAAGCCCTCCTTCGTGAAGGGCCTCTTCACGCTCGTCCTCGCGAGCTGGCTGATCATGGTGGTGCACCTGCTGGAGGTGTGTCCCTGGGCGGCGTTCTTCCGCGTCGTGGGTGCGGTCAACGCGGCGCCGGGCAACGCGAGCGTTGCCTTCTACGTGGCGCTGTCGGACTACACGACGCTGGGATGCGAGTTCACCCTCGTCACGCACTGGCGGCTGCTCCAGGGCATGATCGCCGTGGCCGGCCTCATGACCTTCGCCTGGTCGACCGGAGTGTTGCTGACGCTTGCGCAGGCGTTCCAGGACCAGCAGCTGAAGCTGCTCCGGGAGCGCCGTGCGCGACGCAAGTCGTCGGCGGAGTGAAGCCCGCGCGCTGCGCCGTGCTCGAGGCGCTCGAGACGGCGACCCGCGGACGCACCACGTTCGTGATCGCGCACCGCTTCGCCTCGGTGCGCTTCGCCGACCGGATCATCGTCCTCGAGGCCGGC
>Ga0209382_10003321_pt1 | contig 22391 bp, 20 predicted proteins | sample SoiMetdeltSBSDD5_FD_187599 | JGI IMG/M metagenome (GOLD analysis project Ga0209382, IMG submission 187599) | Bulk soil microbial communities from a Populus tree surrounding site in Tennessee, USA - Soil MetaG P. deltoides SBSDD5 (SPAdes) (version 2) | ecosystem: Environmental > Terrestrial >...
CGATCTGTTGCGCGACTTCGGATTGGCCGGCCACGAGGGGAAGCGGCCAGCCGAGCTGTCGGGCGGCATGGTCCAGCGGGTGAACATCGCCAGCGCCATCGCGCACGACCCGCAAGTCCTGCTGATGGACGAGCCATTCGCCGCGCTCGACGAGATGAAGCGCGAGGAGATCGGCGACTGGTTCGCCGCCGAGTTGCAGGTCAGGCCCAAAACGGTCCTCTTCGTCACCCACCACATCGACGAGGCCGTCATCCTGGCGGACCGGATCGCGGTGTTCTCGACGGCGCCAGGCCGGATCCTGGAGATCGTCCAGGTGCCACAACCGCGTCCTCGCGGATCGGAGTTCCGCCGGCATCCCGTCTTCGTCGAGACTGCTGCCCACATCCGAGGTCTGTTGTTCGCCCGGGAGGGCGCGCCAGCGTGATCGAGGTTCCTTCCGAGCAGATGGCACCCGCCGTCGGCGAGCCCGAAGACCGCCGCGAGGACGGTGCGCGCAAGGTGGTCGGGCTGGTGCTACGATTCCTGATGCCGCTCGCCTCGATCCTCGCCCTCTGGTACCTCGCCATCTACTTCTCAGCACTGCCAGCGTTCGTGATCCCGCGCCCGGAGCGCGTCCTCCAGACGTTGTTCAACGACCGCTCCTTCATCACCGTCCACCTGGTCGAGACGCTGAAGGTCGCGGCGATCGGCTTCATCCTCTCGAACGTCGTCGGGATCGGTCTGGCGGTGCTCTTCATGGCCGTTCCGATCGGGCGACAGCTCATCATGCCAGCCGCGATCACCCTGCGGAACATGCCGTACGTCGCGCTCGTCACCGTGTTGATGCTGGCGTTCGGCGACAGCATCGGCTCGAAGGTCACGATCGTCGTGCTGGCCGGCTTCTTCCCGGTCCTCGTCAACACCTCGCGCGGGCTCCAGGCCGCCGACCCTGTCGCGCTAGACCGCATGCGGGTGCTCAATGCCAGCTGGCTCGAGACGTTCCTGCACGTCAGGCTGCCGTACGCCGTGCCGTTCATCGTCTCGGCGCAGGAGATCACCGGCAGCGGCAGCATCATCGTCGCCATCGCCGCCGAGTGGATGATCTCGTCCCAGGGGCTCGGCTACATCATCAACCGCGCCATGCAGCAGTACCGGGGCGACCAGGTCTACGCCGTGGCGTTCCTGGCGGCGCTGCTCTCGTTCGGGGTCTACGCGCTGGTCCACTTCATCGGGGAGCGGCTGAACTGGCAGCAGTCTGGTCAGGCCGACCGAGCCTGACCCTCGCGGGGAGTCACGGATGAGCGTCTGCCTGAACGGCTGCCTTTGTGGCCTCGACCCAAGCGTCGAGTACGACGGCCCGCGCGCATCCCTGGCGACCCTCGGCGGCAGCCCGACCTGGGGCCTCGGCGACCGCTTCCACGAGTACGCTGCCGAGCTCGGGCACGCCCGCCTCGACCTCATCCGGCCGAACACGCCGTACGGCCTCGGCCCACAGGTCGAGCTGTACCGGGGGCCGAGCGGTCAGGAGTACCTGCGCATCCCGACCTACGGCCAGGTTGTGAACGAGCACCCGGAGCTGCACGCGAGCGAGTGGAAGACGTTCTGGATCCTCTGGAAGGCCGGCGTCAAGATCCTGCTCGTCGGCGGCACCAGCGGGAGCTGCGACTGGCGCCGTTCGGGCGCCGATTCCGAGGCAGTCGTGCCCGGCGATCTGGTGCTGCCGTTCAGCTACCTCCCTAGAGACACCATGCCGACCGGCCTGCCGGGCACCGAGCTGGAATGGTGCCTGACCCGCCAGGTCGCAATCATGGACGAGCCGTTCTGCCCGCCGCTCGCCGAGCAGCTCGCCGACGAGGCCGCCGCCCTCGGCGACTTCCAGTTCCGCCGGATCCATCGCCAGGCCGATCAGGTCGTGCTGAATCGCTGGCTGGCCGGCAACGGCTTCGAGTCGCTGGCGACCTCGCGGATGCTGGAGGGGTACGGCCGGCAGACCGGCATGCCGGTCATCACCGGCGACTGCGTCAGCCCGGTCCTGGCCCGGGTCTGCGAGATGCACCTGCTCTACTACCACATCGTGTCGAACTGGTCGACCGGCCTGACCTCGGACGACCCGACGATCGTCCTGGACGAGATGTACACGCAGCGCATCCCACGCGCCGCCGCCCGGCTGGAGTTGAACCTGCTCGACCGGCTCCAGGAGCCGACGACCTGCCGGTGCCGCGCGCTGCTCAGGCCCCGCCCGGCCGTCTACACGCTGGCGCTGAGCCCGCCCGCCGAGCCGACGTCGGCTCGGCGCGAGCATCAGGATAGCCACCCGTGCGTGTGGGCCCCGGCGCGGCGACGCGGCCGGCCTACTCGTAGACGTAGCCGGGACTGAACGGGTGGAACATGATCTTGCGAAACTCGGTGCGAACTTGCTTGTTCTCGTCGTGATGGACCTTGACACCCGTTTCGTCGTGCCCTGGGAAGATGAACGCGTCACGTTCGGTGGCGAGCGCGCGGATGCGCTCGATCGAAGCGCCCCACTTGCCGAGATCCCAGGTGATCGGCGTCCCGACCGCCGGCGGTCCGTACGTCTCGTGGGTGTACATCGCGTCGTCGGTCAGCAGCACCCAGCCAGTATGATCCAGTTGCAGGAGCAGCCCGATCGTGCCCGGGGTGTGCCCTGGCAGGCTGACGACGTGCAGCCCCTTCATCAACTCCTGGTCGCCGTAGATGAGGGTCGGCTTCTTCTCGACCAGGAAGTTCCAGTCCTGCCGGACGAAGAAGTTCTCGGCAGTCTGGACCTGCTGGACGTGCTTCCACTCGTCCTCGTGGACGACGGCCTCGGCGCCGGCCCGCTCGAATAGACGCAGTCCGCCCGCGTGGTCGCAGTGCAAGTGCCCCTGGACCACGTATTTGAAGTCCTCCGGACCGAGTCCGAGCGACTTCAAGCGGCTCTCGAGCTGGACCTCGGGCGTGATCGCGCTCAGGTCGATCAGCCCCTGCCAGTCCGCGAGCCACTCCTGCGAGAAACTATTGGAGAGGCCGGTGTTCCAGAGCACCTTCCCGTCGGGGTGGTCGATGACGTAGCCGACGGTCGGGCACTGGTACCAGACCTTCTGTGCCTCCTGGCGTCCGGCAGTGAGCAGGTAGTTCGGATGCGGGAAGACCATCAACTCCATGTCGAGGCCCATGTAGCCGAAGTTGACTCCGGTCAGCTTGATGCCCATCGGCGCGGTCCCTCCTGGACTGGTGCACGATGCCGTTTCGACGTCTGGCGTTACTCCGGCGAGCGGGCGCGGCGTCGGGTCAGACCCGACGCCGCGCCCGCTCGCTGCCCCCTACGCCGGGGCAGGCTGGGCCGTTGGAGTCGCGGTGGAAGGCGAATCCTTGAACTCGGGGATGATGTGCTTCGCGAACAGCTCGATCTGGCGTTGCTCCTCGTCCCACGACATGAAGCCCTGGTCGAAGAACCAGCCGAACCATTCGAGGTCGCCGCCGTCATGGATCCGCCGGACCGCGTCGATCTCCCGCTTCACCTGGTCTACCGTCCCGGCCAGGGCGTACTTGACCTTCCGCATCCGGTCGAGCGTCCACTCCTCGCGCGGCAGCATCGTATACGGGTCGAGCGGATACTTCTCGGCATCCTCCGGCGTCCGGAACGCCTCCCAGAATCCGAAGCCGCCGAAGTACGCCTCGAAGCCGGCGTAGTTCGTGGTCCGGAGCAGCTCGACTGCCTGCTCCTCGGTGTCGCCGAAATGCACCGCCCGGAACGCGCCGACGCTCTCGCCGAGTCCGAGCTTGCGGCCGTGCTGGCCCGCGATCTCCTGGTACACCTCACAGAGGCGGCGGAACTCGGGCGGATACGAGCTCAGGATCCAGGGAACGATCCCCTCGGTCGCGGTGTACCGGATCGTCGACTCGCTGACGGAGAACGGCTGAAAGAGCGGCGGGTGCGGCTTCTGGTACGGCTCCGGGATGACGCAGATCTTGCGGACGACGCCGTCCTGATCGACCTCCCCCGGTGCGCCGTACTGGCGCGTCCACTCGGCAGCCGGCCAGCGGCGGATGCCCTCCTCGTACGGATACGGGATCTGGTAGTACTCGCCGTTGTAGGTGACCGTCTCCTCCGTCCAGGCCATTCGGATGACCTTGAGCGTCTCCTCGTAGACGCGACGGTTGTGCTGATCGATGTCGGAGCCATCCATCGGGGCGCCGGTCACGTGATACTGCTGCCCGAGGACGTTGACCCAGCGGTCCTGGTAGCCTCGCGCGAAGCCAGCGTAGACGCGGCCCTGCGTGAGCTGGTCCAGGATCGCCAGCTCCTCGGCTGCGCGCAGGGGATCCCAGGCCGGCAACACCAGGCCCAGGGGCGAGAACTTGATCCGTTTCGTTCGCGCGGCGAGGTCCGTGTACAGCATCAGCGGCGCGACGGATGCTTCGTACCCCTCCGAGTGGAAGTGGTGCTCGGTGGTGGCGAAGACGTCGAAGCCGGCGTCATCTGCAAGGACTGCGAGCTTTCGTAGCTCGTCCAGCATCTGCTGGTACCGTTCGGTGCTGCGCCCGATCGGCCGAAGTCGCTGTCGGTCCTCCAGCGTGCCCGGAACAGTCGGCAGTACGAAGAGCATGAACTTCACGGGTCCACCTCATCGGCATTCCGCCGGGGTCTGGTGCCATGCTGCGCTCCCAGCATGGCCTCTCTGGAGAGCGTCGAATACCGTCAGACCACGTTGTCTGGCCGCCTCCAGTCTCCGAGCGCCGGTGGTGCCTCGCTGCACCGCTCGATCTGGGTACCGTGTCGTGCCTCGTCAGCGGGCCGTAGTGTTACGGCAGCGCTCGGTCTGTACCGTCTCGTGCCCGACGGCCGAGGGTCTGCTGGCCCGGACCGCGGCGTCAGTCAGCCCGTTACGGACAGGCGCCTACGCCCTGCGACCAGCACACACGATTCAGCGTACACCGACGCTCTTGCGCTGTCGAGCGATCTCAGCGCGTATCCTGCGTCAACGCGATGAGCGGCTGGCAATCTGGCCCGGTCTGACGTCCAGAATGACCTCGTGCCACCAGTGCTCGTTCTTGCCCGTCTCCAGCCCTTCCAGGCGCTTGCGCGTCTCCGAGAATGCCGGGTCCTGGTGCCACGCCTCCCAGGCAGCGCGGTTCTCCCAGGTACCGACGATCATCCGCTTGTCGAGTCGATCCAACGGGATCAAGAGCTGACCGCCGACCCAGCCCGGCTGATTCTTCGCAGCGTCGAGCCGCTCACGCATCGCGGCGTCCCACTCCGGCTCGCTGCCCTCTTTGAGGGTGACGTGCGTCACGATCGTCATCATCGCTCGGTCCTCCCATCACGTCTGGCCGAAGATGAGTGCAAGATCTCGTCCTCGAAGTACGGTGAAGTGACCTCCCTCCCTCAGAGCCGCAGGGCGGCCTTTGCGTTCCCCTCGCCGATCAGCGACTTACCGGCCTCGTCGGTCGTCTCGATCGCCTGAACCGTGCCGACCGGGTCCGGCACCCCCATGTCGAACGGGTAGTCCGTGCCGAGATACACCTGGTCGGCGCCGAACGTCTGGACCAGGTAGTTCAGCGCTGGCTTGCTGTGGGCGATGATGTCGAACAGGAAGGCGTCCAGGTACTCACTTGGCGGCTTCGTGATGTTCCCCTTCGGCTCGGGCCGCCACTCGTAGCCGTGGTCGAGCCGCCCGAACTGGTACGGCACGTAGCCGCCGGCGTGCGGCGTCCAGCACCGGATGTTCGGGTACCGCTCGATGACGCCGCCGAAGATCAGCGTTGCAACGGCGATCGTCGTCTCGAGCGGGTTCCCGATGAAGTTGTTGAGGTAGTACTTCGGAGCACGGGTCGCGACCGGATTGAACGACGGGTGGATGAACCACGGCACCTGCAGCTCGTTCAGCTTCGCCCAGAACGGCTCCAGGCCGGGGTCGTCAAGATTGGCATTGTGCAAGCTGGTCGACGTCGCCACCCCGTGCAGCCCCAAAACCTTGATCGCCCGCTCCAGCTCGTCCGCCGCGGCCTGCCCGTCCTGGAGCGGCACCGTCGCCAGCGGCGCGAACTTGCCAGGGTGGGCTTTCTTCAGCTCGGCGAACTGCTCGTTGTACAGCTTGCAGTACTCGACGTTGACCTCGGTCGGGATCTCGTACAGGAACGTGCCGACGAACGGCGAGATCGCCTGGACGTCGACGCCTGTCCTCGCCATGTCCTCCAGCCGCAGATCGACGTTGTGGCCGCCCTCCGGCCAGGTCGTCGTGCTGGGCCGGCTCGGGAAGGTCAGCGTGAACCCCTGGCTGCTGGTCGTCAACCCTGAGGGGTACGGCGTGTCGGTCGTCGTCAGGAACGGCGCGTACGTCTTGCTCACGCCCTGCATCAGCCGAATCATCTCCTCTGTCAGGATGTGGGCGTGCATGTCGATGATCATCGGCGCTGACCTCCTGCACTCCTGGCGATCGTCGCCAGGGCGCGCTCGTCGTCACACGATCCCGCGACGGCTGCCGGAAGGGTAGCGCGAACGGCGGCCATTCGCACGACTCGTGTGGTTTGACTTCCCCCGGTCGGATGGCTACCATCCCTTCAGGTGGGGAACGCATGCAACGTTGCCGCGCCGCGTGGTCACCACTCGCCAGCATCGGGCATTTCCGCGTCGCGATCATTGTCGCCTGTCTGGTGCTCGCTTCCGCCCAGGCTGCGCAGTCGGCGTCGCCGATCCAGCAGCTCACCAACGACACCGCGTCAGACGTACGTCCAGTCTGGAGCCGCGATGCCGCCCGCGTCGCGTTCCAGAGCAACCGCGGCAAGCTGTACCAGGTCTACGTCATGGACGCAGACGGCTCGAACGAGCGGCGGCTCTCGGTCGAGGGCGTCGACGACCGGCACCCGGCCTGGAATCACGCCGGCACCGTGGTCGCCGTCGATTCTGGCAATGAGACAGCGCGCGAGATCTGGACCATCGACGTCGCCAGCGGCGCGCGCACCCAGGTCACCAGTCTCGGCGCCTTCGCCACCTTTCCGAGCTGGAGCCCGGACGGCAGCCGCCTCAGCTTCTATGCTTATCAGAACGGCGTGCTCGACCTCTGGTCGGTGGGCGCGGACGGGAGCAGCCCGACCCGGCTGACCAACGGCCTGGCGTCCGAGCAGAAACAGCAGTGCACGTTCGCCTGTCACGCCGCGCCGTTCTCGCCGGACGGCACCCGGCTCGCCTACTCCACGACCGGTCGCTCGGAGGTCTGGACGGTGCGAGCAACCGACGGCGGTGACGCCGTGCGCGTCTCGCCGGACGGCGACCTCGGGAGCAGCCACTTCCCGATCTACCTCGCGGACGGCCGCCTGCTCTACGTCACCGAGCACGTCACGCCCGGGCAAGCCTGGACCGACATCTGGTCGGTCCGGCCCGGCACCAGCGAGCCGCGCCAGGCCATCGCCCAGGACGTCCAGGCCCAGGGGCCGTTCGCGATCAGCGCCGACGGCCAGTGGCTGCTCTTCTCCTCGCCGCGCGGCGGCAACTTCGACGTCTACCGCGTGCCGCTGACCGACGAGGGCAAGGAGGCGATGAAGGTCAGGTCCGGCGAGACGGTGCCGTCGCCGGCCCTGCACGCGCGTCTCGCGTCGTCCGCCGCCAACCCGCCTGCGACCCAGAACGACTCTCAGGTGATTCCTCAGCCGGCCGCAACCGTCTCGGCGCCGGGCGCGCAGCCCGCGCCGTCCCCGGATACGCCGTCAACCGCGCCCTACTTCCTGCTGGCGGCCGGCAGCATCGTCGTCCTCTGGCTGACTGTCGAAGGAATACGTTGGAGCAGACAACGTGCGCGTCGCCGCGCGCCGAGTCGCCGGTAATCGAGTCGAGGACGATCCGCGAGGATCGACAGCGTACGATGAGCAAAGGAGCTCGCGCTTGAACGACGATGCGAAACGCTCGGCCAACGCCTCGCCCGATCAAACGGCGGACGCCTCGCGCCGCACGTTCGTCAAGGGCGCAGCGGCCGTCGGCGCCTTCATCGCGCTGGAGGCGATCGGCGGCGTGACGCTCGCCAGGGGCACCGAACCGCGATCGAAGCCGACCACCGTGGCCGAGGGTGTCATCTTCCCCGATCCCGCCCTCTGCATCGGCTGCCTGACCTGCGAGGTGATCTGCTCGCGGGTCCATCGCGAGCTGGGGCTCTCGGCGATCCCTCGGATCCGGATCTTCGACGACCCGGCCGTCACCGTGGACGCCGAGGTCGAGCGGGCGTACCCCGGTCGAGGCTCATTCCACCAGGAAGTCTGCCTCCAGTGCCCCACCGCCGAGTGCCTCTACGTCTGTCCCGTGGACGCATTCCAGGTGGAGCCGCGCACGATGGCGCGGATCATCCAGGAAGACGTCTGCGTCTCCTGCGGACGCTGCGCCGAGGCGTGCCCATTCCCGATCAGCGACCTTGACGAGGCCACGGCGACGAACCAGCTCACGCTCGGGCAGCAGACTCGTATCACCTACGACCCGGCCGTCGACGCGTTCACCAAGTGCGACCTCTGTTACTGGCGGCCAGAAGGCCCGGCCTGCGTCGAGGCCTGCCCGATCAATGTGCGGATCAAGCAGGGCGTCCTCAAAAGCGACCGGATGTGCCTGAGCGCCCCGAAGTCCGATCCGGCAACCTGGGACCAGTTGCGGGCGTTCCAGACCTTCGCGGGCAGCCCGGCGCAGGGGAAGGTCTGAGATGAATCGCCGAATGCTCATGCTGATCGCCGTGATCGCGACCGTGGCGGGGGCGATCGGCATCGCAATCCAGCTCGCCTCAGGTGCGCAGCCCTGGGGACCGACCCTGGCCGACAACATGGTATTCGCGAAGGCGATCCCGTTCACCCTCGGGCTCGGCGTTGCGCTCGGGACCGTGGCAGGACTGGCAGCCGGCGTGAGAACCGTTCGGCGTCGGGCGGCAACCGGTCCAGGTAACCCAGCCGGCCCCGCCGAAGGAAGGGAAGCAGAGGGCGCTGTCCGGCGATTCAGCACCCTGACGGTCGTCATGCACTGGATCGCCGCCGTCGGGTTCCTGCTGGCGCTGGTGACCGGCGTCTGGCAGTACCTCAAGGGCATCCTGGACGTCGAGTCGCCCGTCTTCATGCCGTACGTGTACCGCGTCCACTACGTCGGCGCGACCCTGCTGCTGGTGGCGATGAGCACGATGGTGGCGTACTGGCTGGTTGGCGGAGTCGGAGGGCTGATCCCGCCGAGGGGGCAGCGCATCCGCCATCTGCGCGGCCTCGCCCACGAGCTTCCGCGTCCGCTAGGAAGTACGCTCGCCGTACTGTTGGGGCTGAACATGCGCCGCGAGCCGCCGCCCACCGAGCAGTTCACCTACTATGAGACGACCGTCTCGTTCCCCACCTGGATCGTCCTGCTCGGCCTGGTGACGCTCACAGGGGTGCTCAAGGCGATGCGCTACGTCTACCCGATCCCCGGCGATCTGCTGTGGTGGGCCTCGACACTGCACGTTGCGAGCATGGTGCTGCTGGCGGCCAAAACACTCGACCACCTGCGCTACGTCTTCGCGCCAGGCCGCTGGTCGCTTCTTACGTCGATGGTTTCGGGCTGGATGCCGGCCCGCGTGATCCAGGCGCGGCATCCAGCATGGCATGAGCGGATCGAAGCGCAGCAGGCACAACCCGAATCCGCCCCCGACGCGACTCCGGTGGCGGGCCCCACGCCGCCAGCGGCCCAGGTCACCGGCTCAACAGGCGGCGTCGCATGAAGCGGGGCGTTTCACAGCTCGGCGCACGCGCGACATGAGGCAGGTCGTCGCACTGCTCGGGCTGCTCTACGTCGCGGTTAATCTCCTGGCGGCCTACCTCTTCGTCACCAGCGGGCTGGCGGCGAAGATGGCCGCGAAGGGCATGCTTCAGCAGGGCCTCCTGCTCTCGGGCGGACTGTTGATCGGGCTGTTCGCGCTGTTCCTGGCGTGGCAATGCGTCGCGCTGGCCCTCTCGCGCGAGCGCGCCACCTCGTAGCCTGCTCCCGTGCTACACCAGGCAGTTCCTGAGATTGCCTCCGAGTCAGGCGCGAACCGTCTGCGGCGCCTTCTGACCAGTCCGCGGCGGCCAGACCGGCTCGTGGTAGCCGAGCGGCGCCGTCGGCCGGGCCCAGTGCGGCGGCGTCTCGGAGAGCTTCACCACCGGCGCGAGATGGCGGAGCCGGCCGACTGGCGTCTCGCTGGTGATCGACCAGCGCTCCAGCTCCTCGGCGGGGAACTCCTTCGGCACCTCCTGAAGTTCCGACTCCGGCACCTGGCCCCGACCGACAAGCCACCGCCCGGTCTGCGCCAGCGAGATCCGCACCAGCCAGCTCCCGCCCTCCTGCGCCCGACGGCCGAGCGCGACCATCGCGCCGAACGCCATCAAGTACCCGGTCAGGTAATCGATCGCCGACACCGGATAGAACTGTGGACCCGGCTCCTTGCCCGGGAACAGCTCGCCCTGCCGACTCGTGATCCCGCTGACCGTCTGCACGACGGTGTCGAAGCCCCGCCGCGAGGCCCACGGTCCGACGTGGCTGAACGCGCACAGTGAGACGTAGACGATGCCCGGCCGCAAGTACGCCAGCTCCTCAGGCGACAGTCCGCGCTCGCCGAGCGTTCCCGGCCGATACCCCTGCGAGAAGACGTCGGTCTCGCGCACCAGGTCGAGCAGTGTCTGGAGCTGATCCGGCTGGCGCAGGTCGAGCTGGGCGTTCAGCTTGCCGTGGCCCGTGTCGTACTCCTGGTAGCCGATATTCGGGAGATGCCCCGCCGTGATCTTCATGACGTCCGCGCCGTGCTCGGCCAGGGTGCGGGCGCAGGTCGGGCCAGCCAGCACCCGAGTCAAATCGAGCACGCGGATGCCCGAGAGTGGCCGATCGCCGTCCCGCAACCGCTCAGGCGGACTGTCGCCGATCTTGACGATCTCCATCAGCGGCAGCGAGGCGATGGCTGCCGCCTGGGGGTGCTTCGCCCACTCGTCCATCGTGCGCACCATGCCGCCGGCCCCCTTCGCGGCGATGATCGCCTCCTCCAGCTCCAGGGCGTCCCACGTCGCGACCGCCTCCCGCACCGCCTCCCGGTCCTCCGGCACGCCGAGCACGCTCAGCGCGGCGGCGCGATGATTCGGGAAATTGCAGTGCAGGTAGCTCCAACGGCCGTTTTTCGCCGGGTAGACACCCATGATCGTGTTGCGCTCGTGGGAGACGGGCGCGCTGTCCATCTGCATGTAGTGGCCGCTACGCAGCGAGGCCGTCGCCTGTCGGGCGTCAACCGCGACCTCCTGGCCCCGACCAGTGCGCAGCTTCCACAGATCGGACGCGGCGAGGCCGGTCGCGGCGAGGGCAGCGGCGGCCGTCTCCGTGATCCGAAACGGCGTCGGCAGGACCGGGTCAGTGCCGCCGGGGATCTCGACCGCGTCGGCGCGCTCCTCGGGCCAGCCGGCGATCGGCAACAGCGTTCGCAAGGCAGCGTTCGTCATAGCTGGGACTCCTTCGTCTTCGCTGTGGAGTGCGTCCACCATCGTAGCCGCATCGCCCCCTGTCGGTCCGCACGCGTCTCGGCCTGAGACTACCCCGGCGCTACTCGTCGGCCCCTCGCCTGAAAAGGTCGCGGCGTGGGCGCGGGCGACGGGCCTCGTCGGCCTGCCGGGCCTGCTCCGCGAGCCAGCGGGCGCGCTTCGGCGAGGCAGCAGCAGGATCGACGCGCGCAGGACCACTCGACTGACCAGCCGCCGGTGTGCCCGCAGATACCACCGAAGGATCATGAGCTCCAGAGTTCATCCTCGATGTCACGCCATCGTCAGTCGCCTGATCCAGTGTCGACTGCACGTCGGTCAGCTCGTCGACGATCAACCCCGCCTCCTGGGCGTGCAAGTCTCGGAAGATCCGGAGTCGAGCCGCGAGCTCGCCCTGGCCAGCCGCGTCGAGCTCACCCGCGATACCCTCCAACTCGGCGGCGTGGAGCGTCGTGAAGCTGCGCAGTTGCTGAAGCACCCGCCTGATCCGCGACACCGGATGGAGCGGGCCGCGCTCAGTCAAGGCGCACGCTCCCACGATACGTCACGACATTCGGCGTCTCGGGCGCTGCGGAATCAACACGCTCGGCGGTCAACTCGGCGCCGTCCTCCAGCCGCGCCACAAGCACCGCGAAGTCGTCAGCGGCGTTCGCCGGCGTCGTCACGACGATCGGCACCCCGGGCTGGACTGCCGAGGGCGCCGCATCAGCCAGCTCTGGCGGGACGACCAGCAGGTCGACGTCCGCCGGCAGGTTCTCCAGCGGCTCCAGTACGACCCTCACCCTGAGCTCCGACCGGGCGAGCAGTCGGTCGAGGCGGCGCCAGGTCTGGAGCCAGTCGCCCGGAAGCGTCCCGAGCCGATAGCCGCAGGCGATCCGCCGCACCATCCGTGGCGCCGGGCTCCCCGCTTGGACACCGTCTGTCGGGCCGCCGCTCATCGACGCGTCACCCGGCCGGCGCGATCGGCGAACGCCACGTCGAAGTCTCCTCCACGCTGAGTCCCGGCACTATACTACCCCGATCTCTCCATCTCGCGACGTCGGATGGTGCCATGTCGCTCCCCCTGGACGACGACCATGCGCTTGAAGTTGCGATTCGTGCCGCGCGGGCCGGCGGCGACGTTGCCATCGCGCGCCTGGGCAACCCTGGCTACCTGCGCTGGAAGGGATACCGTGACGTGGTCACGGAGTCCTCCCTGGAGGTCCAGGCCGCCATCCTCGCGGTCCTCCATTCCGAGCTTCCGGAGCACGGCATTCTGACCGAGGAAGGCCCGGAGGACGAGGTGATGCCGGTCGACGCAGAGCATCTCTGGATCGTCGACCCGATCTGCGGCAGCCTCAACTTCGCCCAGGCGATACCACACTTCGCCATCTCGATCGCGCTCCGCTCGCAGGGCGCGATCCGCCTCGGCGTCGTCTACGATCCGTGCCGCGACGAGCTGTTCCACGCGACCGTCGACGGCCCCGCGATGCTGAACGGCGAGGTCATGTTCGTCCAGCAGATCTCCGAGGGTCTGGAGGCGTTCGCGAAGGCAGTCATCGGCACGGACTGGCCGTTCTCTGGCGAACGCCGCGACCTGGCCGTCCGGATGATGAACCTGTTCTCCGAACAGGTCACCGAGTGCAATACGATGGGCTCGCCGGCGCTCGGTCTCTGCTACGTCGCCGCCGGCCGGCTGCACGCCTACTGGCACCTTGACCTGAAAATCTGGGACGTGGCGGCAGCCAGCCTGATCCTTCAGCGCGCGGGCGGCACGCTCACCGACGCGAACGGCGTGACCTGGCTCTACTCGGATGGCGGCTACATCGCGAGCAACAGCATCATTCACGGGTGGACGCTGCGGACAATCACCGCGGTCCTGATGCAGCCGAAGCCGCCGGTCCCCCGCGACCACGACCACAACTCGATGCCACGCTCGTAGCCCGATCGTGATCGACGCGGAAGGAGCCATGATCAAACAGACCGAGCATCCCTACATCGTCAAGAACGACGAGATCCTCAGCGGCGAGCCGATCGTCAAAGGCACCCGCACCCCCGTCCGCGCCATCGTCGAGAACTGGCGCATGGGCATCCCGCCAGAGCTCATCCCCACGCATCTGCCCCATTTGTCGATCGGCCAGGTGTTCGATGCGCTGAGCTACTTTAGCGACCACAAGGCCGAGATCCTGCGCCATATCGAACAGAACCGCATTCCGGAGGAGCTCATCGACCCCCGTTCGCGAAGCATAGGATCGAGCTCTTCGTGAAGATCTATCTCGATGAAGATGTCGATTTGCTCGTAGCTCGACTTCTCCGGGCACGCCTTCATGACGCCATCACGGCGGGTGAGGCAGGTCAATCAGGACGAAGCGATCCGGAGCAACTGGCCTTCGCCGTAAGTCAACGGCGGGCGATCATCACGCACAATCGGCGTGATTTTCTACCGCTCGCACAAGAATATGCGGCCAGGAGTCAGCATCACTACGGAATTCTGCTCGCGGTCAGGCGTTCACCGTATGACGTGGCGCAACGCTTGCTGAACCTGATGAATCGGGTTACTGCCGACGAGATGAAGAATCAGGTCTTCTACATCTGACGGTCGCCCGCTCGCGCCGCCACGGGCGGTCCTTCGATCGCATGTGCGAGGGCAGGGCGGGGCCGGGCCAGCCAGACGATCGCCGAGCTCACCATCAGGAGGATCAGGGCGCAGACCCCGAGCGCCGCGTACCCGCCCAGCGAGAGCGCGATGCCGCCCGCGGCGCCGCCCAACGCCGTCCCCAGACTCAACGCTGAGCTGTTGAGCGTCATCGTCGTCCCCCGCCCGGCCGGCGTCTCGGCGTTGAGCACCATCAGACTCGGCACGCCGTACATGCCGTTCAGCACCATCGCCAGCGACACCAGCACCACCACGGCGATTCCGGGCAGTGCCGGGATCATCGCGCACCCGAACAGCAGGCCGCCGACGACGCGGCTCCAGATCATGAGCGGGCGCGAGGCCGAGCCGATCCGAGTGGAGGAGAGCATCGTTCCGAGCATCACCCCGCCGCCGCCGAACAGGTAGACCCAGCCGATGTCGCTTACGGCGAAGTCGTAGACCTCGACAAGGTAGGCGGCGAGGTAGGTCCAGACGACCCAGGCGCCGGCCGATCCGACCATCGTCGACACGATCACGCTGAACGTCGGCGCGTAGCGGAGCAGCGGGACGTAGCCGGCGAGCACCCCTCGAAGCTGCAACCGCCCCGCGCTGGGCGGCTCGTCAGGCGGGAGCGTGCGCCACAGGATGACGAGCGCGAAGAGCCCCAGCACCACGAGCACCAGGAACGCCGATCGCCACCCTCCGAACGCCGCGATCCAGGTCAGCAGTGGGATGCCGACGATCGCGGCCCCAGAGTTCCCCATTTGCACGCGGCCCATCGCGATCCGTCGATCGGTCTCAACCGGGAACTGCGCTGCTACCGTCGCCTGGGCCGCCGGCTGCACAGCCGCCCTTCCGATACCTCCGAGGACCGTCACCGCGAGCAGGAACGCGTAGCTGGGCGCCAGGCCGATTGCCAGCGTGCTCGCGGTCGCCGCGAGCACGCCGAGCATCAACGTCCGACCGAACCCGTACCGGTCCGCGAGCGGCCCGATCACCAGCCCCAGCAGCGCCGCCAGCAGCATCGTCAGGGCCGGTACCTGGCCGACGAGCGCCACGCTTGTATTGAGGTCGTCGGCCACCTGGGGCAGAAACGGCCCAAGCGCCAGCGCCCCCAGAAAGTTCACGAACGTGGCGGCCATCAGGGACACGATCAGCCAGCGACTGGAACCGGGCGACGAGGGCATGACCGAACACCCGCCTGCGCATGCACTCGCTCAGGAGGTCAGAGAGGAGCCAGGACGGCGACGCGCTCAATCGCGGGGCCTGCCGCCGAGCCAATCCACCTCCGGTGCCGTGCCTGACCAGTCTAACAGCCCGCCAGGAAACGGCATGTGACGACAGTCACAGGACGTGTGCGGACGGCCCAGGTGTCTGAGTCAGGCAGGTCTGGCCGCCAACGGCTCTTCCCGGAGCTAGAGCCAAGTGGGGCGCTCGTTTCCGCACTGCCACGCCCAGCTCCCGTACTGCACCACCATCAGCGGGCCCAGCACGACCATGACCGGGAACATCTCCAGCGCGGCCCATCGCGTCGGCGACGGCGGCCCATCGCTCGCCGAGCGCGCGACGGACCGGTGCAAGCTGCGAGTCATAGACGGTTCGCATCGCCGGAGCCAGCACGGCGCCGAGCGCCTGGACGATGACGGCTGCACTGGCGTTGAGACGGATCACCCGTTCAGACTCACCGCTGACAGCGGCCAATGTCGCCACCGCCGAGAGCGTGAACGCCAGTCGCCGACGGTCCTCGGTTCTCGCGCTGACGGTCAGGCTCTCGCGGAGCAGACGACGAGCTGCTCCAAGATCTCGGCGCGATACGGCGACATGTCCGAGATTGTCGAGTGCCGCCGCGAGGGACGGACGGTAGCCGTTCGCTTCGCAGATCGCGACGCATTCTTCGTAGTGGCGTTGCGCAGTGTCCAGCTCACCTTCCACGTGAAGGGTTAGCCCGAGGCCGTTCAGGTCCTCGGCCGCGCCATGCTCATCTCGCAGCTCGCGATTCGCCTGAAGGCTCTGCTCGAAGAGTGCGCGCGCCTCTGCCAGCTCTCCGTCCAGGTAGCTCGTGAACGCGAGGGTGTGTAGACTGTCGGCCATGCCGCGACGGTCGCCCAGCTCGCGAAAGGTCGCCAGGCTCTCGTGGCACTGGACGCGCGCGTCGGCGAGCCGGCCCTGGAAGAAGGCGAGGTGACCGAGCAGGTTCAGCGTCAACGCGATCCCCCAGCGATCGTTCAGCGCCCGGGCGACGGTCAGCCCCTCGTCGCCCAGAGTGCGAGCCGCCGCGTAGTCACCCATCCGTCTGGCCAGAATGCTCGCCACCCGTAACGCCTTCACGTGGGTCGGCAGCGGCGGGATGACCGTTGCGAGGGCCAGCGCGCTCTCCACGCGCTCTCTCGCGCTCGCGGATGGTCTCCAGCATCCGCAGCCGCGGCTCCTCGTCGTCTAGCATCTCCTGTCGTACCAGGCTCTTCTCGACCAGCGAGCCGATCGTTTCGAGCCTCGCCGCGCACACGATCTCGGCAGCCTCATTCGTGCAGCCGCCGACGAACGCCGCCAGTCGGCGAAACAGCTGGCGCTCCGCCTCGTCGAGGAGCGCGTAGCTCCAGCTGGTGGCATCTCGCAGCGTCCGCTGTCGCGCGGGCAGATCGCGCGATCCGTCCACGAGGAGTCGGAGCGATCCGGTCCTGCCCTCCTGGGACTCTGCCAACTGGCGTATTACAGCGGCTTGCGGCGCCATTGATCGTGGCCTTCTCTCCTGGTCACGGCTTCAGGGGAGGCGACAACATGATCAACGCTGACGAAGAGTGCTGTATCGCCTCCGGCGTCTACAGGCGAGTCCGCGCCGCAGCCAGCTCGATGGCGAGCGGCAGGCCGTCCAGACGCACACACAGCTCGGCGACGGCCCGCGCGTTTCCCGGACCGAGCGCGAAATCGTGGCGAACCGCCTGCGCCCGCTCGGCGAACAGGGCCACCGCCGGCGCCTGAGCAAGCTCGGACGGCGTGGTAGCTCGTCCGAGGTCCGGCAGCGCCAGCGGCGAAACCAGCAGCTCCTGCTCCCAGCGCAGTCGTAGCGGTGCCCGACTGGTCACGACGATTCGCAGTTTCGGGCAGGCTGCCAGCATTTGGCCGACGAGCGGGGCGGCCCGCAGGGCCTGCTCGAAGTTGTCAAGCACCAGCAGCATCTGCCGATCGTAGAGGTGCTCGATCAGTCGCTCCAAAGGTCGGCGTCGCGACGCCGACCTCACCGCGAGAGCGTCGCCGATCGTCACGGCCACCAGGCCCGGATCGACGACGGCGGCCAGGTCGACGAAGCGCACCCCGTCGGCGACGTGATCAAGCAGGTCGAGGGCGAGCGCGATCGCCAGGCTCGTCTTGCCGATGCCCGGTGGGCCAGTCAGCGTGACCAGCCGGGCGCCGCCCTCGACCAGCCACCGCCGGGCCATCGCCAGCTCGTGCTGGCGGCCGATCAGCGGACGTGGCAGCGAGGGCAGCGTCGAGGCCCTGCCTGGGTCCCGACGCCGCCCTCGCTGCATAGCATCAGACGATAGACGATTCGCTCAGCCCATTGCCTGAAGGATCGTCCGCTCGATCAAGCCCTGGACGAGGTCGACCTTGTACGCGTTGAGGCTCATCGGGCGGGCAACCGTCCGAAGCTGCGCCGCCGCCTGCTTGATCGTCGCCTTGACGTCCTTCCCCTTCAAGGCGTCCTCGACCACCTTCGCGCGGTACGGGACCGGCGAGACGCCGCCGAGCACGATCCGTCCGTCGCGCCAGTTGCCGCCGTCCAGCGTGAACGCCGCCGCCACCGACGCGATCGCGAAGTCGTAGACCTGGCGGTCCTTCAGTTTCGTCCAGCCCATCTTGGTCCCGGCCGCCAGCGCCGGAATCGAGACGTTGACCATGACCTCATCCGGTTTGAGGACGTTCTCGCGCAGGACGTCCTCGCGCGGCCCGATGAAGAAGTTGTCGAACGGTACCTGCCGCTCGCCGCCCGGCCCGGCCACCGTCGCGCTGGCGTTCAGGGCCAGCAGTGCCGTCGCGCTGTCAGACGGATGGACGATGTAGCAGAGCTCGCCGCCGATGATCGCGTGGTACCGGTTGTCGCCGGTCACCGCGAAGCAGAAGTCCCCGCCCTTCTTGTAGCAGTTGAAATGCTCGCCGCGCAGGAACCAGCAGCGCGGGCGCTGGTTGATGTTCCCGCCGAGCGTGGCGAAGTTCCGAATCAGCGGCGAGGCGACGCTCAGCACGGCCTCCGAGAGCAGCGGGAACCGCGAGACGACGTCCTGCGATTCGGCGATCTCGGTCAGCGTCGTCGTGGCGCCGATCGTCAGGGTGTCGCCGGCCATCTTGATCCCGTGCAGCTCGGGGATCATCGTCAGATCGACCAGCGCGTCCGGCAACGGCATCCCCTTGCCCTGGACCCAGTCTTTCATGACGCCGGTCACCAGATCGCTGCCGCCACCCAGCGGGCGCGCCTTGATCCCGAACTTCGTCAGGACGTTGACCGCCTCCGGAACCGTGGTCGGCTCGTACAGTTCGAAACCTTTCATGGCTCCCTACCTCACGCTTCGCAGCGCGGCCAGCAGCTTCTCGCGCGTCATCGGCATGCTGTCGATCCAGGCACCGGTCGCGTTGTACACGGCCGCGGCTACCGCTGCCGCTGGCGGTCCCATCGGCGGCTCGCCGATGCCGTGCGCGCCGTACGTCCCGTAATCCTTCGTCCGCTCCACCAGGATCACGTCGATCTTCTTCGGCGCGTCCTTGATCGAGAGTGGCTTGTAGTCGAGCATGTTCGGGTTCAGCGGCAGGCCGGTCGCCGTGTCGATCAGCATCTCCTCGGTGAACGTGGCGCCGAGCGCCATCACCACGCCGCCCTCGATCTGCTGTTCGAGCGCGAACGGGTTGAGCGCTCGCCCGACGTCGTGGGCTGCCGCGTACTGCGTCACCACCACGCTGCCGGTCACTGTGTCCACCTCGATCTCGGCGGCGTGCGCTGCCCAGCCGGTCCGCTCCCACCGCTGGTCCTGCACCCCGACGTACTGCCCGACGATCGGCGCACCTCGGAACTGCGTGACCTCGTTGAGCGGCACCTTCTTGTTCGCGTCGCTCTTCATGACCACGAACGCGTCGATCACGTCCAGCTCGTCCGGCTTCACTTCGATCGTCTGGTTGTTCTTCTTGGCGTCATCCACCATCTTCCGGGCGCCCCAGTCCAGGAGTTGCTTCCGCGCGTCCTGGGCCGCCTGGTACATCGCGTAGGCGCCGGTGTTCGTCTGGATGCTGCCGGCCGTAACGCCAGTGTCAGACGTGAAATCGGTGTCCACGTGGGTCGTGATCGTGACCCGCTCCAGCGGCACGCCGAGCGACTCTGCCGCGACCATCGCCGCCAGCGTGCGCTGCCCGTCTCCAACCTCGTTGCTGGCCGAGACCGCCTGAACGCTGCCGTCAACGTTCACGATCACCTGCCCACTGATCGGGTTGCCGCCTCCACCGTGGCTGCAGCCGTGCGCCGCCAGCCCGATGCCGTGGAAGACGCCAGGTCGGACCTCCTTCGCCCTCGGCGCGTGCCACTTCTGCTTCCAGCCGATCGTGTCGGCCGCCTGCGTGATGCAGTCCCGGAGGCCGGGGTTGCTGAACGGACGGTTGGTGTCCGGGTTCCCCTTCTCATTCAGGTTCTTGAGCCTGAACTCGACCGGGTCCATCCCGATCGCGTACGCCGCCCGCTCGATCATCATCTCGAGTGCGAACGTCCCGTTCGGGTGGCTCACACATCGGTACGGTCCGGACTTGTACGAGTTGGTGAAGACGTCCACCGCCTCCAGCTTCAAGTTCGGGATCGCGTACGTGTTCTGCATGTGGAACCAGGCGCCGTTCGCCGCGCCGGCCCGCTGCGCCCCGACGTTTGCGTACACCTTGAACCGCCCGGACTGGAGCGTCCCGTCACGGTTGACCCCGAGCTTCATTTCGTTGCGGAAGTTCGGCCGGTGGGTGCGGGTGACGAAGTCCTCGGTTCTGGTGTAGATCGTCTTGATCGGCCGTCCGGTCATCTTGGCCAGGATCGCGGAGTGGACCTCAGAGAGGTCGATGCCGCCCCGGTAGCCGTAGCCCGACCCCATGTACCCAGGCTGGATCACGCGGACTTTGTTCTGTGGGATCTTCAACGCCTGTGAAAGCCCGCTCCGCGAGCCGTGGGCGTACTGGTTGGTGTACGTCATCACCAGCTTGTCAGTGTCCCAGTAGGAGAGCGAGCTGGTCAGCTCCAGCGCCATGTGCTGTTCGGTTCCGCGGAGCAGGACCGCCTCGATCGTGGTGTCGGCGCGGGCACCGTCCGGGTCACCCCGCACCAGCGGCGGCGTCACGTTGATGATCGTGCCGTCCAGGTTGTTGTTCCACTGCTTCGCCGCGCCGGCCTTCGCCCCCTCCATCATGTCGAGCGTCGCCGGCAGGATCTCGTACTGAACCTCGATCAGGCGGATCGCCTCGTCCGCGATGTGCTCGCTGTCGGCGGCGACCACGGCGATCGGCGAGCCGACCTCGAAGACCTCCTCGTTGAAGAGGAACCGATCCGGCGGCCCGGCCCCCAGCTTGACGTCGCGGTACTCGGCCGGCAGCGTCCCACGATGGAGGATCGCCTTGACCCCGGCGAGCTGCTCGGCCCGCTGCGTGTTGAGGCCGGTCACCTTGGCATGTGGATGCGGGCTCCGCAATGTGCGCGTGTAGAGCATCCCCTCCATGCTCAAGTGCTCGGTGTACCGCCCGAGCGCGGTCACGATCCCCAGGCCGTGGAGCCGGGGGATCTTCTTGCCGATGATCTTGAACTGCTGCGGCTGTGGCGGCTGCACCGGGGGGGCCGGCTGCGGAGCCGGTGCACCCTGCCTGACGGGCGCGGCCGGCGCGTAGCCAAGCCGCTCGCCATGTTTCTCGAGCAAGGTCGCCACGAGCTCGTATTGCTCGGCGATCATCATCTGGAGCTCAGGATCGGTCCGGAGCGTGGCCCAGTCGCTCGAGGTCAGCCGGGCAGCGTAGGCCGGGTCCGTGGCGACCCGGAACACGTCAATCCTGCCTGCCATATACGTCTGCTCCTCTTCGAATCGACGCCCAGCCTGGGTAGACGTAGCCGTCGCCGGCTACGACCCGGGCTGGCTACGGCTGGACCGGGTGCCCGATCTCGGCCAGAATCCGACGCACCTCCGTCTCGCTGAGGGTCTGATCCCAGGAGACCGTGATCGTCCGCTCGCTGCCGCTGACCTCCGTGATGCCCTTGCGCTCCTTGAGCTGCTCGGAGATCGTGTCGAAGAACTCGATCGTCGGAAGGGCAGTGGCGAACTGGAACTGCTTCGACTGCCCGGTAGTGGCGCCGGCGGTGGTAGCTGACGCGGCCGGCCGCGGCGCTCCCACGGTCGTCAGCGGCGCTGTCCAGACGACTTGCTCGCCGCGCATCTCGGCGGCTGCCGCCTTCACGGCCGTGAAGATCTTGGCGTACTCGCCGCAGCGGCAAATGTTGCCGGCCAGCGCCTCCTCGATCTGCGCGTCGGTCGGGTTCTTGTTCGTCTCCAGTAGTGCGTAGGTCGACATGATGAAGCCGCGCGTGCAGATGCCGCACTGGTAGCCGCCCTCGAACCAGAAGGCGCGCTGGATCGGGTGAAGCCCTTCGGGTCCCGGCCCTTTGACGAGCCCGCTGACGGTCATGATCTCCTGACCGCGCCCGGATCGCGCCGAGAGCAGCGTGCAGCTGTTGACCGCCTTGCCATCTACGAGGATCGCGCAGGCGCCGCACATCGCGCGGTCGCACCCCAGGTTGGTGTTCGACATGTTGAGCTTGTGGACCATCGTGTCCCACAGGCTCTCGCGGACGTCCACCAGGACGTTGTGCGGGACGCCGTCGATCTTCAGCGAGACCCGCCGCATCGTCAGCGGCAGGTCGGTGGCCGGCCTGGCAGCAGCGGGTGCCTGGGCCGGAGCTTGCGCGGTGGCCGGCTGCGGCACGGCAGGCGCCGCACCTGGCACTGGCGGCGCCGCGATGGCTGGGCCGCCCGGTCCGGTCTGGACGGCCGGCGGCGCGATGGCGGTCTGCCGCGTGCCCTGGGTCGCCACGAACCCGGCGCCGGCCGCGATGCCGACGCCAACCGCGCCAACGCCCAGCCCGATCAGGAAGTCTCGACGTGTGATCAGCGGGTGAAACTGCTCGGACTCACCCGCGTCCCCTCCTTGTGGGACGTGCTCCGTCGACTCTGGCGGTACCGGCTTATTGTCGTCACCCATGAGGGACTCCTTCATCCCACGCTCCAGCGGATCAACGCAAGAGCTCCGCGGA
>Ga0209382_10003322_pt1 | contig 22388 bp, 15 predicted proteins | sample SoiMetdeltSBSDD5_FD_187599 | JGI IMG/M metagenome (GOLD analysis project Ga0209382, IMG submission 187599) | Bulk soil microbial communities from a Populus tree surrounding site in Tennessee, USA - Soil MetaG P. deltoides SBSDD5 (SPAdes) (version 2) | ecosystem: Environmental > Terrestrial >...
TGGTTTCCTTCCAAGGACGCGCTGATCGCGGCAGTGATCGAGGCGGAGGCAAAGGATCGCTGGTCGGGCTGGGATTACACCGCCCAGCGCAGCCCGCCGGACGCGCGCGAACAGTTGCGCGCGCAGCTCGCCGGCATCGCCAAGTTCGTCAGCAGTCCGAAGTATCGCGGCTGCCCCTTCATGAACGTCACCGTCGAGTTCGCCGACGATCAGCATCCCGCGCGCCTGGTGGCGCTGGAAGTGATGGAAGAGCTGCGGCGTCGCGTGCGTGCGCTCGTCGACCAGATCGGCGTGCGCGAGCCGGGCCTGCTGACCGACCAGATCGTGATGCTGGTGGATGGCGCGTTCTCGAGTGCACAGGTGTTCGGCAAGAACGGCCCGCAGCATCTGCTGGTTTCGGCGGCCGATGCGCTGATCGACGCGCAGCAGAAGAGCGCGTGACTTAGTCCGTTGCCTCGGCGCCGTTCGTCTCGCGCAGGAAGAACGTGCCCACGACGGCCGTCAGCAGACAGACGATCAACGGGTACCACAGTCCCGAATAGATGTTGCCCGTGTACGCGATCATCGCGAAGGCGATGCTCGGCAGGAATCCGCCGAACCAGCCGTTGCCGAGGTGATAGGGCAGGGACATCGACGTGTAGCGGATGCGCGGCGGGAACAACTCGACCAGCCATGCTGCGATCGGCCCATAAGTCAGGACGCCGAGCACGGACAAGACAAACAGCAGCAGGAACACCATCACGTAGTCGATGCGCTGCGAATCGGCACTCGCCGGATAGCCGGCATCCTTCAACGCGGCGCCCAGCTGCTCCTTGAACTGCGCGCTATGCGCTTTGAAGTCGTCCGCGCTCAGCGTAGTGCCGTCGAATGCGGCGACTGACACGCCGCCGACTTTCACGAGCGCAGACGTGCCGGCCGGCGCTGCTTCGTTCGAATACGGGATGCGCTGACCGGCGAGCGCGCTCTTGGCGACGTCGCACGAGCTCGTGAAGCGCGCACCGCCGACCGGATCGAACTGGAAGCTGCATTCGCGCGGATCGGCGACGACCACGACCGGGTTGCTGGCCTGGGCAGTCTCGATCTGCGGATTCGCGTAGTGCGTGAGCCCGCGGAAGATAGGGAAGAACGTCAGCGCCGCGATCAGGCAACCGATGACGACCTGCGGCTTGCGGCCGATGCGATCTGCGATCTTGCCGACGGCCAGGTAGAACGGCGTGGCCGCAGTCAGTGCGGCAGCGACCAGCAGGTTCGACGTCGCCGGGTCCACCTTGAGCGTCTGCGTGAGGAACAGATTCATGTAGACGAGCGAGACGTAGCCGACCACCGCCTGACCCGCCATCGCGCCGAACAGAGCGAGCAGGACCAACTTCAGATTGCTCCAGCGTCCGAGCGACTCCCGCAACGGATGCTTCGCGAGCTTGCCGGCCGCGCGCATCTCGCGGAACACCGGTGACTCTTCGAGCTGCAAGCGGATGTAGACGGAGATCACGAGCAGGATGATCGACAGCAGGAACGGCACGCGCCAACCCCAGGTCTCGAAGTGCTCGCCGAGCAGCCAGCGGCAGCTGAGGATCACGATGAGCGACAGAATCATGCCCGCGGTCGCCGTGATCTGGATCCAGCTCGTGTAGTAAGCGCGGCGGCCTGGGGGTGCATGTTCCGCAATGTAAGTCGCAGCGCCGCCATACTCGCCGCCGACCGCGAGACCCTGCAGCAGTCGCAACGTGATCAGGATGATCGGCGCGGCGACACCGATCGACGCTTGCCCGGGCAACACACCGACGAGCGCCGTGGCGACGCCCATGAGGACGATGGTGATCAGGAACGTGTGCTTGCGGCCGGCGAGGTCGCCGAGCCTGCCGAAGATCAGCGCGCCGAACGGCCGCACGGCGAAGCCGGCGGCGAACGCCAGCAGTGCGAAGATGAACGCGGTCGTCTCATTGACACCGGCGAAGAACTGTTTGCCGATGATCGCCGCGAGCGAGCCGTACAGATAGAAGTCGTACCACTCGAACATCGTGCCGAGCGACGAAGCAGCGATGACGCGCCGGTGCGCGCGGTCGATGCCCAGGCCGGGGCGAGCAGTAACGTCGACGGTGGTAGCCATGAATGGGGGCCGAGTAGACCACAAAGCGTGCGGCGCCGGTACGAACCTTGGCCGTTCTTGTCAGTCCGGTTCCGCTGCGAGCTCCGCTTCGAGGCGCTCGCTCGCAGCAACCCACGCCTCTTCGCCTGCGTGCAGCTCACGGCGCACTTGTGTCTGCGCCTTGAGCAGTTCCTGCAAGCGCTGCTTCGCCTGCTCGCCGTAGATGTCCGGGTTCGCGAGCTCCGCTTCGATCTCCTGACGTCGGCGTTCCAGTTCCGCAATGCGCGCCTCGCAACGTGCCACCTCCGCTCGCAGCGGACTGAGACGATTGCGCCGCTCGGCTTCCTCGCGCTTGCGCTGCTTCTTTTGCTCAGCGCCGGGCTTCGCTGTGATTTCCTGTTCCTGAGCTGGCGCCACCGACGTCAGGAACCAACGAGCATAATCTTCCAGATCGCCGTCGAATGGCACGGCGCGTCCCGCATCGACCAGCACGAGCTCATCCGCGACGGCGCGCAGCAAGTGCCGATCGTGCGCGACGAGCACGACCGCGCCTTCGTAGTCCTGCAGCGCGACTGCGAGCGCTTGGCGCATTTCGAGATCGAGGTGATTCGTCGGCTCGTCGAGCAGCAACAGGTTCGGCCGACGGAAGCTGACCAGCGCCAGGACCAGCCGCGCCTTCTCGCCGCCCGAGAACGGCCCGACCGGCTCGAACACGCGCTCGCCGCTGAAACCGAAACCGCCGAGGAACGAGCGCAACTCTTGCTCGGTGCTGCGCGCCGCCGCCTCGCCGCCGTGACGTCGCACGTGCTCGAGCGGCGATTCCTGGACGTCCAATTGCTCCAGCTGATGCTGCGCGAAGTAGCCGATGCGCAGATCGCGTGCCTCGGTGCGTTTGCCGTCGCGCGCTTCGAGCTCGCCCGCCAGCAGTTTCATCAGCGTCGACTTGCCTGCGCCATTGCGTCCGAGCAATGCGATGCGCGCTCCCGGCACGATCGTCATGTTCAACGACTGCAACACGACGCGCTCGCCATAGCCGACGGCCTGCTCCTCCATCGTCAGTAACGGGCGCGGCAGCTTCTGCGGCGCGAGGAACGCGAACTCGAACGGCGAATCGACATGCGCCGGCGCGATCCGCTCCATGCGTTCCAGCGCCTTGAGACGGCTCTGGGCCTGGCGCGCCTTGCTCGCTTTGGCACGGAAGCGCTCGACGAAGCTCATCATGTGGCGAATCTCGCGTTGCTGCCGCTCGTACAGCGATTGCTGTTGCGCGAGCTGCTCGGCGCGCTGCTCTTCGAAGGCCGAGTAGTTGCCGGTGTAGAGCTTCGCCGTGCGCTGCTCGATGTGCACGATGCGATCGACGCTGCGATCGAGGAACTCGCGATCGTGCGCAATCATCAGCAGCGTGCCCGGATAGCCGCGCAGCCATTCTTCCAGCCACAACACTGCATCGAGGTCGAGGTGATTGGTCGGCTCGTCGAGCAACAGCAGGTCCGAGCGGCACATGAGCGCCTGCGCGAGATTGAGCCGCATGCGCCAGCCGCCGGAGAATGCCGCGACGGCGCGCGTTTCATCCGCAGCCGAGAATCCGAGGCCGTGCATCAGGCGGCCGGCGCGACTGCGCGCGTCGTAGCCACCCAGCGCGGCATATCGAGCGTGCAGCTCGCCGAGCGCAGCACCGGCATCGCGGGCTTCGGCTGCTGCCATTGCAGCTTCGGTCGCGCGCAGCTCGGCGTCGCCGTCCATCACGAACTCGACGGCGTGGCGTTGCGTGGCATCCATTTCCTGGGCGACGTGCGCAACGACGAGCTGCGTCGGCATGTCGAAGTTGCCCGCGTCGGGGTGCAGCTCGCCGAGGATCAGCGCGAGCAAGCTCGACTTGCCGCAACCGTTCGCGCCGACGATGCCGACTTTCTCGCCGCGATAGATCGTGAACGACGCGTCGGCGATCAGCAGCCGCGTGCCGCGGCGGAGGGACAGGCCCGCAAAAGTAAGCATGTGAGCATTGTAGAGGACCTGCAGGCCGGGCTTTAGCCCGACAATCCTCTTACGCGAACAGTTGGGAGACTTTACCGCGGCCGCTCTGCTGAGCGAGCAACAGCGAGAGGAATTCGTCGGCGCTCATGGCGTCGCCGAACAGGCGGCCCTGCGCGTAGTGGCAGCCGCGGCCGCGCAGGAAATTGAACTGCTCTTCGTTCTCGACGCCCTCGGCGACGACTTCGACCTCGAGCGCCTTGCCCATGTCGATGATCGTGCGCACGATGGTCGCATCGTCGGAATTCACCGCCGCGTCGCGCACGAACGACTGGTCGATCTTCAGCGTGCCGATCGGGAACTGCTGGAGCGCGCTCAGCGAGGAATAGCCCGTGCCGAAGTCGTCGATCGACAGGTGCAGGCCCATCGCATACAGCTCGTCGAGCAATTTCACCGTGCGCTTCGGATCGGCCATCAACGTCGTCTCGGTGATCTCCAGCTCGAAGCTGGTCGGCGACACCTCGTGGCGGCGGAACACCGAGCGGCAGCGGCCGATGAAGCTCGCCTGGCGCAGCTGTTTGAGCGACAGATTGATCGAGACGCGTCCCGGGTTCTGGACGCGCTCGGTGAAGCGCCGGTAGTCGGAACAGACGCGGTTCAGCACCCATTCGCCGATGCCGAGGATCAGGTTCGTCTCCTCGGCGAGCGGGATGAACTGCGACGGCGAGATGTCGCCGTGGCCCGGCAGGCGCCAGCGCAGCAGCGCTTCTGCGCCCACGATGCGGCCATCGCGCAGGTCGACTTTGGGCTGGTAGAACATCACCAGCTCGTCGCGCTCGAGCGCGCGCCGCAGCTTGCTCTTCAGCATCAGTCGTTCGACCGCTGCTGCGTTCATGTCCGGCGAGTAGAAGGCGAAGCTGTTGCCGCCGTTCTGCTTCGAGTGATACATCGCCGCGTCGGCGTTGCGGATCAGGTCGATGACGTTCTCCGCATCCTTCGGGCAGAACGCGATGCCGACGCTGGCGGTCAGGAAGACTTCCTGCTGGTCGACGTAGTACGCCTTGCACACTTCGGCCAGCACCATGCGCGCGAGGTTGGCAGCTTCCGCCTGCTCGTTCTGCTCTTCGGCGAAGCCTTCGATGAACAGACCGAACTCGTCGCCCGCGAGCCGGCCGACGACGGTTTCCTTCGGCAGGATGTGCGTGAGCCGCTCGCTCAGCACCTCGAGCGTGCGATCGCCCGCCGCGTGACCGAACGTGTCGTTGATCTCCTTGAAGCGGTCCATGTCGAGATACAGCAGCACGATGCCACGGTCGTTGCGCCGCGCCCGCGCGATCGCCTGCTGCAGCATGTGCTGGAACTGCATCCGGTTCGGCACTTTGGTCAGCGCGTCGTAGCGCGCCAGGTAACGGATGCGGCGCTCGGCTCGCTTGCGATCGGTGATGTTGCGTACGACGAAGATCGTGCCCTGGAACTGCGGATCCTCGGCCGCGATCGGCGCACCCGACAAGGACACCGGGATGGTCTGGCCGCTGCGCGTCGCGATCACGGTCTCGCGCGTTTCCATCGCGGCTGCTTCCATCGAGAACGCCGCGCGCTCGTTCTCCGCCAGCAACATCGTGAACTGCCGGCCGGCGAGCTCCTCTTCGCTGTAGCCGAACAGCCGCACGGCCGCGTCGTTGATGCGCTTGACGATGCCGTTCGGCGCAGTGACCAGCACGGCGTCGTTCATGCTGTTGAGCACGGTCGTCAGATAGTTCGTCGTGATCGTCGTCTGCTGCAGCTTCTGCCGCATGCGATCGAGCGCGACTTCCAGGTCGGCGATCTCGTCGTTGCTCGTGACATGATGCGGCCGCGTGTAGTCGCCTTCGCCGATGCGCTCCGCCGAACGGATCAGCTCGACGATCGGACGCTCCAAGCGCTGTGCGAGCAGCCAAGCGACAGCCGCGAGCATCAGCGTGATGAGCACTCCGGCACCACCGATGATCCACACCTTGCGTGCGAAGCCGCGCTGCTCGACGTGCTGGAGTTGCGTGCGCAACGCCGTCGCCGAGGAGTGCAAGGCCGGACGAGCGACTGTCAGCTCGAGCGTGCCGAACAACTGCAGGTCGCCGAGCTCGCGGCGAACCGTGCGTTGCTCTTCTGCAGAGAGCGAGCTGGCCCATGCGTTGGAGCGCCGCGTTTCGAACAGCAGAGTGCCGTTGGGACGCAGCACTCGCACGGCGACAGTCGCATGGTTTTCCAACAGCGCGCTGGCGATGCGCCTGACTGTTTCATCGTCGCCGGCTCGTAGAGCGTTTTCGAGCGGGGGTGCAGTCGCCGCGGCGAGATCGCCGGCGAGCACGTCGAGACGTTGGATTTCGGCTGTGAGCAGCGCTCGCTCGCCCTGATCGCCGACGGCGGCGCGTGTCTGGCGGTAGTCGAGATACTCGAGCATGAATAGCGTCGCGGAGATTCCGAGTCCCGCGAGAATCGCAATTAAAAGTAGTCGAGCTTTGAGGCCGTGCGATCTCAACGCATGCTCCGCCGCCGCCGTTTACGCTGCGCGCGCGAAGTGCCCCGGCTTCGACGCTGCATCGATCAGACGCTATTCGTGCCTTACATTAGCGCAAGATGATACCCGCGTTGCAGAGGTCAAACCGTAATACATTTAATGTCGGTTTTTTTGACAGGGTTTTTGCGATACTGCCCGAATTTCCCGCAGGCGAGGCTGGATGAACGAGTTCGAGCTGACCGGTCGCGCGAGCACCCACGTCGTGGAGCTGGCTCAACCGCGCTGTGCCCTGCACTACGAGGCCGCCGCCTCCTTCCTGGCGATGCGCGACGCCGCCCAGCGCGATGGGATCGAGCTGGCTGCGCGCTCCAGCTTCCGCGACTTCGACACCCAGCTGACGATCTGGAATGCCAAGTGGTCCGGCGAGCGTCCGCTCTACGATCGCCAGGGCCGGCCGCTCGAGCGCCGGCAGCTGGCGGACAGCCAGGCTGTCGACGCGATCCTGTGCTGGTCCGCCATTCCCGGCGGCAGTCGTCATCACTGGGGCAGCGACGTCGACATCATCGACGCGGCCAGTGTGCCGCCAGGTTATGCAGTACAACTCGTGCCCGCAGAGTATGCACGCGACGGTATCTTCGGCCGGCTGTCCGCGTGGCTGGACGCGAACATGGAGCGCTTCGGTTTCTTTCACCCCTACCGCACGGATCGCGGCGGCGTGAGCCCCGAGCCCTGGCACCTGAGCTACGCGCCGGTGTCGTTGCCTGCGCTGGAATCCTTGAGCCTGTCGATGCTGAGGCACGTGCTGGAAGGCAGTCCCATCGCAGGCAAGCCACACGTGCTCGCGCGGCTTCCGGAGATCTACACGCGCTTCATGCTTGCGGTGGATTCGCCTGGCCAGCCCTCATCCTTTCCCGCAGCGTCAGCACTCGCTTGAGAAAGAAGAGCGGCGCCCAGCGCTTCAGCCGCCACAACATGCGCGCTGAGCCGGGCAGCACGATGTGCAGACGGCCGCTTCCCGCTTGCAGCAGCACGTCGCGCGCTACTTCGGCTGCTGCGTAACCGGACCCCTGCATCAGCTGCGTTGCCTGCTCGCGCGCGGACGGCGGTCCGCGAAACGATTCGAGCAGGCTGGTCTTGAAGTACGTCGGCATCACTACCGACACCTGGGTCCCGCTCGCAGCGAGCTCGCCGCTCAATGTTTCGCTCAAGGCGAGTACCGCGGCCTTGGTCGAGTTGTACGAGATCATGCCGGGCGCCGCGGCGAACGCTGCGGCGCTGGCGACATTGATCAGCAGACCGGCGCCATTGCGTTGCAGATGCGGAATCGCCGCGCGCGCGCCGTGCACGACGCCCATGAAGTTGATGTCGATGATCCAGCGCCAGTCTTCGAGCGGCACCTCCATCAACGTGCCAGAGCCTGCGACGCCGGCGTTGTTGATCATCAAGTCCAGGCCGTCATGCGTCGCCGCGAACGAATTCACCGCGACGGTGAGCTCGTCCGAGTTGGTGACGTCGCCCGGATAGGCCAGCACCGGGAAGCCGGCGCTGGACAACTCGTCCTCGACGCGCGCCAAGCGCTCGACATTGCGGTCGAACACGCCGAGGTTCCAGCCGTCGCGTCCGAGAGCGCGTGCCAGCTCGAGGCCGAGGCCGCTGCTGGCGCCAGTGATGAAGGCGCGCTTCGCCGGAAAGCGGCGCGCGAGGCGGTCGAAGAGTGGAGTCATGCGAACAAGGATCTCACGAACCATCCGGCCCAGGCAGCCAGCACCATCAATACCAGTCCCGGCAGCAGCTGGAACGCGAAGCGCCGGTCGCCGAGCGAGAACGCCACGACAGCCTTGCTGACCGCGTTGGTACTGAAGCCCACCAGCACGGCAATTGCGGCAAGCGGTACTTCGGTCTTGCCGCTCGCTGCGAGCGATGCGGCGGAGATGGCTGCGGCGTGCGTATCGCCCAGGCCGGCAATGCCGGTTGCGAGCAGCAGGCCGCGATCGCCGAGCCAGTTGGTGAGCAGCGTGGAGATGGCGAGCGCGACGCCGACAACCAGGACGAACAGCAACGCAGTCTTCGGCGAGAATGGCCGGCCCGCAGGCAGATCCTGCTGCGTCGTCTCGCGGACGCTGCGCAAAGTGAACAGCCCCGCATAAGCCATCGCTGTGAGGCCCGACAGAAGCAGCGAGGAAAGCAGCGCTTCGAGCGTTGCCATGCTGATCAGGCCGACGACGATCGCCAATTGCACGACAGTCGCGATCGACGACGCCGCGGCGCCAGCGACGGCGCTGCGGTGGAGCTCGGGGCGCGCCTTCGAGCGCGAGCCCATCGCGCCGATCGTGGCCGTGCTGGAAACGAAACCCGAGAAGAATCCGGCGACGGCCAGGCCGACTTTCGCGCCGAGCGCACGCACGGCGATGTAGCCCAGGCCGTTGATCGCCATCACGAGCACAGCGAGCGTCCACAGCTTGCGCAGATCGACGACGCCCCACGGATCGACGGGCTCCTTGGGCAGCAAGGGCAGGACGACGAGCGCGGCGGCGGCGAGCAGCAAGCCGTCGCTCACTTCTTCGTCCGTGAGCACGTTCTTGATCCAGTCGTGAGCTTTGGTCCGCGACGCGAGGATGATCGTGACGACGACCGCGAGCGCCCCGGCAACCCGCGGCTCGTTCAGCGCGAGGCCACCCAGCAGCACCGTCACGATCATCGCGACTTCGGTCGTGAGGCCCGCGTCCTGACGAAAGGTCCGCACGTAGCTGATCGCGGCGAATACACCGATGACGCCGGCGACGACCAGGAACGCCGGCTGTCCGCCGAGCTCGAGGCTGATGGCGCCTGCCAGTGCGATGAGAGTGAAGGTGCGGACGCCTGCTGCGGCTCGCCGCGGTCCAGTGCCCTTGTTCCGCTCGCGCTCGATGCCGATCAGCAGCCCGACAGCGAGCGCCGCGGCCAGGCGGATTATCAGCTGCTCTTCCACACCTGCTTCAGGTGTCCGATGACCAGCGAGCGGATATTCTGCACCGGGTTGCGCTCCCAGGTGAAGCACGGCGGATCGCGCCGGAGCATCGGCCAGCGCCCGGTGCGCAGCACTTCTTCGAGGTAGTCGAGGTTGCGCTGGATCGCATCCATGTACGGATTGCGACCGTTGAACAGCGATTCGAGATAGCGGTAGGCGGCGCCGAACTCGCCGTCCAGGCGCGTGCGCCGCACGTCGTCGACGAACTCCGGCGTCTGCCGCAGCACGTCGAGCCCGGAGTTGTAACGCACCGAAGTCTTGCCGAGGCCGTCGCTCGGCATCGCGATGCCGCCGAGTACGAACTCGGGGTAGAGCCGGTCGCGGCATTTCTCCAGGTAGCAGCGGTCGGCCATCTGCGCGATCAGATCGCCGGTGCCGATCAGGTGGCCGAGCTTGCGATCGCGGTGATCGTCGAGCCGGATCTGGTCGAACTGCACTTCGTAGCCGGTGAAGTGCACGATCTTGGTCGCCACCGGCACCCACTCGGCCATGCCGATCGTCGGCAGGTAGCGGCTGATGAAGTGCGCGCTGCGGCTCACGTGACTGAGCGTGAACTCGGCGCCGTTGCGATGCGTCTGGTCGTCGGTCTGGCGGATGTAGCCGGCGTCGTGGAACAGCGCCGTGACCACACCGACGATCGCGCGCTCGGGCCCGAGCCGCTCGTCGGCCAGGTGCGTGCGGTCGTAGCTGACGATCAGGCGTGCGACGGCGAGCGTGCCGTCGAGCGAGTGCTGCAAGTCGTGGTAGACGGTGTCGCAGCCGTAGTAGCCGGGGAACTGTCCGTTGAACAGCCGCTCGAAATCCTGGAACGCGCTCTCGACGCGGTCGAACGGATAGTGCGGCCAGTTCTGACGGAACAGCTCGCACACTGCACGGCGCACCGCGTCGGTCGAGCTGACCTGCACGGTGTTGGTGACGTCGAAATCACTGCGCCGATACTGCATGGCTGTTGTGTCAGACGGCGCGTCCCCGCGCGCTCGTATCGGCCGGAGTCTAGCCTCTCTACTTGCGTTGTCCATGTCGAAAAACTTGTCACCGCGCGCAGTGCGCGCTGTGCCCCTAGCGGTTTTGCCGCGGATTTATCGCAGCAGGAGTGGTCTGTATGTGACCGCAGGAGGCGATTCTGGTGCTCGTGGGTTGTCGCAGATGTGAACCGTCTCACACTATTCTTTTGGTCGAAAGCGGCCGAGGCCCTTTCGACGCGCAGCCCGTCGAAAGGCGCGACTTTCGCCGAGCTGCATTATTCAGTCCCCACCGGGCCGAACGTCGGGTCTGCGAGCTTCATTTCCGTGATCGGTCCGTACTTGCGCAAGCTGTCGCGGATCGCGGCGGCGTTGCCGATGACGACGATCGCGAGCGCCGAGCTGGGCGGGAACACCTCGTCGATGACTTTCTTGGCATCGGCCGGCGTCACTGCCCCGAGCTGCCGCGAGTAGTCGTCGATGTAGCGACGGTCGAGGCCGTAGAACTCCAGCGTGGCGAGCTGTGTCGCCCACTGCGCTGCGGTCTCCAGTGCCAGCGGGAACTGGCCTTGGACGTAGCTCTTGCCGGACTGGACCAGGGTCGGCTCCAGCCCGGACTCGTGCAGCTTGTCGAGCGTCGCGAGCATGAGGTCGAGCGCCTGGATCGACGTCTGCGTTTGCGTGAACGAGCCCATCTCCCAGTGGCCAGTCTGCAGCAGGCGGTCGAAATGAGAGTTGGCGCTGTAGCTCAGGCCGGTCCGGATCCGCAGCTCGGTGTTGAGCATCGATGTGAACCGTCCGCCGAACAGCGTGTTGGTGACGTCGAGCGCCGGCCGCCGCGGGTCGCTCTTCGCCACGGCGACGTTGCCCGCCCAGAAATACGACTGCACCGACTCCGGCGCGTCGACCAGCAGCACGCGGCGGGTCGCAACGCGTTCCGCTTTCGGTATGGACGGCAACGCGGTCCCTGCTTTGCGCCAGCCGGAGAACGCACGCGACAGGCGCTGCTTCAGCTGCGCAGTCTTGAAGTCGCCGGCGACGGTGATGATCAGCCGGTCCGCGCCGAGCTGATCCTGGTAATAGCGCTGCAGGTCGGCGTGTTTGATCGCCGCGAGGCTCGCTTCGCTACCGTCGACGGACCGCCCGTAAGGATGTCCGCCAAACAAGTGCGATGCACCGTAGATCGGTGCGAGCGCCTCCAGGTCCGATTCCTTGGCCGCGCGAATGAATTCGATCTGCCGCGCGCGCAGTGTCTCGAACTGCGCCAGCTCCAGTCGCGGCCGCTGCAGCATGTCCGCAACGAGCTCGACCATCAGCTGCTGATCGCGTGCGAGGAACGAGCCGCTGACCGAAATGCTCTCGGTGCTGGCCGCGGTGTCGAGCTGACCGCCGACCGACGCGACTGTCTCGGCGAACTGCACTGCATCGCGCGAGCCAGCACCCTTCTGCAGCAACCCAGCCAGCAGACTCGCAACACCGGATTCGCCGACGGGATCGGTGACAGCGCCGCCGCGCACAACTGCGGTGATTGCGATCAGCGGAACGTCGTGACGCTCCATCAGCAACACGACTGTGCCGTTCCCGAGTTGCACGCGCTCGAACGGCGGCACTTTGACGCCGTTGTCCGCAGCGAACGCACAGGCCGAACAGAAGAACAGGAGCGCCGTGAGGATCGTCTTCATCGGCTGTCTCCCTGGCCACCCGGCGGCGTTGCAGCCGTGAGCACACCTACCGTTCGATTGCCCGGTCGTAGCAGATCAGCGGCGAGCTTGCGGATGTCGTCCGCTGTGACGCTTTCATAGGCGCGCGGTGCTTCGAACAGCCGCTGGTAGCCGCCTTGCAGCACGGCGTATTGACCGAGCGCTTGTGCCTTGCCGTCGATGGTCGCGAGGCCGCGCCAGAAGTCGGCGAGCGCTTGGCTGCGTGCACGGGCCAATTCCTGCGCAGTGACGCCAGCGTCGCGCACGCGCTCGATTTCGGAATCGAACAGAGCCTCCGCCTGCTTCGTATCCGCACCGGCCGGCAACGTCAGCAGGAACCATGCGAGACCCGGATCGAAGCCGCGATCGATGAAGCTGTCCGCGGAAATGGCCAGTTTCTTTTCTTCGACCAGCACCCGGTGCAAGCGCGACGCATCGCCGTCCGTAAGGATGCGAGTGAGCAACTCGAGCGCAGGCTGCCGCGCGTCCGAGCCCGATAGCGCGTGATACGCGAATTGCAGGAGCGGCGTTTGCGCGTCCGCCTCGATGTTCACGCGGCGCTCGCCCTCCTGCCGGGGCTCTTGCGTGCGGACCGGCTCCGGTGGCGCGTGTGCCGGGATCGACTCGAAATATTGCCGCGCCAGCGCGATCGCGCTTTTCGGCTCGACGTCGCCGACCAGGATCAGCGTGCAGTTGTTCGGCGCGTAGTACGTGGCGAAGAACGTCTTGAGGTCCTCTATGCGCCATGACTGGATGTCCGACGGCCAGCCGATCGTCGGGATCTGATACGGATGTGCGAGAAAGGCCGTCGCCTGCACCTGTTCCTGCAGGCGGCCGATGTAGCTGTCGTCGACGCGCAGCCGCCGCTCGGAGTGCACCACGCCGCGCTCGCTCTCGATCACCTTCGGATCGAACGCAAGATTGCGCAGGCGATCGGCTTCGACTTCGAACACCGTGGGCAGCGCCGCGCGCGGCAGCCAGTCCTGATACACGGTGACGTCGTTGGTAGTGAACGCGTTGTTGCGCGCGCCGTTCGCTTCGAGCACGCGATCGAACTCGCCCTGCGCGCGCGTCGTCGTGCCGTTGAACATCATGTGCTCGAAGAAATGCGCGAGACCGGTGATGCCGGGCACTTCGTTGCGGCTGCCGGCGTGCACCCAGTTGAACAGCGCGACGTTCGGGATGTCGTGGTCCGGCCAGACGATGATCTGCATGCCGTTCGCGAGTGTGACGGCTTGCACCTGATCGGCGCCGGGCACTTGTGCCACCGCGCCGGTGCAGGACATCGCCGCAGCGAGCAGCGCGCTCCGGAGCAATCCACGAGACATATGGCACCCTTGGGTGAGGTGAAGGGGGCGAATGATAGCCGGCAAAAGCCACGCCTTTTGCCGGTGTTGTCGAAAGGGCCTTGGCCGCTTTCGACCCGAGGACGAGCCGCAAAAAAAAACGCCGCCAGCAGGGAAGAGTGCTGGCGGCGTCGAATCCGAACCTGAGATCGCTTTTCCAAGCCAACGGTGTGGGATCGTCGACCTCACGCCCTGGTGGGCAGGGCGCCAGGTCCAATCCCAGGTTCAGCGCATCGATTTCCGAACGGTGGAGTTGCAACCGCTGTGCCAATTCGGGAATCCGATCGTGATCAGTGACTTAGGCTTGGCGTGGCCCGGCGCGCCCACTGTGTCCGCTGACAAGGATTGTCAGCTTGCGACACGGCATAATCGCGCACCTCGTCCCGATCGCTTTGGTGGAGATGACCTCATGACGGACACGCCTCGCCGCCGCCTCGCCGACCACGTTTCGTCGAGCCCGACTTTCATCGGCGCGGGCTCTGCGCTGACCGGCAACCTGGAATGCGGCGGCGACCTGGTGGTCGCGGGCTCCGTCAACGGCGACAGCACCGTGCGCGGCTCATTCACGCTCTCCGAAGGCGGACGCTGGGAAGGCCGCATCTCGGCAGCGAACGCCGTCATCGCGGGCGAAGTGCAGGGCACGCTCGCGGTCGCCGAGAAGCTCGAGATCCGGGCGAGCGCGCGGCTGCGCGGCGCGCTCAGCGCACGCTCGATCGCGGTCGCGCGCGGCGCAGTCATCGAAGGCGAAATGGCAGTGACCAGCGGCCAGCCCGTCGTGCACTACGAAGAAAAAAGAAAGGGCTAGCAGCCCGCCAGGCTGTTGACCCACTGCGTCAACAGCGCGACGCCATCCGTATCGACTCGATTCGAGCCCAGCGGCGGCATGGCGTTCCCGTCGCGCCGGTTCGCACGATTCACGATGATGGAGTTCGCTGCGCTGCCCGGCGCGATCAAGCGCGCATTCGCGCCGAGGCCGAGATCGCCTGCAGTCGGCACGGCATTGCACGTGTTGGTTGCGTTGAAGGCAGTCGTGAAGCGCAGATCCATCGTGCTCGGCGTCGTTCCGCCCGGGCGGTGGCATTGCGAGCAGTTGGTGTGCAGGTAGGCGCGTGCTCGATTCGTGAGCGACGCGGTCGTGTCGCCAGGATCGGGCATGACCGGCTGCGCGGTCGAGTCGGCGATCGGCGGGGACAGCAAGCCAATGTGACTCAGCGTCGCGAGCTCGTTCGCGGTGCGGCCCGTTGCTGCGTACGTCAGGGTGCGATTGAGTTGCGCGGTTTCCAGACCGAGCGCGCGGTTCGCCACGCCGGTGTGGCAATCGAGACATTGCGACTCGCTCGGGAAGATCCAGTTCTGGCCGTTGCCGATGTCACGGATGGCACCACCCTCGACCAGGGTCGCGTCGGTCTGCGCGACGTTCCACTCGTACGTGAAGCCACCCCAGGTGCCATCGGGGTGACGCATCAGCAGCCGGGTCTCGATCAGCCGCGTGCCGACGCGGAAGCTCTTCATCAGCACGCTGCGATTCGGGAAGTCCCAGTCGCCGTCGGTACGGACCGTGATCGACTGTCCGTTCGGCAGTGCCAGCCAGCGGTCCTTGGTCGCACCGTCCGACCAGAACGCCGCGTTGATCGCGTACGGAAGCACTCCAGACGTCGGCTGCTGCACGTTGTTGCTGTCAAAGCAGCCGGTCTGGCTCAAATTGCGCGGCGCAGGGTTGGTGACTGGCCCGCTCGCGAAGTTGATGTGTTGCAAGGTGCCGCCGCTGTAATCGAGGACATACAACTCGCCGTCGTTCGCCTGGCCGAACGAGGAGATATTGAAGCTCGTGTCGAGCAGCTGCGTCGGCTCGCGCGGCGACGGTGCATTCTGGTCGAGCCACGCCCAGATGCGCCCCGAGCCGAAATCGGCGAACAGGTAGCGGCCGACCAGGCTCGTGTTCTGCGTGCCGCGGTACACGTAGCCGCCGGTGATCGAGTTGCCCAGCGAATGATCGTATTCGGCGACGGGATTGATGAACGTCTTGCCGCCACAGTTGACGCTGGTGTCGAAGTCGTGCGCGCCCTCGCGGCAGCGCCAACCGTAGTTGCCGCCGCGGGTCACGACGTCGACTTCTTCCCATAAGTTCTGACCCACGTCGGCGACCCACAGCTCGCCGGTGCCGCCGCGGTCGAAACTCCAGCGCCACGGATTGCGAAAGCCGTGCGCGTAGATTTCCGGACAATTGACGCTGGCGCGGCCGTCGGCCGGGCAGTGATCGGTGCCATTGAAGAACGGATTGTCCGCCGGGATGGTGTACGAGGTGCCCATCGGGTCGGTACCGACGTCGATGCGCAGCATCTTGCCGAGCATTGTCGTCAGACGCTGGCCGTTGCCGCCATCAGGGTGCTGATCGCCGCCGCCGCCGCCATCGCCGAGACCGATGTACAGCAGCCCATCGTTCGGGCCGAACGCGATGTTGCCGCCCTTGTGGTTGGTTTCGCCGAAAGGCTGCTTGACCGTCAGCAGCACCTGTTCGGTGCCCGCGTCGAGCGTCGCACCGCCATTCAGCGTGCGGAACGCCGAGATCCGCGAAACGCGGCCGCTGTCCTCGTTCGAATACGACAGGAAGACGCGCGGGTCCTGCGGGAAATTCGGGTGGAAGGCCATGCCGAGCAACCCCTGCTCGCCGGTCACGACAACGCGTCCCGAGATGTTGATGAAGTCGGGGCCTGCCGCCAGGTTGCTGGTGGCGAACGTGCGCACGATGCCGCCGCGCTCGACGACGAACCAGCGCGAGTTGTCGTTCGGGGTCTGCATCATCGCAATCGGAGTCGTGAACGACAGGTTCGTATAGCGCGTGAGCGAGATCGTGTCGTTCGATGTCGGCCGGTCCCAAGCGAGGCACGACAGGTTCTGCGGTCGCGAATCGAGACCGGAAGGCTCGTTGCTCGGCGGTGGAGGCGGCGGAGGAGGAGGAGGCGGCTGTTGAACAGGAGGAGTTGTCGTCTGCGTGTCTTCGCCACTGCTGCACGCGTGCAGACAAACCAACGCCAGCAGCAAGGCTGCGCATTTGGAAACGATTTTCAATCCACCCGCCAATCGAGAGCTGTACATAGATTCCCCGCAGCACTGCAATAGCAGATGCAGTCGGAGCCGCCAAGTGTCGGGCGCCGGCGACGAGTCAACGCCCCGGCGGCCCGGCCCGATCCGCCGTCAGCGCGCGGTGCGGGCTAGAATGCGCCAAATGCCCTCCAGCCGACTCCCCGAGCTGATCGCACGTCGCGGCAATGTCGCCGAGTATCCCGAGAACACGCTGCCAGCGCTCCGCTCGGCGTTGGAGCTCGGTGCACGCCATTTAGGTTTCGACGTACAGCTGTCCGTCGACCGCCACCCCGTCCTGCTCAACGATTCGAACCTGCAGCGCATCGCCGGCGTAGATCGCAATGCGTTGGAGATGACCTGGAACGAGCTGGCGGAGATCGCGGTCCCGCAGACCGACATCGGCATTCCGCGGCTGGGCCAGGCCGTCGACTTGCTGGCGAGCCATGCCTCCGCGACTGCGTTCGTCGAGCTGAAGCGTGCGAGCCTGCGCGCGTTCGGTCACGAGACCGTCGTGCACAAGATATGTGAGGTGCTGAAGCCGGTCGCGCGTCAGTGCGTGCTGGTTTCGTCGGACTTCGCAGCCGTGCATCACGTGCGCCAGGTTTCGCCGTATCGCGTCGGCTGGCGCCTCTCGGAGTACTCGAACACCGCCGCACTGAAATGCGAGGCACTCGCACCGGACTACCTGTTCTGCGATCACCAGCTGCTGACGCAGAGCGCTTCGAAACTGTGGCGCGGCCCGTGGCGCTGGGTCGTCTACGACGTGCAGACGTCGAAGGTCGCGCTCGAAGTCGCGACGCGTGGCGCGCGCCTGGTCGAGACCAGCGCCATCCGCGACATGATGCGGGAATCAAGAAAAGCGGCCGTCTAGCCCCATGTATTTCGCCACCTGGCGATCCGCCCAGCTCTCCCTCACGAGACTCTCCATGAACCCGCAATGCCCTCCATGCGGGATTGCCGCGATCTGCAGCTGCTCCGAGCGCGCGACGTCCTGCAGGTCGCGCGCCGGGATGATCGGATCGTCGAGCGAGACCAGGATGTGGCTCGGCACTGCCAGCTGCGCCAGCCGGTCGCCGATGATCGCGTAACCGCTCAGGTACGCGTCTAGGCTCGGGAACTCGCTGTATTGCTCGACCATGATGCGCGTCATCTCCTTGATGCTGCGCTGGGCGAGAATCGGCGCAAAGTCATAGCGCTTCGGGAACAGCCGCTGCTTCAGCTGCAGCGACTGCTTCCACTTGCCGATGAAGTATTGGTGATAGATGAACGGGCCGGCTTCGAGCACGTCCATAGTGCTGTGGGGACGCAGCACCGGGCAGATTGCGATCGCGCGCTCGAGCGCGATGCCCGCAGCCGGCGCTCGCGCCGCGACGCGCAGCGCGAAGTTGCCGCCGAGCGAGAAGCCCGCGATCGTGACGCGCTGCTGTGGCAGCGCGCGCTGAATCGCACGCACCGCACCGACGACTTCGTCGAGCCGGCACGAGTGGAAAATCTCCTCGTTCAGATGATGGCTCGGCCCGTGATCGCGGAAGTTCAACCGGTACACGTCGCAGCCGAGCTCGAACAGGTAACTGCCGAGCGACAGCACGTACATCGAATCGGCGCTGCCTTCCCAACCGTGCAGCAGGATCACGAGATCGCGCGCCGGCGGACGACCCGCAGCGACCTGGCTCGAATAGTGGCCGAGCAGTCGCACGCCGTCGCCGCAATCGACGATCTGCGTTGCGGCGTACGTCAGCATCTGCCGCGCGCGTCGCACGACCAGCGGACGTCGCAGCCGCAGGCTCGGCACGATCGATTGCAAGTGGGCGTTGACGAGCCAGCTGGGCGGCGCGAACGAGGCAGGCGGAGCGAGGGTCATGAATCGATGCGGATCGGCGAGGAGCCCGGCAGTGTGCTGACGAAGTCGGCGCCGACCAGCTCGCTGGGTGTCGCGAAGCCCGACATCCGTGGCTGTGCCAGCAGCATGCTCAGGATACCGAGCGAAGAAGCAACCGTCAGCGAGTAGCCGTTCGCCGTGCGCAGGCGCGCAGTCTTGGATTGGCCGGCGGCGTTGCGCACCTCGCCCCACACGAAGCTCGGATTGTTGTCGCGTTGAGTGCGATCTGGCGGACGCAGGCGCGCGTCGACGAGTCGCTTGGCGACGGCCTGTATCCATCCTTGCCGCAGCAGCGGCGCGATCCAATTCACGCGGCGCATGCCGTCGAGGCCCTTCTGCGAGATTGCCGTGAACACTTCGATGTTCGGGATGCCAGTCGTGAAGTACGCGGTGCTCACGTCGCCCCATGGAATGCCGACAGCGAGGCGCTCGCCCGAGCCGAAGTCGATGCGTCGCGTTTGCGAGCCGAGCTCGACACCGACGATCTTGCCGTCGCGCCGCACGCGCGAGCCGCTGCCGACCGATTCGATCGAGGTCTTCGCAGTTCCCTTGCTCAGGCCGGAGTTGCCTTCGAAGCCGAGCGCAAGATGTGTCGCATCCGGCAGTGCCTGCTTCAGCTTCGCGGCGACGCTGTCGGTCGGCACCACGTCGAAGCCGACGCCGGGACACAGCACGACCTTCGCGCGGTGGGCTTTGTCGTCGACGCTGTGCGCCAGCTCGAAGACGTCGATCTCGCCGGTGATGTCGAGATAGTGGACGTGCGTGGCGAGACAACCTTGCATCATCGGTCGCGCCGTTGCCGAGAAGGGTCCCGCGCAGTGCAGGACTGCGACCATGCCGTCCAGCGCGCGAACCATTGCTGTGTGATCGTCGAGCGAGAACACCGCGCTCTGGCAGCCGAGCTCGGCCGCGAGCTGCTCGACTTTGTGGCGCGAGCGGCCGGCGAGCACGGGCCGCATGCCGCGGGCAACCGCCTCGCGAGCGATCAGTTCCCCGGTGTACCCGTTCGCCCCATAGAGCAACCAGCTCTGCGTCTCCACCCGGGATTCCCCGGCGAGCCGGTCGTTCCTCCCGCTCGCCTCGGTCATGACCCCGCCGGCTGAGCGGCAAACTCGACGCGGTTGTTCTGAGCAGCGATCTTGTTCCAGTCGCCGGCAGTCACTTTCGCCAACTGGTCGCCGCGCGGATACGGTATCGCTGGCTTGCGACCTGAGTGCTCCACCTCGACGTGCAGCGCGTCGCCCCGGTCCTGGCGGAGTGAGGCGACCAGGTTCGCGAACGGCAGCGATTGGCGCTGCGCGACGCTCAGGCCATCGTCGAACGGATTGCCGCGCAGGTCGCAGCGGTTGGCTGGCAGATCGTCTGCGGCCATCGAGTAGCCTTCGATGCCGTTGCCGACCAGGCAGAACTCGCCGACGAACGTCGCAACCTTCAACGTGCCGCGAAAGCCGCCGGCCTTGAGCTGGGCGATCATGTCGCGCAAACGCTCGAGCCGCGCACCGGAGAGCGGCGCCTCGCCATAGGGCACCGGCTCGGATTCGACATCCGCCTGGACGGGGCGCGCTGCCGCGGACGCGATCTGAATCTCGCGACCTTGCACGGCTTGGCGCAAGGCGGCCAGTTGCAATTGCTGTTCTTCGGCGAACGCGGCGAGCTTCGTGTTCGATTGCGCGAGCTCGTTCATCGCGTCCAGTGTCCGCGTATGGATGACAGCGAGCACGAACGTCGGCAGCAACGCGAGCGCTGCGATCGCAGCGACCAGCGGCCAGCGACTCGGCGGTGGTGGCGGCGGTGCCTCGATCGGTTCCGGTGCAGGCGCCGGTGCCGCAGCCGGTTTCAGCTCGGTGCCGATGCGGCGTGCAAAAGCTTCCAGGCTCGCGAGCACGAAGCGGCGCAACTCCATGTTGTGCTCTTTGAGGATCGGCGCGGTCGCTGCGCGGATCGCAGCTTCGATGTCGCCGATCGCCATCGCCGGCGACTGAGTACGGACTGCAGCTGTTTCCTGCGCGGTGTAGATCGGCGTGGCGGGGCGCGCGTCGCGGCGCTCCGGCAGCAGGCGCAGCTGGTACAGGACTCGCGACACGTCCGCCTGCTTGACGGTTTTCGGCAGGACGCCGACCGCGCCGAGCGCGCGCGCCTGGCTCACGTACAGCTCGCCTTCCTGCGAGGTGTACATAACCACCGGGATCATCGCGGTGTCGGGATTGCCCTTGATTGCCTGGATGGCCTGGAAGCCGTCCATACCGGGCATCAAGTGGTCCATGAAGATCACGTCCGGGCGGGTCTGCCGCAAAAATTCCAGGGCGTGCTCCGCGCTCTCGGAGGAGTCCACCTGCAGCCCATAGCCTTCCAGCATGCGGCTCAGGATGACGCGGGCCGAGCGCGAGTCGTCGACGATCAGGGCTCGCTTGGTCATAGCGCGGGGATAATAGTCGCCAGGGTCATTACCGACAACGCGGGGCCGCCCCGAGGAGTATGCTCGGACAAACACCGCGCGCGCAGGGGGGATGGCTTCCATGGCGTACTCGACCGCAGATATCCGCAACATTGCGCTGGTTGGGCAGGCGGGGGCCGGCAAGACGTTGCTGGCCGAGAGCCTGCTCACCGAGTCCGGTGCGATCCGCAGCCGCGGGAGTCTCGAGCGCGGCACCACGGTGTGCGATTTCGATCCGCAGGAGCAGGAGTTACGGCATTCGCTCGACGCCGCCATCGTGCATCTCGACGTCGGCGCGTGCCGGGTCAATCTGATCGACACGCCGGGGTATCCGGACTTTGCCGGGCGCGCGCTGAGCGTGCTCGAAGCGGTGGAGACCGCGGCCGTCGTGGTCAGCGCGGTGAACGGCATCGAGCCGGTTACGCAACGCATGATGGAGTTCGCGCGCGATCGCGAGCTGTGCCGTCTCATCGTCATCAACAAGATCGACAACAAAGACGCGAAACCCGAGCAGGTGCTCGCAGATCTGCGCGAAACGTTCGGCCGCGAGTGCCTGCCGCTGAACCTGCCGGCCGAGCGCGGCACGAAGGTCGTCGATTGTTTCTTCAAGCCGGGCGACGCGAAGCCCGACTTCTCCACGGTCGCTGCCGCGCACACCGAGATCATCGACCAGGTGGTCGAGATCGACGAGCAGCTGATGGCGCTGTACCTCGATCAGGGCGAGGAGCTGACGCCGGAGCAACTGCACGACCCTTTTGAGCAAGCGCTCCGCGAGGGGCATCTCATTCCCGTCTGCTTCGTTTCCGCCGAGACCGGCGCCGGCATCAAGGAGCTGCTGGAGGTGTTCGCGCGCCTGATGCCGAACCCGATGGAAGGCAATCCGCCGCCGTTCCTCAAGGGCGAGGGACCGCAGGCGGAGCGCGTGCAGGTGACGCCCGATGCGGAGCGTCACGTGATCGCGCATGTGTTCAAGATCAGCATCGATCCGTTCGTCGGCCGTCTCGGTGTGTTCCGCGTGCACCAGGGCACCGTGCGCACGGGCTCGCAATTGTTCGTCGGCGATGCGCGCAAGCCTTTCAAGGTCGCGCACTTGTATCAGCTGCAAGGCAAGGAGCACGCGGAAATCTCGCGCGCGATTCCCGGCGATCTGTGTGCCGTGGCGAAGGTGGACGAGTTGCACTTCGACGCCGTGCTGCACGACTCGCACGACGAAGATCACTATCACCTGAAGTCGATCACCTTCCCGCCGGCGATGGCGGGCCTGGCGATCGAGCCCGAGAAGCGCGGCGAGGAACAGAAGCTGTCGGATGCCTTGCACAAGCTGGTTGCGGAGGATCCGTGCGTGCGCATCGAGCACCACGCGAGCATGAACGAGACCGTGCTGTACGGGATGGGCGATCTGCACCTGCGCGTGATGCTCCAGCG
>Ga0209382_10003323_pt1 | contig 22371 bp, 13 predicted proteins | sample SoiMetdeltSBSDD5_FD_187599 | JGI IMG/M metagenome (GOLD analysis project Ga0209382, IMG submission 187599) | Bulk soil microbial communities from a Populus tree surrounding site in Tennessee, USA - Soil MetaG P. deltoides SBSDD5 (SPAdes) (version 2) | ecosystem: Environmental > Terrestrial >...
GATGATTCCGCCGGCCGCTCAACGCTTCATGTCGAAGCGCGCCGGCTCGACGGTCGTCGAGGAGCAGGGCAGTCACGCGATCTACCTGTCGAAGCCCAAGGCGGTGGCGACACTCATCGCGAGGGCCGCCGAGGGCGTGAGCACGGCAGCTGTCTAGAGCCCTGAAGACCGCCGCTGCGTGCCCTTCACCCGTCCGTGGCCTGGGCGCTCAGTCAGTGTGCGCGGCGTGGGCCGCCCTCACGGCGTGAGCGCCAGCGTCAGGACGTTGTCGATCGCCTTCCCCGGGGTGCGGATCGTCTGGGTGTAGAGGTTGAGCCCCACTGCCGCCGGGAGGTTGGGGATGGTCGAGGACAGGGCCAGCGTGCCGCCGACCGGCACGAAGCCGGGGAAGATCGGCCCGAGGATCACAGTGTCGGGGTCGAGGAAGAAGTCGCCGGTCAACGTGCCCGGGTCGTGCAGCGGCTCCGCCAGCAGCCCGAGCGCCGCGAACACGAACACCGCGTCGCCGGGGTTTCCGCCGAAGTGCAACGTGACGCTCCCGCCGATCGAGGGCGTGCCCGTGAGCCACTGCCCCTGGCCGCCGCGGTCGAAGCTGTAGCCCTCGCCGCCGCTCCCGAAGTCGTTGGCGTGCACCGCCTTGGTGCCGATCACCAGGAACTGCCCGTCGCCGGAGAGGTCGAGGTCGAACACCGAGCCGGGCGTGTCCACAGACGCCACCGGCACGTTCCCGGCGTCGCGGTCGAAGAGCAGCGCCTCGGGGTGGCTCTGCGACGCGTTGCCCCAGCTCCCGACCGCGATCCACTTGCCGTCGTCGGAGAGCGACACCGCGGAGGGCGCATCCTGCAGCGCGCCGGTGCCGGTCTTGATGTAGGTCCACAGCAGCGTCGACCCGCCGGGCGAGAGGCTCCAGGCGTAGACCCGGAACTTGTTGGCGTTGGTGGCGTCGTAGGCCGCCACCGCGAACGTGCTGCCGTCGGCGGAGATCCCGCAGGCCAGCGGCACGAAGAAACCGAATGCGGGGTCCACGAAGTTCACCACCTGCACGTATGTCGAGCCGTTGAACACCCACGCGCCGACGTCGAAGCCGCCCCGGCCCCAGGCCTGGCCGTCGCCGCTGATCGCGTGCGCGTCGGTCGACACCGTGCTGCCGTCGTCGAACAGCAGCGCGCCGCTGTCCACGTCGTAGAGGTAGTCGTGGTTGCCCGTGGCGATGAGCACCGTCGAGCCGTCGGCCGAGATGTCGTGCTCGCGGAAGTCGCCGGTGGGGACGGTGAGCGAGTTCACCAGCGCGCCGCTGGCGTCCCACACGTCCACGGTGGCGAGCCCGGCGGTGTCGGTGTAGCCGATGGCGGCGCGCGAGCCGTCGGCGGAGATCGCCGGCTCCGGGCAGCCGCTGCCCGCTCCGACCGGCACGGCCAGCGTCCAGGTCGGCGTGGCCGCGCTGCCCTCCGAGTAGCGGAACTCGAACAGGCTCGAGCCGAAGAGGCACTGGGTGACCGCGCAGGCCCAGCCCTTGTCGGCAGCCGCGACCATCACGAAGTCGGCGCCGGTGAGCAGGTCCTCGTAGATGGTCGCCGGGGGCGCGGCGTCCTCGGTGGTGGAGAGCAGCGACACGCGCTCCCCGTTGAGGTTCTGCCCCAGCCACGCGAACGTGCCGAGATTGCCGACCGAGACGCGCTCGGTGATCCACGGCGTCGCGCCCGGGGCGGCGTACGTCCAGCGCAGGCCGGCCGCCGAGGGTTGGGGGTTGGCGAGCTCGGGCGCGGACGCGCCGTGCGCGACGTCGCTGCGGGTGAAGACACCCTGGGGCGTCACCTCGATCCACGTGCGGGACGTTGGCGCGGCGACGGGCGCGGCGAGCAGCAGGGTGGTCAACAGGATGCGCGTCATGTGAGGACTCCGTTCCCGGGGAGCCGGTCATCGTAGCCCGTTCCCGCAATTCGCGGGGACGGCGCGTGTCCCGCCCGAAAGGGCGCGCAGGCGCGACCCGTCACGCTCAACTCGATCGGCTTCCGCTCTTGCCGCGCGCTCGCAAGGGTTCCGAGCGGGCCGCCGGTAGCGGGCCGAGCGAGGCCCGCGTACGTTGGCGCCTCGATGGAGACGCTGCAGAAGCAGATCGCGGCGGGGACCATCTCGCCGATCGAGACGCCGATCGTGATCCGGGCGCGCGCCGCCGACGGCCGGATCGTCGCGGAGCAGCGGATCGACGCGAAGGCGGCGCCGAGTGATGCGGTGACACCGGTCCCTGGAGTGTCGGGCCCCTGCAATGTGCGGCTGACGGTGCCCGCCGAGCCGCTGGAGTTCGAAGTCTCGAGCGCGGGCTACGAAGCGGCGCGCGCCGCGTGGCAACCCAATCGCGAGGACGATACCGGCGACGTCCTCATCTTCGCGCTGCGAGAATCCTGAGCGGACGGGGCGGCCAGTTCCCCGGGCCCGCGCCACCCCGCGTCCCACCCTCACTCGTAGCGGATCACTTCCGACAGCTTGAGCCTGTTCGCGCGCAGCGCCGGGTACAGCACCGCCAGCACGACGACGAAGACGGACCCGGCGAGCACCGCCACCAGTGCGCGCGGCGTCCAGTCGAAGGCGATGTCCATGTGACTCGTGGTCGCCAGCGCACGCACGGCGGCCACCGAGAGGGGCCAGCCGACGAGCACGCCCAGCAGGCCGCCGAGGATGCCGAAGGCGCCCGACTCGAGCAGCAGCATGCGGGCGACTTGCCCGCCGGTCAGGCCCACCGCGCGCAGCAGGCCGATCTCGCGCCGGCGCTCCATGACGGAGATGACCATCGCGTTGAGCACACCCAGGGTGGCCAGCAGGGTGGTGAGCAGCAGGATCGCGTAGAAGATGCCGAAGTCGCGGTCGAGGTCGGCGAGGTAGCTGGCGCCGACCTCCTCGCCGCTGCGGAAGTCGAGCACGTTGGCCTGGCCGAGGACCTGCTCCGCCTGGTGGCGCAGCGGGGCGAGGCCGCCCGGCGGCAGGCCGGACGTGCTGGCGACGAAGTAACCGCCGAGGCCATCGCCGTCGAGGCACCAGTACTTCTTCATCATGGCGGCCGAGACCAGCGCGAAGCCGCGGTCGTCGGGCGCGTAGCCGTACTCGTCGCTGACGGCGAGAACCTCGAAGTCCACTGCGCCCTCGGCGGCCGTCGCGAGGCGGATGCGGTCGCCGGCCAGATAGCCGAAATCCTCGGCGCAGCGCGTGGAGAGGATCAGCGTGGGGCGCGCGACGAAGGCGGCCCGCAGCACGGCGTCGCCGGAGACGGAGCCGGTGGAGAGCAGGCGATCGTCCAGGGCGCGGATCAGGAACGGGTTGTGGATCTCGACGTTGAGCGGCGTGAGCGAGGCCAGCGCGGGAGCCTGCCGCCCGAGATCGGCCAGGAGAGCGGCGCCGTCCGGCGTGGTCTTGAGATAGAGGTGGCCGTCGAGCGCGCGGCGCTCGAAGGCGCGCGCGTCGGACTTCAGGCTCTCGAGGACCGAGACGACCACGAACACCGCGGCGAAGACCAGCATCAGGCCGGAGACGGTGGCGAACACGCGATGGCGCGCGGAGGACAGGGTGGCGCGGGCGAGCTCCGCGGTCGGCCCGCGCAGCGGCGCGAGCAGCGCACGGGCCAGCGCGGGCAGGAGCTTCGGCAGCAGCAGGGGCACGGCGAGCGCGACGATCACGATGCCGCCGGCCTGCAGGAAGGCGCGCCACAGCGGCTCGGCCAGGGCGCCGTCGGCCGGCGCCCCGATGAACCAGGCCAGCGGGACCAGCAGCAGCAGGCCGAGCAGCAGCGTGCGCCGCGTGCCCGTGAACGGATCGTCCGACAGCGCGATCACGCCGCGCCGCAGCGCGTCGATCACCGACAGGCTCGACGCGCGCAGGAACGGGTAGACGATGCCCAGCAGCGCGAAGGCCACGCCCGCGCCCATCACCGCCGCGACCGGGCCCCACGGAATCTCCACGATCTCGAGCGGCTTGCCGAAGCCCAACGTCGTGATGCGCAGGCCGGCCATCGCCTGCACGATCCACTGCGCGAGCAGCACCGAGAGCGCGGCGCCGAGCACGGCGAGCACGAGGCCCTCGATCAGGAACACGAGGAACAGCTGGCCGCGCGTGAGCCCGAGGGCGCGCAGCAGTCCGATCTGCCGCACGCGCTCGACGAGGGCCATCGACATCGTGTTGAAGATGATGTAGAGGCCGAGGAACAGCGCGAGGAAGCCGCACAGCCGCACGCCGGAGCGGAAGGCCGCCTCCGCCGGATCGAGGCCGGCGAGCGCGCGCTTGGGCTCGAAGACCGTGAAGTCCCGGCGCAGCACGGCCTCGGCGCCGAGGAAGTCGGTCTGCGTGCGGTCGAGGTCGGCCCAGTAGCTGGCCTGGAAGTCGTCGCCGAAGAGCGCGCGGCCCTCGTGCAATCCGATCAGCACGCGGTTCTTCGCGTAGCCGAGGTGCGTGGGTGCGAGGATGCCGACCACGCGGAAGGGCGTGCGCTCCGGCTGGCCGCCCGGCGCGAGGCGCGGCGGGGGCACGGTGACCAGCTTGCCGTCGACGCAGCGCGTCGTCGGCCCGCGGCGCGCGGGAGGAGCGAAGAGCGCGACGAGGTCGCCGGGGTGCAGGGGGAGCTGCTGCGCGATCGCGGCGCTGACCAGCATCTGCGGTTCGTCGCCGGACGGGTCGAGGTCGCTGCCCTCGGCGACGGTGTACGCCTCGTGGTGCGTCGTCGCGCCCGGCTCCAGCGCCATGACCTCGACGTCAGGGATGGGCTTCGGCCGCGGGCCGGGCGCGGCGTCGGCCGGTGGCGTCACGACCAGAGTGCGCCTGCCGGTCGCGAAGGCGGTGACGCCGCGCAGGAAGGGTTGCGCGCGCAGCCGGTTCTCGGCGACGGCGGCCGCCGCCGGCGCGCTCTCCAGCGGCTGGATCAGCAGGTCCGCGCCGGGATCGTCGGGAACGCGGCGCGCCTGCTGGCTGAGGAGCGTGTTCTCGTCCACGACGAGGATGGCTACCACGGTGGCGATGCCCATCGCGATGCCGAGCGCCGAGAGCAGCGTGCGCGCCGGCCGGTAGAGCAGCTGGCGCAGGGCGAGCTGGAAGAGCAGGCGCATGTCAGATGCCCAGCCGCGCCAGCGCCGCGGCGATGGCCTCGGGGCTCACCTGTCCGTCCGTGAGATGAGCCTCCGGCTGGAGCTCGCCGTCCTTGAGGAACTGGACCTCGTCCGAGAAGGCGGCGTCGCGCGCGTTGTGCGTCACGAGCAGGATCGTCTGCCCGAACTCGTCGCGGCAGCGGCGGAACAGATGCATGACCTCCTCGCCCGCCGAGCTGGAGATGTTGCCGGTGGGTTCGTCGGCCATGATGATGGCCGGCCGCCCCGCGAGCGCGCGTGCGATCGACACGCGCTGCATCTCGCCGCCGCTGAGCTGGTGCGGGTACTGCCGCAGCTTGCCGTCGATGTGCAACAGCTCGACCAGGCGCTCGACATCGTCCTCGCCGCGCGGCGCCGGCGCGGCGGCCGCATCGACCGGGCCGCCGGCCGCGGGCTCATCGGCCCGGCCCTCGCCCGCGCCGATCAGCAGCGGCAGGCGGATGTTCTGCTCCACGGTCAGGTTCGGGATCAGGTTGTAGAACTGGAACACGAAGCCGACGAGGTCGCGCCGCAGCAGCGTGCGCCGCTTCTCCGACAGCGCGTAGAGGTCGTGGCCCGCGAGGTGCACCGTGCCCCCCGACGGCGGCTCGAGGCCCGAGACCATGTGCAGCAAGGTCGACTTGCCCGAGCCCGACGGACCCATGATGGTCACGAAGCGTCCGGCCCGGACGGAGAACGAGACCTCGCGCACGACGGCGAAGCGCCCGGCGTCGGTGCCGTAGAACTTGAACAGCTCGGTGGTCTGCAGGATCGGTTCGGGCATCGTGGGTCCTGAGCGGTGTGGCGACGGAACCGGGGCGGCCATCGGGGCCGGCCGAGTGGTCGTGGTGTCCATGATCGCTCCCGGAGTCCGCATCCTGCCCGTCTGTCGTCCCGCGGCGACCGTGAAACCGCACCTGCGATGTCGAGTTCCTGTGGCGCTTTTCGGGCGGAGGCCCGCCTGGCGCACCGTGACGCTGCCGGAGATGGGGAGCAGCACAGGATTCCACCGCGATCGTGGTCAGTGTCGGTCGCGATCGGAGCTGGCCTGGTGCCGAGGGCCTGGGCGTAGCGCGTCAGCCGGTCCGCACCTCGCCCGTGGCGCTGCGATGGAAAATCGCGATCGACGGCAGCGGCTCGTCGCCGGGAGCCGCTGGAGCCGGGACGTACACGTTCTCGCCGGTCGCGGCGTCCCGGCTCAGCTCGAAGCCGGCGCGCCTGGCGCACAGGCTCAGGCACGCGACCTGGCGACCGGCTGCATCCAGCATCACCAGCCTCCATGTTCGCACCGGGCCGCTGCGGTACCAGCCGAAGTCGGGCCTTGGGAAGCGCGGCGGCATCCGGTTGCCGGCGAGCAGGACACAGGTCGTGGCGTCGTCGAGCCCGGCTGCGTACAGGTCGTAGGGGCTCGAGAAGCACTCGAAGAGCACGGCGGTGCTCCAGCCATCGATGCTGGCGAGCCGAGCGGCCACGAGTTCAGGCGTGGGCGCCGGCTGCGCTTCCGTCTCGGAGCTCCCGTCGTGGCCTACGTCCCGAAAGACGCGTAGCGCCTGAGCGTCGCGCGACTCGTCGCCCATGGCTGTGAGCATGAGTATCGGCCTCAACCCCGCTGGGCAAGCGATGAGCGGACTCAGCACGCGCTCTGCCGCCCAGTTGCCCGGCTGCGTGAAGGCCACGCTGACCGTCACGCCGAGCGTCAGGAGCAGGCCGATCCTCGACCACGACGGCTGACGCGGAACTGCGGTTTGCGCGCCCATCTCGGCACACCCCCGGGAACCGGAATCGATCCGCGGTCCCTATCGGCGTCCGCGCCGGGGCGGATTGAGCGCTCCTGGCGCCCGAAGGGCTGGATTGCGCCTTCGGTCCCGAGCCGGGTGTCCGGCCGACACTGTCGCGGATGGGACGCGCTGGCCGAGGGGCTCGTGGGCGCGGCCGGAATCGTGGGCGCGGCCGAGAACTGAAGGCGCGGCGCGGCATCGAAGCGCTTCTTCGACGGGCTCCTGGCCGGCGGCTGGCCTCCGGCGGCAAGTCGGGTTCGTGCGGCGAACGGGCGACAGGGCGTCCATTCGGACCACTCTGATCGGGCTTTCCGGCGTGGTCCGCGCGGGCCATCTGGCCGAATCCGCACGCACGGCGCAAACTGGAGGCCTCTTGGCGGAGTCCATCCATGATCCGCACCGCAACCGAGTATCGCGAGATCCAGCGCCGCCTGGCCAGCATCGACCGCGAAGTGCGCTCGCTCGAGATGAGCATGATCGCCCAGGGCACGCCCGTGGAGACGCGCGTGAGCATCCTGCAGGATCTCCGAGCCGCGCGAGCGGAACTCGCCCGGGAGGCCGAGAGCTACGAACGCCACCGGCACGGCGAGGAAGCGTCCTGACACCGCACGCCGGCAGAAGACCGAACGCTCAGGCCTACTCCGGCTCGAGGTACACGTCGATCGTGGCCGCGCTGACGCGCTGGCCATTGACCGCGATCGGCACGGGCTCGCTGGGACGATAGCCCTTTGCGTCGACGTAGAGATTGACCTCGAGGTTGTCCGCGACGCCGAGCTCGGACTCGACCAACGCGTAGCCGCCAGCCACCGAGTCGAATCGGGCGCCCTGGATCAGGAACCCGCTGTTCAGCTTGCTGCCATTCGCGCCTTCCCTCACCTGCGAGACATGCAGCCGTGCGTCCTCGAGCGGCGCACCTGATCCGGCCGCGTGGACGCGGACCAGCAGTTGCGTCGGCCTCGTCAGTTCGAGTTCCAGCACCTGATCGGTGTCCCCGACGATGGCCTGCTTTGGCAACGAGACCGCGTCGTAGTCGGCGACGAGCACGCGCAGCTTCTCGAGGTAGTGCGGGAGCTGCGTCAATTCGACCCGTCCCTCAACGATGGTGGCCGTTCGGACGATGGGCACATGGAAGCCGCGTATCGTGCCTTTGGCGATCAGCAGGGGTTCCCTGGGTACGTGCAGTTCCAGCTCGGCCACACCGGCGACGGGCTGGCGGGTCTGCGCGTCGGTGAGGACGAGGACCACGTCGATGTCCGGCACCAGCATCACGTGTGTGGGCTGCGCCGTGAACGTCAGGTCGCCATGGAAGTGGCCGCGCTCGGCATGGCTGACGGCGCAGGCCACGAGGGTCGGCAGCTTTGGCGCGCCTTCGAGCACGAACGTGCCGTCGTCGGACGTCGTGGTGCGCCGGTAGACCTCTTCGTAGGAATCGCGTACGGCGGCGGGGTCGGGGCGGGTTTTCATGACGAAGCGGGCCTCCACGACCGCTCCGGGCACGACGCCGGCCGAGTCCTCGACGATGCCGATGAGCTGGACCGCGGGCGCGAGAACGATGACGCCGAGGTCGCCGCCATCGGCATCGACCGTGACGTTCCGGTCGATCGCCGGCACGAAGCCTTCGGCCTCGACGCTGAGACTCAGGTTGCCGCTCCGCGCGCCCATGACGCAGCAGCGGCCGCGCAGGTCGGTCTCACGAACTTCCCGGAACGTGCCCCGGATGTGGTCGCTGTCGATCCAGCGCTGCAGAGCCTCCTCGTCAAACATGCGCGTGCCCTCGACCTCACCCGCGGCGATCTCGCGGAAGCGCACGCTCGCGCCTTCGATCGGACGGCCATCGCGGGCCTGCACTTCGATGCATGCCGTGAGCCCTTCGGTGAGCTGGAGCTGGATCTCGGTCACGCCGCCATCCTGGTCGGAGAGCGTTGTGCGGCCTGCCGCCAGGCGGAAGTCCGGATGCCGGGCGGCGATGCCGACCGTGTCGCCGGACCGGGCCGCGATTCGGGCCAGACCCGCCTCATCCGTGAGCTGCCGCCGTGGCTCCCCGCGGTTCGAGACGACCTCGGCCCCCTCGATCGCCAGGCCGTGCGGGTCGACGACGAACACGCGCAGCTCGGCGGCGGCTTCGTCAGCACCTGACGCGCCATTCGGGCTCTCAGTCTCGGCGGCGATGCCGGAAGCGGGATTGACGGCGCCCGAGACAAGGGGAGTCGGCGCGGCCGGCGTCGGCAACTCCGGCGGTGGTGGGTCGATAACGCCGCGATCCATCACGCGGAGCGCTGTCGCCGTCTCCTCGGTTCCTGGCGCATCGGCCGTCAGCCAGCGCAGCGCGACGAGGAGGGCCACGACCAGCCCGATGGTCCACGCGCCCCGAACGAGCTGACCAGACTTCATGCGACGACCCCAAACCGGCCCTGCCCGGGCTCGGTGCGGCGGAGCTGCGTTTTCGCTGGGTGCCGCGCGCACATGGAGTTCGGGAATGAAGCGAACCCTGCTGGCCCTGGTCCTCACCGTGCCCCTTGGTGACCTCCGAGCAGGCCTGATCATCATCGATCCTGGTCCCGGCGGCGACGGCGCGTCGCTGCTCCAGGCGGCCATCGACGGCGCGCAGGATGGCGACGTGATCCTCCTCAAGGCGGGCGACTAGGCCGGTACGGGGCTGCCGGCGCTCGGGATCTCCGGTTGCAGCATCACGCTCGTGGCCGATGAGGGCCTCGCGCCGCTGCCCGTCCGCTCCATCAACGTGCACTTGCTGCCCATGGATGGCGTGGTCATCCTTCGCGGCCTGCGCTGTGCCAGCCCTTCGGAAGCGACTTCGGGAAGCTCCCGCCAGACCATGAGGCGGCATCGATCGATCTCGACCGCGACGGATCTCGTGACGCTGGGTAGCGGTAGCGCTTTCTGCTGGATCGCTGCCGGAGCGTAGGTTTTCGCCGCATCCGGCGGAGGGACGCCGCAGAGCCAGGCGGCTCACCGGCGTAGCCGCCCCGGCGCCCGGATGGCGCATGGTGTGCAGCCGACGCCCTCCGAGGCGGGAACATCCTGAATCCGCGGCCGTCCATGATGACGTTGCTTCGGCGCGTTCGTGGGCTTCAGTCGCACGCACCTCGGGAGACGGTTGGAGGAAGCCATGCATCGACTCCTGGAAACCGCGGCCGCGCTGCTGGCCGTGCCCGTGATTCTGCAGGCGCAGGCGAGCGGCGGCGAGCCCCCTGTTCCAGCTCGCATCGTGCCGCCGGTCGACGCCTGGACGATGCGCACGGCTGCCGAGCTGCTTCAAGCGCGAACGCCGAGCCGGGACGTGACGTGGAGCGGTCTCGTCGTCGGCCCGGATTCCCATCCGCTCGCGGGCGTGGACGTGTGGGTCTACCCGGACGGCCCGACGCTGCGAGCCCTGGGCTTCGAGCCCGAGCTGCGTCCCGGCTGGGGCGGCCTTCGTCGCGTCGCGCCAGCCTTCCTCGATGCCGCGCGGCTCGAGGCGTTGCCTCACGCGTCGAGCGAAGCCGATGGAAGCTTCTCCATCAGCATGCGACTGGAGGCCGGGGAACGAATGGGGCCGATGGGTCTCGTGGAAGCCGCCGGTCTGCCGGTGCTGATCGTCGCCATCGAGGGTCACGCATGTCGTGTCGTGCGCGGTCTCGCGTGGGACCATCTCGACGCGACGGAAGTCGATCTTGGCCAGGTCATGCTGGCGGCGGCCGCGACTGTCACGGGGCGGGTCGTCAACGAGCGCGGTCAGCCCATCGGGGACGCCGTCGTGAGGCTGGTCGACCAACTCATGAGCGAGCCTGGCGGAGCTGCCGGTTGGCTGTCGCAGGCTGCGCTCGTCGCCGAACGACACTCGTGTCGGACCGACGCCCAGGGGGCCTTCGAGCTCGGAGGCCTCTGGCCCGGTCGCATCGAGCTGCTCGTCGATCATCCGGATCACCAGGCGCGAACGGTGGAGCAGGTCTTCGTTTCCGCCGAGCGGACCGCCACGCTGCCCGACATCGTGCTCGCCGGAGGGCAGCGGCTGAGCGGCATCGTCGCAGATCCCGATGGGCGCCCCGTAGCCGGCGCGCGCGTCGCGGCCGTGACTCGGCGCGTGTCGCACTACGGCCTGGGCTGCGGGGTCAGCGGATTCGAGAGTGGCGACGACACGCTGCCGACGAAGCTCCTCGGTGCCTATCAAGGGGCTCGCGTGACGCGAACAGGCGCCGACGGGTCATTCGAGCTGGGTGGCCTGACAGGAGCCAGCGTGCAGCTCTTCATCGAAGCCGAAGGATTCGAGACTCTGGAATTGCCGGAGGTCGCTCCTTCCGGCGAGTCCATGCTCGTGCGCCTGCCGGAATTCGCGCGGCTTCAGATTCGAGTCGTGAATGCGGAAACCGGCGAAGCCATTCCGACCGCCCGATTGAGGGTCATGCGCCGGCAACAGCCGGCCGCGTCACAGGAGACGGACGTGTCGTTGCGACCCGTGCCAGTCGCCGACGCTCCTGGGGTCTACCGGGTCAGCGGAGCCGGACCCGTCCGTACCGAGGTGATCGCCGTGGCGCCCGGCTTCGCGCCGGCGAGTGTCGACGTGCGCGGCATGCGGCCGGGCGAGCTGGAGCATGTCGAGGTCCGGCTCCAGCCGACGCCAACCCTCTCGGGTCGAGTCGTGGACAGCGATGGACGTGCCGTGTCCGGTGTCGTGGCCACACTTTCTCCAGCCGAGAGAGAGTACTGGCTCGAGGTCGCGCGCGCCCCGGGCGACGACGACGGCCGCTTCTCGTTTCCGTCGCTTGGTGGCGGCGAGTTCGACCTGGTGATCACGGCACCGGGATACGCCAGGCTCATCGTGCGCGGTCTCGACATGGACTCCGAGATGGCGCCGCTGCACCTGACCCTGGAAACCGGAGCACGGCTCGAGGCATCGCTCAGGGACGGGACCGGCAAGCCCATCAAGCGGCGCATGGAGGTGTCGCGAACCGACGCGGCGAGGGACGATCGTTTTCGCCTGTCGGGCGTGTACCTCGCCGACGCCGATCCCGACGGCATCTGCCGCTGGGCGGATCTCGCCGCGGGCCGCTACCGGATCACGGTTCGCGACTTCCCCGACCGCGAGGTCGAACTGAAGGCCGGCGAAACCGTGCGTGTCGACCTCGATGACGGGGAAGCGAGCCGCATCCACGGTGTGGTGATGGGGCGCGGACGACCCATGGCGAATGCCCGAGTGATCCTGGAGATGCCCGATTCATCCGGCAAATTCCGGGCCACGTGGTGCACGGAGACGGACGCCGCTGGAGCCTACGAGGCGTGGTTGTCACGACCCGGCCCGTGCCGCGTGGTCGTTTCCGCGCGCTTCGATGACGCGGACGATGGCGGTCCGCGTGCGACCGCCTTCGGGTCAGCCGTGCGACTCGTCGATGTCCAGGGTGCCGCGGACCTGTCGGTGGACGTGGCGCTTCCACAAGGTTCGCTCAGCGGACGATGTGTCCGCGCCGAGACGGGCGAGCCGCTGGCAGGAGCCGTCGTGACCCTGGCTGATTCCGACGTCCCGAAACCCAGCGCGACGTGCGATGAGCAGGGCAGATTCCGCTTCGTGTTCGTTCCGGATGGCACCTACGTGCTCGAGCGCCAGCGGTTCGGGCCGATCGTCGTGGCCTCATCCCGGCCGCTCGAAGTCCGCGACGGCCAGGGCGTCGAGGACATCCTCATCGAGGTCCCGCGAGGAGGACGACTCGACTGCTCCCTCAGACTCGCCAACGGGCAAGCGGCGCCCGATGGCTGCTCCGTCATGGTCTGCAGGGTCGGAAGTGGCGAGGGGGCGAAGTGGGGGCAGTCGAGCGCAGGGCGCTGCATCATCGATGACTTGCCGCCAGGGACGTATCGGATCGAAGTGACGCCAGCAGGTGAGCTGTCGGTGACGCACGAGCTGACGATGGCGCAGCAAGTCGAGCTTCAGGACGGCGCGGAGCTGGCTGTTTCCTTCGTGATCGACGGGTAGGACGGCCGGACCCGGGACCCGGGACGCCGCTTCGCTCTTCACGGTAACCGCGCCGCGTGCACCTTGCCCCCGCCCTGGTGCAGCGTGAAACCCTGCGCGTCCGCATCGAACACGATGCGCACGTCGCCGTCGAAGTCCGCGCGGAACTCGTCGCCTCCCTGCCACTTGAGTCCGAAGGCGTCCTGGCCGCTGGCCTGGCACATCAGCCGATCGCCCTCCTCGAACACGCGCGCGTCCAGCGACTGGTCCTCGAGGCGATAGTTGCCAGCGAAGCGTGCGCGCAGCTCCTGCGTCGTGGGGTCGTCCTTCACCGGCGCCTTCTCGATGCCCAGCGCCGTGCAGGAGATCGCGTCCGCGACCTCGTCCGAGGGGAGCGGTTCGCCGTTGCTGATCACTGCGACGTGGACGTCGTCGTCGGGAAGCCACAGGAGCACCGAGTTGAAGCCGAAGATCCCGCCTTCGTGCTTGATGCGCCTGCGACCTTCGAACTCGTCGATCTCCAGGCCGAATCCGTAGCCCTTGGTCTTGCCGCTCGGCAGCACCGTCGGCGTCGACATCAGCTCGTAGGACGCGGGGCTGACGACCTTGCCGCTCGTGAGCGCCATCTGCCATCGGACCAGCTCGCCGCCGGTCGACAGCAGGCCGCCGGCGCCGCCGGGCTGGCTCATTCCCAGGTAGGTGTCGTTGACGAGTTGTCCCTCGTTGCCCAGGGTGTAGCCCTGCGCGCGGTTCCTGATGAGCTCCTGATTCGAGTCGTAGCGGGTGCGCTCGAGGTGCAGCGGTTCGAACAGGGCCTGCTCGACGTGCGCGCCGTAGGTCGTGCCGCCCGACTTCGCGACGATCATGCCGAGCAGGTAGTAGCCGGTGTTGCTGTAGCTCCAGTCCTGCCCGGGCTCGAAGTCGAAAGGCCTGCCCTCGACCAGCGCGAGCAGCTCGGCGTCGGAGAGCTCGAGCGGCCACTTGGCCATCCACTCGTCGTTGATTTCCGTGTAGCTCGGGATGCCCGACGTGTGGTTCAGGAGCTGCCGCAGCGTCACCGTGTGGCCGGGCGTCGGGAACTCGGGCACGAGCTCCGCGAGGGTGTCGTCGAGCGACAGCTTGTGCTCCTGGACGAGGAGCAGGATCGCCGCGGCCGTGAACTGCTTGGTCACCGAACCGATGCGGAAGAGCGTCTCGCCGTTCGCGGGCACGTCGAACTCGGCGTCGGCAAGGCCGTAGCCCTTCGCGAGGAGGAGCTGCCCCTGGCGCGCGACGCCGATCGACAACCCGACTCCGCCCGGCTGCGCGAGGAACTCGGCCGCGATCGCATCGACCCTGCTCTCGAGCGTGGCGTCGTGCGCGGGCGTCGCGGGTTTTGCGGGCGCGGCCTGGAAGGCGGGTGTGAGGGCGAAGAAGGTGCTCGTCGCGATGGAGACGAGGAGGGTGATCATGGGGAGCTCTTTGGGATTCGCCGGGGACGAGTTTCGCCACGCGATCCGCGGCCATCGAGCGCCGCGGCTGTCCTCCGGTGACCCGCGGGCCAGCGGTCCGCGAAGTCTGGCCATCGGGACCGCGAAGCCGGCGCGGGTTGTCGTGACGTTCGGGTGACACGTCAGTGCGGCCGGGCCGGGACGGCTTGAGGTGATCCGGGAGTCGGACCTGGCAGGAGCGCAGGGCCTGTTTCACTGGCCACCACGTGCGGACAGCCGGCGAAGAGCGCCGAAGAGTCGGCCGGAAGGGTATTTCGGGGATCCACGCGTCGGACGCTCGAGCGTGCTGCGCCAGGCGCTCCGGGTCGACTCGAATGTCGCGCCCAACCGCGCTGACGTCCTGCGTTGGAGCGCGACCCTTTTCTCCCTGGACCACCATCCGTGAAGATCGCCCTCGCTCTCCTCGTGTGCCTTCCCCCCACCGCGGCGCGTGCCGGCGTCCACGTCGTCGACCCCGGACCGGGGGCCGATGGCGCGGCGCTGCTCCAGGCCGCCGTCGACGCCGCGCAGGACGGCGACGTGATCCTGCTCAAGGCGGGCGACTACGTGGGCTCGGGACTCCCGCCGCTGGGCCTCGCGGGCAAGAGCCTTGCGCTCATGGCTGACGACGGTCTGGCTCCTCTCGCCGTGCGGTCCGCGAACGTGAACTCGCTGCCCGGCGGGGGCGTGGTCGTGCTGCGCGGGCTCCGCTTCGCCACCGCGTCGGAGGCCACGTCGACCGGCGGCCCGGTGCTGCACCAGGCGGCGTCGATCGACATCGTCGGCGACGGCCCGTCATCGCTGTGCTGGATCGAGGACTGCGAAGTCCTCGGCGCCGATGAGCTTCTCGGCGGCGTGAACGGCCTGGGACTGACGGGTCTGTACCTGCAGGCCGTGCCGGGGCCGGGTGTCGGCATCGGCACCGACGTCGTCGCGGTCCGCTCGCTCTTCCGAGGCGCGCAGGGAAACACGGGGATCTTCGGCGCCGGAGGGCACGGAGCCTACATCGAGGGCGGGAGCGCAGCCTTCCTGCAGTGCACGCTCCTGGGTGGTGACGGCAATGCTGCCGCATTCCCCACGCTGTCGAAGGCCGATGGCGGCCATGGTTGCTACGCGCTCTTCTCGTGGCTCTACGTCTCGGGCTCGACGTTCCAGGGTGGCGCGGAAGGGCTCGACAGTCCGCAGGCCACGGTCTCGGGTTCCGGACTCCAGCTGCTCTTCGCCATCTCCGAGGGCTGGCTGCGCGACACCAGCCTGCAGGCTGGCGCCGTCCAGGGAGCCTCGGGCACACAGGGCCCGGCGCTCGTGAACCCGGCCCAGGACATCGTCTTCTTTCCCGCGGCGAGCAGGGCACTGTCGGTCCCCGCGCTGTGTCACGAGGGCTCGGCCGTGGTCGTGAAGGCCACTGGCGTCGCGGGTGACCTCGCGGCGCTGCTTCTCTCGGCCGAGCCGCAGTGGGGCTTCCCGATCGCGGCGCGCCAGGGCCCGCTGCTGCTCGATCCGCTGACGGTCGTCGGCCCGATCCTGCTCGGCGCCATCCGCTCGGCGGACGGCGTGCTCGAGTCGACCTTCAGCGTCCCGAGCCTGCCGCCGGGCCTGGATGCCCAGCTGCTCTTCGGTCAGGGCCTCTTCGCGGGCAGCGACGGCGTCACGCTCGGGAGCGGCAGTGCCTCGTGCTGGATCGCCGCCGGCCTGTGATCGCGGCGCGGCCGCGGTGACCGACGCGGAGGACGAGGTCGCGCGCGGCGGGCGAGCCGCGCCGGTCAGCCGTCGCTGCCCACCAGCTCCACGAAGCCCCACTGCTCCGGACAAGCTCGCCCTCCGCGCATGAGATCGGCAGCATATCGACGCCTGCCGCCTCGCCTGTGTCTTCGCTCGTCGCCCCGAATCCGCTGAAGAGGGCGGCCATCCCTGGCCCACATCGCAGTGAGAGGAGGACTCGATGAGCAGGTTCGGCAGTTTGGCGTGCATGTCGGTCGCGGCCCTGTTGCTCGATGGCCTCGCCGCGAGCGCGCAGACCTCCATCCAGCGCGGTGACGCGCTGCCGCCCGGCCTCCGCGACGCCCTGGAAGCCCAGGCCTCCGCGGACGAGTTCGGCCTGCACCCGGATTCAGCACCTGGCGCGTCGCGCTGGGTGGCCTGCAATCCGGTCCACGGCCTGCGTGTGACGTTCGACGAGGACGGGATCTCTGTCGGGACGATCGACTCGGCCGGCCCCCCGCAGCTCGTGCTGCAGCTCCGGGCTTGGAAGCGCGCTGGCCAGCTTCAGCTCGCGGAGCCGGCGCGGCTGGAAGCCGACGGCGCGCGCATCAGCTACCTGCGGAGCGGCCTCGTCGAGTGGTACGTCAACGGTCCGCAGGGGCTCGAGCAGGGTTTCACCATCAGTGCGGCTTCGGCGGGCGATGACGCTGCGCCGATCGAGCTGCGGATGGCCTTGCAGGGCGCGCTCACGCCACGGCTCGACCCGGATCGCAAGGGCCTCACGCTTCACGGCGCGAAGGACGGAGTTTCCGTGTCGTACGCGGGCCTGTCGGCCTGGGACGCCGACGGCGAGCCCCTGGGCACATGGCTCGAGCTGTCCCCCGGCGCCATCTCGATCATGGTGGATGCCACGGGCGCGAACTACCCGCTGACGATCGACCCGCTGATCGCGACCGAGCAGGGCAAGCTGACGGCTTCCCAGGTGGCCTATTCGTCCTACTTCGGGGAAGCCGTGGACGTCGACGGGGACATCGCGGTCGTGGGGTCGCGGTATCACGATCATGGCAGCGACTCCGAGGCTGGCTCAGCCTATGTCTTCAAGCGCGCGGGCGGGGCGACGCCGACGTGGCACCTGCAGGCCATCCTGTTCGCCGGCGATGCGGCGGCCGACGACAGCTTCGGCGATTCCGTCGCGGTGTCCGGCACGACCGTGATCGTGGGGGCGCCCGATGCCGACCTGGCCGCCGGAAGCGATGCGGGCGCCGCGTACGTGTTCACGCCCATGGGACCGTCCTGGCAGCAGTCGGCCAAGCTCACCGCTTCGGACGCGGGCGCCGGCGACCGGTTCGGCTCGTCCGTGGCCCTCAAGTCCATCACCGCAGTGATCGGTGCCGAGCGGGGCGACGACACGGGAACGGCCTATGTCTTCGTGTCCGGCGCGACTTGGACCCAGCAGGCGAAGCTCATCGCTTCGGATGCGGGGTCGGGCGACCGGTTCGGCGCGGCTGTGGCTGTGTTCGCCGACACCGCCGTCATCGGCGCGTACATGGACGACACCTCACCCGCGGGACCGGATGCCGGCTCGGCCTATGTCTTCGTCCGCAGCGGCACTGTCTGGACCCAGCAGGCGAAGCTGGTGGCCTCCGACGCCTTCACGGACGACGAGTTCGGGCGGTCTGTGGACTATTGGGGCGACTCCATCGTGGTCGGTGCCCCCGAAGACGATCACAGCGGCACGATCATCGTCGGCTCCGCCTACGTCTTCGTGCGCAGCGGCAGCATCTGGACCCAGCAGGCCAAGCTCATCGCGTCCGACCCGGCGCTCGGTGACGAATTCGGCTGGTCGGTCTCGCTCGACTTCAATACGGCCGCCATAGGGGCCCGCAACGACACCACGCCGATCGGCAACCAGGCCGGGTCGGCCTACGTCTTCGTGCGCTCGGGCACGACCTGGAGCCAGCAGGCCAAGCTGACGGATTCCGGAGCGTCGCCCTACGACCAGCTCGGGACGGCGGCTGCGCTGTCGGGCGAGACGCTGGTCGTCGGGGCGCGGTGGGACGACGTCGGCGCTCTCGACAACGCCGGCTCCGCCTCCATCTACCTGCGCACGGGAACGAGCTGGGGTCAGCAGGACAAGGTCATCGCCTCGGACGTCGAGCCCTCCGCGGGCTTCGGCGGAGACATCATCAGCGAAGTCACGGGTGGGGGCGTCTCCATCTCGGGAGACACCGCCATTGTCGGCGTGCCCTGGGACGACCACGCCAACCTCGCCGATGCAGGTTCGGCCTGGATCTTCGTGCGGGAGGGCGCGAGCTGGAGCGCGCAGGCACGACTCACCGCGAGCGATGCGGCGGCCAACCGCCTTTTCGGCCAGCAGGTCGCCATCTCGGGCGACACGGCGCTCGGCGCGGCGAATGATGGCTCCGTCTATGTCTTCGTGCGCAGCGGCACCACGTGGAGCCAGCAGCAGAAGCTGAGTGGCACGGGCGCGACCGCCGTCGCCCTGTCAGGCGACACGGCCGTCATCGGCGCCTACTGGGGCAACAATGCCAAGGGCACCGCCACCGTGTTCCAGCGAACGGGCACCACGTGGTCCCAGCAGGGACCGCCTCTCACCGCCGGCGTCGATGCCACCGACTTCGACTGGTTCGGCTGGTCGGTCGCCGTCTCGGGCGACACCCTCGTCGTCGGCTCCATCTACGACTGGGCACCCAATCCCGAGGCGGGCGCGGCCCACGTCTTCGTCCGCAACGGCACGACCTGGACCCAGCAGGGACCCAAGCTCACGGCCGGCGCCGACGCGTCCGTGACCAAGGCGTTCGGCAGCGCCGTGTCCGTGTCCGGCGACACGGTCCTGGTCGGCGCCAAGGAGGCGACTGTCGATGGCCTCGGCAACGCTGGCGCGGCCTACGTCTTCGTGCGTGTCGGGACGACCTGGAGCCAGCAGGGCCCCAGGCTCACGGCGGACGAACCCGAGAGCGGCGACCAGCTCGGCTCTTCGGTGTCGCTCACGGGCGGTCTCGCGATCCTGGGTGCCGAGGCCCACGCCCTCGACCTCGGAGCGGCGGGAGTGGTGCCTGGCGTCGGCGCGGCGTACGTGTTCGCACGCAGCGGATCGACCTGGAACCAGGTCCAGAAGCTCACGCCACCGGACGCGACCACGCCTGCCACAGCGGTGAGCGGCTTCGGCGCCTGCGTCGCGCTCGATGACGACACGGTGATCGTCGGGGCGCCCAACGACGACGTCGACGATGGCACGGGCCCCGCCACCAACTCCGGCTCGGCCTACGCCATCCGGCTCGGCGCCGACTGGCTCGATCTCGGCGGCGGTGTGCCGGGCACCAAGGGCCCGCTCGTCTTCGCCGGCTACGGGCCGCTCGTGGAGGGAACCACGGTGACCAGCATCCTCACGGGCGCCCTGCCCAACAGCGTGGCGACCCACGTCGTGGGCCTGACGCTGATCAGCGCGCCGTTCAAGGGCGGCATCTGGGGACCCGCGCTGGACTCCCTCATCCCGGGCATTCCGACCGACGCCTTCGGGAGCATCGTGCTGAGTGCCGTCTGGCCACCCGGCATTCCATCCGGGACGACGGTCTACGCGCAGTACTGGATGGCCGACCCGGGCGCCGTGAAGAACTTCGCCGGCAGCAACACGATCGCAGGCACGACACCCTGACGAGCCGGCTGGCCGCGGCGGTGGGCCGGGTCGCCGGCCGCGCGCGGCGTCCTACGGCCCGTGCCGATAGACGTCGATCCTGAAGTTCGGGCCTTTGGTCAGGTTCAGCGCCGCCGTCCCGGGAGTGAAAGCGCCCACCGGGATGAAGCCGAGATTGAACCCGGCGCTTCCCTCGAACACGTCGAGCAGGGCCAGGGACATCGAATCGTAAGCGTAGGTCTGGGTATCCGAATAGACCCACACGACCCGTCGGGTGAGGATGGGACTGCAGCCGTTGACGAAGGGGAAGGGAATGCTCTTGAGGGTCGAACCATCGTCCGGACGAAGGATGGCGATCTCGCCGCTGCGCACCACGTAGAGGTTGTCATCCGGCCCGATGGCCGGCATGCCGCCGAACTGGTCCATCGGTGTGGTGCTCGTCCAGAGCAGGTCGATCGAGTCATTGCCGTCGTAGTGGAAGGCGCGCACCTTGGTGAGTCCTTCCGCCTGGTAGTCCACCTTCACGTAGAACTCGCTGCGTTGCTCGTTCCACGCGACGGGTGCGCCGGCGCTGAGGTTGTCGATGGGATCGACGAAGAAGTCGTTCCTGGCGCCGGTCGCCTGGTCGAAGGCGGTGGCCGTCTTGCTGCCCACGACGATGACGGAATCACCCACGATGGTGGGGACCGATGAGGTGCCCAGGTCGCCCGTCTGTGTCCAGAGGATCTGGGCCGCATCCTGTTTCACCCGCACGCTGGCGAGGGCATGGCCGTCGCTGCAATAGGCGGTGATCTCTCCGGTGGCGGAGTCGCGCACGATCGTGGGGTCGAGGAACGAGAACGAGAGCGGGAGCTCCAGCTTGTAGAGGAACTGCCCCGTCGCCCGATCCAACACGGTCAGCGTATCGATGCTGGGGTCGCCGAAGTCGAAGCCTTCCAGGAGGACGAACGCGCCAGCGGTCGTCATGTTGGCGAAGTAGATGTTGTCGCCGGGATGGGTCCACTTGAGCTGGCCCGTCGCGACGGCGAAGGAGCTGACGGCCGTCGACAGGCCGATGTAGCTCTTGGCATAGAGCGTATCGCCCACGATGAGCGCCCCCGTGTAGCCCGGCGCACTCCACGCCGGCACGAGGATCGACGGCTTCACCGCGGCGCTGGTGCGCCCGGTGTGCGCATTGTCGTGCTGATACTGCGCCCACTGAGCCGCCGGGAGTCCACCCCAGGCGACCACGAGAGAGGCGAGAAGCATGGCTGTCCGCGGTCGTGTCATGCCGGTCTCCCTTGGCAGGCGTCGCGAGCCAGGGTCGATGCTACCCCAGAATCCACGATCGATGTCCTCCGCGCCAGAAGCGTGTATCCTGGTTCTTGCCCACTGCGACCGCCTCCGGGCAGGTGTGTCGCCGACCCGGGAGGCCCACCATGACCTTCAGCTCGAGAATTTCGTCGGCGATGCTTGCCGCGGTGCTGGGCGGCGGCGCCGCCGCGCAGACTCCCAATGTCCTGCTCGTCATAGGCGATGACATGGGCGTCGACCTGGTCAACGCCTACCACGAAGTGACGGAGCCGAACCACACGCCGGTCATCGACGGCCTCGCCGCAGAGGGCGTGCTCTTCAGCAATGCCTGGGCCAACACGGTCTGCACGCCCACGCGTGCGGGCATGATGCTGGGCAGGCAGGCCTTCCGTCACGGCATGGGGCGCGCGAGCAACGACTACCTCGACGGCATCGCGGTGGATGCCGGCGACGCGACGCTGGCCCATGCCGTGTCACCGGTGGCGACGCCGCTGGCCCTGGGCAAGTGGCACATGCACCTGCAGGTGGACCAGCCCCTGCTGCACCCGTTGCGCACGGGCTTCGCGCACTACCGGGGCAACATGGCGCTGCTGCCGGGCGCGAGCATCGGCGACGGCTACTACCAATTCGACAAGAACGTCGACGGCGTCATGGACTTCAGCACGACCTACAGCACGACCGACATCGTGAACGACGCGCTCGAGCTCATCGCCACCACGCCGGAGCCGTGGTTCATGTGGGTGGCCTTCAATGCGCCGCACGCGCCCTTTCACAAGCCGCCGCCCGAGCTGCACACCTTCACGCTGCCGGACAACGTGAGCAGCAGCCTCATGCTTCACATGAGGGCCATGGTGGAGGCCATGGACACCGAGCTGGGACGCCTGCTCGACACCATGGATCCGGCCGTGCGCGCCAACACGCTCGTGATCTTCGTCGGCGACAACGGAACGAGCTGGCAAGCCACCGTGCCGCCCTTCGATCCGGACCACGGCAAGGGCACGCTGTACGAGGGCGGGCTGAACGTGCCGCTCATCGTCTCGGGCCCCGGCGTCGTGCAGGGCGCCGAATGCGGCGCGCTGGTCTCGGCCGACGACCTCTTCGCGACGATCGCCGACGCGTTCGGCGTCGCGCACGAGAAGGCCCTCGACTCCGTCAGCCTGTGGCCCTACCTCAAGGACCCCTCGCTGTCCAGCCTGCGAGCCACGCTGTACTCCGAGTTCTTCGAGCCACCCGGCTTCGGTCCGTACACGACCTACGACCGCACCGTGCGCGACGCGCAGTGGAAGCTGCTGCATCGCCTGTCGCCCGGCGTCGACTCGCTGGAGCTCTACGACCTCGCCGCCGATCCCTTCGAGCAGACCAACCTGCTCGCCTCGGAGCTCGCGCCCGACGCGCAGGCGGCCTACGACACGCTCCTGCCTCTGCT
>Ga0209382_10003324_pt1 | contig 22367 bp, 16 predicted proteins | sample SoiMetdeltSBSDD5_FD_187599 | JGI IMG/M metagenome (GOLD analysis project Ga0209382, IMG submission 187599) | Bulk soil microbial communities from a Populus tree surrounding site in Tennessee, USA - Soil MetaG P. deltoides SBSDD5 (SPAdes) (version 2) | ecosystem: Environmental > Terrestrial >...
GCCGTATGGATTAACCCGCCGCAAGAGGCTGGGACCCCTAGACCGCAGGCTTTATTACCGGGTGTAGACACGGAGAATCTACACTAAACTCGTCACGGAGTTGTCCCATTCCCATTGACACTTTCCGATATACAGGGGGTTTTGGAAATGTGACGGTACACTCAATCCCAAATTTCGCTCAATCCATAAGATGCCAATGACTAATAACTGTATGACTACAGCTGATAGGCTAAATACAAACGACAAGTATAAAACGTCATTCCAATCACCTTTTGCACGCCATATCTCATCCAACCAACCAGACAGGACGCCAATGACCCAAAACAAAATAATTCCTTCAGAACCACCTAATAAAATGACTAGGAGTTCAACTAAATCTTTCATCTAGCGCTACGCAATAGGGAGAAAACTCAGTCCAACTGCTAAAAGAGAGCAGACTGCCAATTTGAGTCTGGCATAAGAAGGAGATGCCTGAGCTTGCGACCATTCTTGGCGGGGCCATATCACACGCCAAAGAATAAGTAGGGCTGATAATCTCAAGCCCCAAGTGTAGATGGAACCTGGAAAGGGAGAAATTCTTATATTCATCTGACTGCCAAGCCAGAGCGATCCGTAGGCCAAGAGCTGTAACACTATGACAGCTAGTATATAACCCAGAATCCCTTTGAATACTTCAGCCCACTTACTTGCGTAGGGTGGCCCATCACCTGATAAAATTCGATATATAAAGAAGAAACTTAATATTTCCAAGATAAAAAACAGAAGTACAGCCACATTAAGAATAATTTCCATCTTAAAGACTTCCTCCATCCCAGATCACAGAAAGAATGAACAAGGCTGAACCTTTCTTTTAAGGAATTGGATGATCATTTACTGCTGAGATGGTATCTCCCACGATTCTAGGCATCCAAAGGAATAACGCATTTGCACGAGCAAAAAAGCTTCCACTTGCTGCTGCTGCATACTCCGCTGGATTCATTGCATAAAGAAATGTGCCTATGATTGGTGGTCGGCCTAATTGAGAACCGATAGGCATCGTCCAAGCTGACAGTTGGCGAAACCCATTCATTAAACCGCCTCCATAATATTGTTCTGCATGGGCGGCTTCATGCAAAAAGGTAGAAGCCAAGCTTTTGCTACCGGACTGCAATGCTTGATTTGAAAGATAAATGGTCTGGGTTTCAACGCCCTTCTCAGCATAAAAGTAAGAGGAAGCTTCTCCCCAAGTTTCCACCTTGAGCGAGCGCTTAGGGAAAGCTTCTGCCACGTAGTTCCGCAAGACCTTCAGCGGGTCGGTTGCACCTTGAAGTGTCTTCGACAGGTTGAACACTTTCGGTAGAGCCACGAGTCCCTTGGACATCGTGACATCCCCAAAAGCGATTAAGCCCAAGCTGGCAAGCGCCCAAATCTTACTGCCTATCCTTGATTCTTGGTTGTCCAGCACCGACAAGCTGTGTTTGACACCTTGGATTCCCCAAAGTGCAGCGAAGACTTGCGCCACTGCTCCGGCTACTGGTCCGACCAAGGGTATGCCTTGCAATTGCTGGCCTCCATAGCCATCTGTTCCCATCCAGCCCGCCACGAGAGTGCCCGCTGCGCTAACAGGAAGAAGAAATTGCCAAGAGATAAGCGTTTGCCACGAGAGTGGGTTAGCGAATATTGCCGGCCCCAAGACTCCGGCCAGCCCGCCCGCACCGGCGCCCACGATCGCCCATCCGGCAATGCTCCAGCCGTTGATACATTTGAACCAGGCATCAGAACCGGTTAGGCCATGCTGATAATTCTGATACACCTGATAACCATAGTTGGCGGTTGCGCCGACGGCAGCGCCTATGACGGCAAAACAGAAGGCCGTAGAGATGCCATCCACACATCGTCCACTGGGATCGGTGTAGCGCACCGGGTTGGCCAGCCCGTAGGAATAAGGATTGAGCGTCTGGGGTGAGTTGAGGTAGCCAGGGAATGAGTCGTGGGTGAGGAATCGGCCCCACTCTGGGTTGTAGTAGCGTGTCCGTAAGTAAGTGAACCCGGTCGAGGTGTCCGCCCACTCTCCGGCGAAACTGTAAGCGCTATTCTCTATGCCCGCACTGCCAATCACATTTCCAAACGGATCATAGCTTCGTGTCAGCACAACTTGGCCGGTTGCATTGGTCAGTTGTCGCACACTGCCCAACGCATCACCTAAGAAATAATCTGTGTTCGTCGCGCTCTGTTGGGCAATGCGCGTGTTACCGTAGAGATACGTATTCGTTCCATCTGCCAGAACTTGCGGAAGACCGGTGGCGAGATCAAGTGTGTAAGTGGTAGATGTGCTACCTGCGGCAGTTTGTTGTAATCGGTCGCCCAGCCCGTTGTAGGTGAAACTGACGGAGGACCACTGCGCGAGACCGACGACGGAGGAAAGGCGATTGGCTTTGTCGTACGTGTACGTATTCAGGCCGTCGTTCAGCAAATTGCCATTGTTATCCCAGGTGTGCGTCACCCCGTTGACACTCGTCAGCCGATTGGCGTCATCATAGGCGTAGTTGGTTGTGCTGAGATGGTTCTGCTGCGTCAGGCGGTTGCCCGCGGCGTCATAGGTGTAGTGGAAATATTTTCCGTCCGCGTAGTCCGCGCCGGTGAGTCGGTTAAGCGCATCGTAGGTGTACGAGATTGTTGTGGTGGTCAACAACAGAGGGCTGGCCGAAAGGGGTGAAGGCTGCTCTCCATGCGGACTGACCGGGCGAGCCAGGATGCCGCCACTCGCCGAGGCGCGAGTCGGCTTGGGCGTTGAACTGGGCTTCGGCGTGCGCGTGGCGGTTGGGCTTGACCCGAGCGTGGCTGAAGGGATGAAAGTGGAAGTTGAGGGCGGGGTGGCAATCCCTGTCGGCGTAAGTGAAGGTGGCAGTGTCGCCGAGGGTGTCAGGGATGGTATATCAGTGACCGTTGGCATCGGGGTATCGCTTGCGCTGAACGTAGCCGAAGGGGTCTCCACTACGGGGCCGGGATAAGGCTCATCCAGCATATCCTCGGTCGGCATAATGAGGGGAGCGGAGGATTGATCACCTAAATCCCCACTGCCATCATTGATCAGCAGCGGCAGATATATTTGTACGAGTGAGCCGACGATTTCACTGGCGCTCGTGCGATTGCCCACCGGATCGTAGGTGTAGGTATATGACGCGAGTGTTTGGCCCGATTTTTGGTGTGTGAGGTTCAACAGCCGGTTGGCATGATCATAGTTGTAGGCGGATGTGATGCCATTTGGTAGCGCTGTGGTGATCAAGCGGCTGGACGAGTCGTAAGTGTAAGCGGTGACCCGCGATTGCCAGTCGGTGACTTGCGTTAAGCGATTCGCCAAATCATAGGTATAGGTCACAACTTTGCCATCCGGATATTTGAGCGACGTTCGATCCCCAGCGGAATCGTAGCCATAAATGACCGTGCCACTGAAGGGATCGGTGACGGTGATTGGGCGGCTCAGTTGGTCGTAACTCCAGGTAGTGGTGCCTGCGCCATCCACCATCCGGGTGCGCTCGCCGGCAGCGTTATAGGTGAAGGTCACATCCGCGTCCGGCGCGGGGTAGTCAATCGTCTTCAGTTGATCGAGGAGGTCATAGGTGTAGTTCGTCGTCGCGCCGTTGGCATCGGTCGAACGAATTAAGTTGCCGGCGCCATCATACCCATACGTGGCTGTGTGATTGAGCGGATCGGTGACACTGAGCTGCCGGTTGAGCCGGTCGTAGGTATAGGTAGTGACTTTCCCCCGCGCGTCTTTGACTGTCTTCAGATTTCCAGCAGCGTCATAGGTGTACTCAGTCTGGACGTTGATCGCACTCGTGGGCTGGAAGCCGGGCTTGTAATTTTCGATCACGGTCTTGAGCCGGTTCAAAGCATCGTACTGGAACGCGGTGACAATCCCCTTGGGATCGGTCACGCTGGTGCGGTTACTGGCCGCGTCATAGTAGGTGAGGGTGATCAAGTCTTCGTCCGGCTTCGCGGGGTTGAAGAAGCCATCCTGATAGTTGACGGTGACCGTGACGGGCCGGCTTAAGGCATCGTATTGCGTGCGGGTCACATGCCCCAGGGGATCAAGACGATCCACCACGCGGCTGAGGGCATCATACGTTACGGTCGCACTTGTGAGACTGGTGCCAGTCAACGGCCAAGTCGCGGTGAGCAAGCGGCCGAGATTGTCATAGCCATAGGTGGTGGTGATGGGTGTCGTGCCCAGCCCTGGCCCGCCGCGCAGTTCGGTCGTTGATTGGCGCTCTCCCGCCGGGCCATAGGCGATGGCCTGGGTCAAGTTTTGGTCGGGGAAGTTGGGATTAAATGCACCGGCGCCGGTGTAGTTGGCGGTGACCTTCACCGGGCGGTTGGCCGCATCGTATTGAATGTAATTTTTGCGCGCGAAGCCGGACACGTTCGCATAAACCGTTTGGAAGTCCACGTGCCCGAGCGCATCATAATGGTTCACGCTCTGTAAGTCTTTGTCCGGCTCGGTCGGGGTGAAGAAGCCATCCACATAATTCAGGGTCGTGGTCACCGGGCGGTTGAGCGCGTTGTATTGAATGAGAGCCGTCCGGGCCAAATTCCCGGCGCTGTAGAACTGAGTCGTTGAGATGACGTTCCCCACGGCGTCGTAGCGGGTGAGGGTTGAGATATTCAAATCGGGATTGGCGGGATTGAAGGGGACGAATGCGCCAGTTCCGGTGTAATTAGCCGTGACCGTGAGGGGGCGATTGAGCGCATCGTACCAGATGTGCTTGGTGTGTTGCTGAGCTGAGCCATAAAGTTGGGTGGTGGCGATGATATTTCCATTGGCGTCGGACTGTGTCACCGTTTGCAGGTCTTCATCCGGTTTGGCAGAGTCGAAGAACCCATCCACATAGTTCACGGTCGTGGTCACGGGACGAGTGGCCGCATCGTATTCGGTGCGCGTGACATGGCCGACGGTATCAGTTATGGCAACCGGCAGGCCCAGGTCGTTGTAGCCATAGGTCGTTATCAGATTGTATTGATTGAGATGGTTTTGGGGCTGACCGGATAAATAATTTTGGGTGGTCTGGATCAGCCGGTTATTGTTGTCGTAGATGTTCCGGGTCACCAGCCCGACAGTATCGGTCATCAGGGTTGGATTGTTGACTGCGTCGTAGCCGAATTGCGTGACCAAGTTGTAGCGATTGAGATGATTTTGGGGTTGAGCCGCCAGATAATTTTCCGTGGTTTTGACCACGCGCCCGGCGGCGTCGTATTGATTGAGAGTGACTTGCTGCAAGGGGGTTCCCCCCGCCGTGGTTGTCGTCACGACTCGTCCCAAGTTGTCGTAGCCGTAGGTTGTCGCGATCCCCACGGCATCCGTCATCATCGTCCGTTGGCCGAAGGTGTCGTATTGGTAGCGCGTTGTGTTCCCCAACGGATCGCTCATCATTTTAAGCAGACCCGAAGGCTGGGGCGCGTCCAGTGCTGTCGTATAGGTATATCGGGTTGTAGAGCCTAGCGCATCTACGCTGCTCGTTGGAAGTGTGCCGGTATAGCTGAGCGTGGTCGTGAACCCCCGCGCATTGACCGTCTGGGTCAGGTTGCCGAGCGCATCGTAGGTCAAGGTCGTGGTCTGACTGATGGCATCGGTCACGCGTGTCAGTCTGGTTCCGTCTAAGTTCCAGGCCAGCCCCGTGGTATGGCCGAGTGCGTCGGTGACACTCGTCGGTCGGAAATTGGAGTTGTAAGTCTTGGCGACGCTCTGATTAAGTGCGCCACTCTCGCCGATCAAAGTGTTGTGGCTGTCGTAGGTATGCGTCTCGGTGATTCCCAAGGCGTTGGTGAGGATGCTTGTCCCACTGAGGGGGTTGTAAGCCACTTGAAGAATCAGTTTGTTCTGGGCATTATATTGGCGCAGGGCGCGACCTTGAGGGTCATACTCTGTCTGGATAGCGGTGACGCCGCGCGGATCAATCACCTTCCACAACCGATGTGTCGTGCCGCTGTACACATACGTCCAGGTTTGGTTGAGCACATCGGTGGCTGTGATCAGATCGCCCGTGGTCAGATCATAACTAAAGCTGACTTGCCGGCCCGCATGATCGCTGACGGCACTCAGCCGAGATTGCGCGTCATAGGCGAAATTCAAGTAACGCGCTCCGCCATTCGCGCTTACCTGAGTCAGACGACCCGAGGCATAGGTGTAATTTAGGACATGACCTTGCGGATCCGCCCAGGTGAGGAGTTTTCCACCGGCATCAAAGGTGTACACCGCTTGATCGGAGTTGACCACTTTGTATTTTGAAGTGCCGGCGTTATACGTGAGTGAAGCGGACACGCCGAAACCGGGCGTGTAGCTACCGTTGCCGTTATCTATGAATGCATACTGATTCGCTGAGTGTGATTTGAACTGGATAATTTGTCCGGCTCCGGGAGTGGGGGGCAAGCTCAGGCGTGTATCTTGATTGTGCGTCCAGCCATAACCGAGCGTGCTGGTGTAAATGTTGGTCGCCGGCGACGCATAGGTTCGCTGGAAGACGAGCGGCCCAGCGGAAGTTGGGATCGCCAAATCTACCCAGGTATAGTCGAAGCCGCCCGTCCGCGTGTTGATGGGGTCGCCCGCATAGCCTTGTGAGCAAGTGCAGGTCGTCGTGGCACTTTCGCGCGGATCACCCTGACCGTTTTTAGCCTCCATCCCGGAGAGTGTCTGAAGGTCAGCTAGCGCGGGTTGGGGCACCGGGACGCCGTTAACTTCGGCAATAAAAACGTGATAACTAAAAGTATGCGGGTTTGGACAGTCCGGCGAGTTATTACACACGTACCGCCCTTCCCATCCCCACCGATAGCCCAACGTCAGCGTTGTCCCCCCGCCAAAATGACCGGCCATACATCGTCCCCCATATTCATCCGAAATCGGGCCACTCTCGTTCGGCCAGACGGTATCCGTCCGCCAGTTAAACTGAGCCGGCCAGCGGGTGGAGCTATCTGACCAACTCCAATACGGGAAGTCACCAGTCGTGCAGACCTTAACCAGATCGCCAGCCGCGAGCCCCACTTGATGAAATTCCGTCGTCCAACACTCACTAATCCACGTTCCTGCGGGCGCATTGATCCAGGACATCAGCGCTCCAGCGCCGCCATCCAAGTCAACCGTATACTGCCCCAGAGGCTGACCGCCCGGCCCGCAATTACTGTCTGCCGGATTGGGCGTATCCCAATAAGAACGCACAATGGCATCCAGCCGGATCGTCGGGGTTTGGGCCTGAACGGTCGGCAGATCAAAGAAAAGAGTGAGCAATAGCGGTATGACGAAGAAGCGTTTCATGGAGGCCCCCTTCTAGCGGGAGAGGAAGTTGTTACCGAATCGATGGCGAGCAAACTCTAATTGGTGATGGCTGATTGAAAAAAATCAGCCCACAATCATCAATAATCCTTTGATCCTTGTGCGCTCTTGAAGGGCGCGGGCTTGCTCTCATCCACCGGAGCAGAGTCTTGATAAAGCTCAGCGGCGTAGTTCAGGCCAGTCGCCTCGCGCACCAGGCGCATGGTTTCTTTGGCCTCGGCTTGCATGCGGCGGATGCCGTGCGCGAGCACGTCTCGCAATTGGTTCGGATGCGCTTCGTAAAATGCGCGGCGCTCGCGGATCGGTTCCAAGAAAGTGTTCAAGGCGCGCGCGAGCCGGGCTTTCACTTCCACATCACCCACTTTTCCGGCGCGGTAGCGCTCCTTCAAGTCGGCGATCTCGCTTTGATCCGGGTTGAACGCGTCGTGATAGATAAAGACCGGATTCCCCTCCACCGTCCCCGGATCGGTCGCGTGGATGCGCTTGGGATCGGTGTACATGGTTTTGACTTTGGCTTCCACCGTCGCGGGATCGTCCGAGAGATAGATGGCGTTGTTCAGCGACTTGCTCATCTTCGCGTTGCCATCCGTGCCGACGAGCGTGGGCACATCGCCGATGAGCGCTTCCGGTTCAGGGAAGACGTTGCCGTAAAGCAGATTGAAACGGCGGGCGATTTCGCGCGCGACTTCGACGTGCGCCTGATTGTCCTTGCCCACCGGAACCACGTCGGCGCGCGGCAGTAAAATGTCCGCGGTCTGCAACACGGGATAACCGAGCAGCCCAAAGGGCATCGTCTCCAAATTGGCGTCGCGCGCCATGTCCTTGAGGCTGGGCAAACGCTCCAGGCGCGGGACGGTGACGAGCATTTCAAACAGCAGGTTGAGTTCGTACGTCTCGGGAATCGCGGACTGGACGAAGATGGTGGATACGTCCGGATCAATGCCGACGGCCAGATAATCCAGGACGATCTCGCGGATGTTGCCGGGGACTTCGCGAATGTATTCGCGGTCCGGCTTGGTCGTCAGGGTATGCAAGTCGGCGATGATGAAGAAGGCGTCGTACTTGCGCTGCAACTTGACGCGATTGGCGAGGCTGCCGACGTAGTGGCCGAGGTGCAGCCGGCCGGTGGGACGATCTCCGGTGAGAATGCGTGGTTTGTTGGTCATTGTGAATTGTGGATTGCTGATTGAAGATTGCTGATTGAAAGATCAATGATCAGCAATCTTCAATCAGCAATCAGAAATTAATTGGTCTGTAGGAAATTCTTCAGTATCTGTTTTCCGTGTTTTGTCAGGATGGACTCGGGATGAAACTGGACGCCGAACGTCGGATGCTCGCGGTGCTTGAGGCCCATGACTTCGCCCTCGGAGGTGAAGGCGGTGACTTCAAGACAATCCGGCAGCGGTTCTTGGACGATGAGCGAATGGTAGCGCGTGGCCTCGAACGGTGAGGGGATGCCGGCGAATAAGCCCGTGCCATAGTGATGAATGGGCGAGGTCTTGCCGTGCATCAGGCGTGGCGCGCGCGTGACGTTTCCGCCGTAGACCGCGCCCAGGCATTGATGCCCCAGGCAGACGCCGAACACCGGAATTTTTCCGGTGAAGTGCAGGATGGCTTCGTTCGAAACGCCGCCATCATTCGGGTTGCCGGGGCCGGGCGAGATCACGAGTCGCTCCGGGGCCAGAGCGGTTAACTCGTCGAGCGTGATTTTATCGTTGCGGAAGACTCGTAAATCCGCGCCCAACTCGCCGAGGTATTGGACGAGGTTGTAGGTGAAAGAGTCATAGTTGTCTATTACGGCAATCATAGGAACCTCCATTGATTGTTGATTGAAGATTTCTGATTGCTGATTGAAAATCAAAAATCAGCAATCCCAAAGGGACTTTCAGTCAACAATCAGCAATTTATAATTCACAATCAGCTATTTTCTGCTAAGTCTATTGCTTTCAACATCGCCGCCGCTTTGTTGATCGTTTCCTGATATTCGCGCGTGGGATCGGAGTCGGCGACGATGCCCGCTCCGGCTTGCACGCTGACCGTTTGTCCGTGGCCGACGAGGGTGCGGATGGTGATGCAGGCGTCCATCGCGCCGTCGAACGAGAAGTAGCCGACCATGCCGCCGTACGGGCCGCGCGCGCTTGGCTCAAGCTCACCGATGATTTCCATCGCTCGGACTTTGGGCGCGCCAGTGAGCGTGCCCGCTGGGAATGAGGCGCGGACTAAATCGAAGGCGTTCAGGCCGGGCCGCAACATTCCCTCGACATGCGAGACGATGTGCATGACGTGTGAGTAGCGCTCGACGATGAACAATTCCGGGACATGCACCGTGCCGTACTCACAGACGCGCCCTAAGTCGTTGCGCCCGAGGTCTATGAGCATGACATGCTCGGCGCGCTCTTTGGGATCGGCGAGCAATTCTTTTTCAAGTTCCAGGTCGGCTTCAGGGGTGGCGCCTCGGGGCCGGGTTCCCGCGATGGGGCGCAGACTCGCGCGGTGATCATCCTCCAAACGGACGAACATCTCCGGGGACGCGCCGACCAGGTAAAACGGTTCCCCATCCACATCGCCGAACTCAAAATAAAACATGTAGGGTGAGGGATTGAGTCGGCGCACCGCGCGATAGATGTCAAACGGCGCGGCGCCGGTTTCGCGCGTGAGCCGCTGCGAGGGCACGACCTGGAAGATGTCACCCGCGGCGATGTATTCCTTGGCGGCGAGGACGATGGCTTCGTATTCGGCTTGCGTCAGGTTCGAACGCACCGCCGATGACTGGGAGGCGTGCGGCGTGGGCGGCGCTTTCGCCAACGGTGCGCGCAAGTGGGCTTCGAGCGAATCGAGTTTGCGCTGGGCGGTGGCTTCGTCGCCATCATGAGCGTGCGCAATTAAGAATAGGCTGCGGCGCGCGTGGTCGAAGGCGACGAGCGTGTCGGTGAGTAAATAAATTGCGTCCGGCAGATCGGAAGATTTCAGGAGCGGCATCAACTTCGGTTCGAAGTAACGCACCGTGTCGTAGCCCAGATACCCAACCAAACCGCCGATGAAACGCGGCAGCCCGTTCACGTGTTCCAATTGGAAGCGGGCGAGTTCGGCTTGTAGAAAGTGAGTGGGATCGGTGTCCGGCTCCAACTGGATGGTTTGCGTCTCAGTCTCCGATTGGCGCTCGATGAGGTTGCCGCGCAAGGTGTATTTGTAGCGCGGTTCAACGCCGATAAATGAGTAGCGCGCGATACGTTCGCCGCCCTCGACGGACTCCAGTAAGAAGGACGGGCCGCGCCCGCGCAGTTTGAGATAGACGCTGGTGGGGGTTTCGAGATCGGCCGGCAGTTCGCGGACGAGCGGCTTGAGGCGTGTGACGGGCAGTGTGGCGGTAAGGGTTGGTTCGGCGAGCATAAGTGGCCTCCTGATTAGAGCGCTTTCTCATACTGTTTACGGACTACGTAATACGGAATATGTTCAGCTAGCGCGTATTTCGTGTTCCGTATTCCGTAAATCAAATCGGAATGCGCTGTAACTAAAGAATCCCCTCTGTCCTTAGGGACGAGAGGGGACTCCCGTGGTGCCACCCTGGTTAGACGGCCTCATCCCTGCGGAGGGGAGAAAAAATAAAACCCTGTCGGTGATGTTCCGCAGGGTCCTAGGCCAGCCTCACTCTTGTGGGTACGCTCGGCTTTGACCGATTAATACCCGTTGCCTGGATAACGGTGGCAATTCCGGCTTGGGCTACTCGCTTGAATGCTCTTTTGCCCGCGCAACTCTGAGGGCCATTCCACTTCGGCGCTTGGATTAGGCTCACACTAATTGCTGCCTAACTCTCTGACCGCCGCTTTGAAGTGTACTTTTCCTCGTCGCTGTCTTTTTTATATTTGACTGTGAATGCTTATAACATAGTTAGAGAGCGAGAGTCAAGTAGGAATTTATCAGAAAAAGATTGGGACGCAGACCTTCGGCGCAGATACACGCTGATTTTTTTCTTGATCTGCGAAAATCTGCGCGCAAATTTCGCGTCTGCGTCCCATTAATATTTGACCAGTTCCTCAATCACCTCGCGCGACAATTGGGCCTCCAAATGTTTAGGGCCGTTGGCATCCGCCGTGAGGAAGGGGAGCGAGATGGTGACTGTCTTTTGAGACTTAAGCCCTTGAATGGCTTTTTGCGCCGCTTCAACGATCCGGTCATAAGCCAGTTTGTCGTCGGCGACTCGAATGCCGGTTTGCTCAAAGGCCTGGCTGAGCAGCCACTCGATGACGGCGCGCGTTTCGCGGTCAGTGACTCGCCTTAAGGGCACTGGCGGTTTTGCCGCTAAAGCGGGGAAGGCCGGCAGCCCGCCGCGCTGTCGAACATATCTTCCTAAAGCGTAGGCGGCGACGATGACGATAGCCATTAGAACGAACAGGACGACGAGGTTGCTCATAAAATTGACCTGAGGGTGGTTAAGTGTGCAGGATTAGTTTAGGCAAAGATCGGTTTCTGGTCAATAAGCTGGAATTGGTAGCTGGTCGCTAGTTGCTGGCGGTGGGGGTTAGACCACAACTCCAATCGCCAGGCCGGCGTCTTTGGTGATGGATATGCCGCCGGCGGCTTTGATTTTATCCTGAAGGAAGGCGGCGAATGCTGCCGCCCGTTCCGGCGTGAGGCTCTCCACGTAGTCCCACAACGAGAAGATGTAATTCATAAGCGGCGCGACCTCGGTCACCCAGATTCCATCGGGATAGCGACGAACTTCGATGTCCGCAAACTCTGGGCTGAGGCTGGCCGCTGCATTTTCCAATCGGAAACTGAGGGTGTTTTCTCCGCGAGGAATACAGCGCGGCTCAAATTCATGAATGAGTTCGTGCATTTCGCGCAGATGGTTGGATCCGTTCGTCGCCGCGTATAACTTTCCATCTGGCTTGAGAACGCGGGCGAGTTCGCGCACACCTCGGGGTAAATCGGGGACGTGGTAGAGCATGTGATTCGCGACGACGATGTCGAAATAGTTGGTGGGGAAGGGCAGTGACTGTACGTCCAAATTGGCGAAGGTGAAGCCGACATTTTGACGAAGGCCGTGCTGCGCTTCGCGGGTCATGCCAAACGAGAAGTCGCCGAGGCAGAATCGAATGTGATTGGGGAGGCGGTCGGCGTTTTCGCGCCAGAGGGTTCCCGGCCCGCAGCCGACTTCCAACAGCCGCGTCTGAGGCTCGAACGACATTTGCTCGAAGACCCAGCGCGGGAAGCCATAGGGGTTGGTGCTGAACCGCCGGTGCAATTCCATGCGCGCCGCGAGGTTGGCGGACGTGGCGTATTGTTCGGTTTGGAGGTAGGTCTGGTCGGTCATGAGGGGCATGCTGAATTTGCCTCCACTCTCGCCCGACGGTCAACCGTCGGGCTGAAATAACAAAGCCATCTAAAGATGGCTGATATTAACAGCCTGCTTTAGCAGGCTTCGTCTTTTTAGCCCGATGGTTTACCATCGGGCGAGGCTGACTTGCATATCGTGTCGAGTTTCAGGATCAGTTTCTATATGCAGGAGCGTGCTTAATAACTGTTCAGCCCGTGGCCCTATCAGCCTGACGAGCGCCCAGGCGGCGTGGCCGCGAATGAGTGGGCTTGGATTGTGAACGAGATTCTGTAAAAGTGGAATACATTCTGCGTTGCCACTATTCCCCGCCGCGACGCAGGCGTTGCGCACCAGCTGCTCTCGGCCAATGCGTTCAATAGGCGTGTCGTGAAAGAGCGTCTGAAATTCCGCGTCAGCGTCATCTAGCGCGAGCAGTTGTGTCAGTTTGGGAGCCGCGCGTTCAACGCTCGTCGGGAAGAAATCGGTTGCTTGAGTTTGGATGGCGAACCGCTGCCACGGGCAGACGCTCTGGCAAATGTCGCAGCCAAAGACCCAGTTCCCCATTAATGGGCGCAGTTCATGCTCAATCCAGCCGGGATGTTCAATCGTAAGATAACTGATGCAGCGGCGCGCGTCGAGGACGTAGGGCTGGGGAAACGCTCGGGTGGGGCAGGCCGCCAAACAGCGGGTACACGTCCCGCACATCGTCTCACGCTGGGGCTGATCGTACTCGTCAAATTCCTGATCGCTGAGAATCTCGCCCAGAAAAAAATCGCTGCCCCGGCGCGGGTGAATGAGCATGGTGTTCTTGCCGATGAAGCCCAGCCCGGCTTGCTGCGCGTGATCGCGTTCGAGAAGCGCTCCGGTGTCCACATAGGCGCGGTGCTTGATTGCGCCGCCGCTTTTGCTTTTCATCCAGTCTGCCAACGCTTCCAGCCGGGGTCGCATCACGTCGTGATAATCTTTGCCCCACGCGTACGCTGCGATCCGCCCCCGCGTGGGATCGGATAGTATTGCTTCAGGCAAGTTCAGTGTGTGGTAATCCAGCCCGACGATGATGAGCGAACGGACGCCGGGCAGGATGACGTTCAAATCACGTCGCCGGGCAAGACGATCCTCACGCGCGAGGTAGCCCATTGAGCCATGCATTTGGGCGGCTAGCCATTGGAAGTATGATTCTAGATGCGGAGCAGGGCGCGCTGAGGTAATCCCGACCAGATTGAAGCCCAGTTCACGAGATTTGTTTTTGATCTGACGAGATGAGAGAGACATCGGTTTAGACCCTAAAGGTTTTTAAAACCTTTAGGGTCTGAGCAGTCCTTATTGTCCTATCCACCTGGCAGAAAGGGATGGATGGCCGACGAGGCTCATAATCTCCGCTAGAGATGGGACAAGAGAACGCTGACTGGTCGCTTCCGTCAGCAGTTCAAAGAACCGGGGCCGATCTTCGTATTCGATGATGCGCGGTTTCCCGGTGATCCCGCCGAGTTCGGCGGCTTTGGTGACGGCGTCTTCTTCGTAGCCTAACTGATCCACCAATCCCAACTCCAACGCTTGCCGGCCGGTGTACACACCACCATCCGCCAACGGCTTCACTTGATCCACCGTCATGTGCCGGCCATCCGCCACAATTTGCACGAAGCTGGCGTAGGTCTCATCAATAATCTTCTGCCAATAGGCCCGCTCCGCTTCCGTCATTTCGCGATAGGGCGAGCCGATGTCCTTGCGCGGGCCGGAGGTGATGACGACGAAGTCTACGCCGATCTTGTCGAGCAGACCTTCGGCATTGGGAAATTCGCTGATCACACCGATGGAGCCGGTGAGCGTGTTCGGGTTGGCGATAATCCAGTTCGAGGCCATGCTGATGTAATAACCACCGCTCGCGGCGAGGTCCCCCATGACGACGACGATTGGTTTCTCAACTCCCTTCAGTGCATGGTAAATCTCATCCGAGGCGACCACCCCGCCGCCAGGGCTGTCCACGGCCAGAATAATCGCTTTGACGTCTTCATCGTTCTTGGCCTTCTCAATGTTTTTGATGATGGTCTGTGCCGAGGCGATGGAGGTGTCGCTGAACAGGCCATCCCCTCCCGAAGCAATGATGCCTTCCACATGGATGACGGCGACCGCCGGGCCGCTGCCGCGCGTGGAGCCGAAGTCGGAAGAAGAGGCGCCTGATCCGAGCGAAAGGATCTGCAGTGCAACGGCGGACGAAATGATTAACCCATAGCAGGCGAGCACCGGCAGCGCAAAGCCGATGACCAGCGTAATCACGATCGGCCAAAAAGAACGCGAGTCAGAGTCTTTGCGTTTGGGCGCGGACAGGGCCGCAGGCTCAGGCGAGGTTTGGATAGTCATAGGACAATCCTTTCTATGGAGATGCCGGTGTTGTTCAGTTGAACGGTAAAGATAATACTATGAGGTCGAGCGAGGGAAAAGCGATGCCGGTAGGGATAACCGGCGAGTTACCCCTACCGGTAATGATTATTTCTCAGGTGCGGGCGCGGTGGGACTGATTTTCTTGAGTTTGGCGATCAGGCGGGCGCGGACTTTACCATCGCGCTCCTGCTCCAACCGTACCCGTAACGCCTGCATTTTCATCTTGCGCTGGCGGCGGCGCTTAATTTCTCGGTCACGTTGAACTTGCGGCATAGAGAACCTCCTGGAGACAAAAGTTGAAAAAAGCGTGGGGCTATAGTAACACTTCGGCCTGAGAATCGTCAATTGTGCTACACTCCCCCTCCGTCGCGCGCAGCGGTCCTTCGTCATTCGTCTTGCTACACGCTTAGCCTCTCTAATAAACCATGTCACTCTGTCCCAGTTGTGGTTGGCGAGTCGAAGGGGGCGAGACCTGCCCGCGCTGCGGCGCATCACTGAAGCGGCGTTTGCCTTGGCGCGTTTTGCAATATGGCGCGCTGCTCGTCGCGATGGGCGGGCTGGCGTTGCTCCTCTACGCGGCACGCGGTACGCCGGTGACGCATCTGGACATCGGCGCGATCGGTGCGGCGGGGGCATCCTTGTCCCCCGCACGCGCCGATGCGCACCATGACGGTGCATTCGGCGCGGCACAAAATCTGGCCTATGTCGAAATCTCCGGCGTCGTCACCCAACCGACCACCTACAACCCTGAAGCGCAAACGCTCGCTTTTCGGGTGGACGATGGAACGGGGGAGATGCTCGTCTCGGCGTTTAAAAATGAGACGATGGCGCTGGTGAAAGGTGGACACGTTCCGGCCCTCGGCGATCATGTGACTGTGCAGGGCACGCTGCGCCTGCGCGAGGACTTTGCCGCGCTGACGCTTAATCTGGCGGAGGCGTTGAAGCTGGAGCGGCCCACGCCCCTCGCGCTGACCATCGGCGCGATCAACTCTGACCTGGCGCTTCAGCCGGTGGAAGTCAGCGCGCGGGTCGTCAGCACGCGCGAACCTTATGCCGGTTTGACCCTGATCACACTCCAAGATGAGACTGGAGAGATTGACGCCGCACTCGACGAGACCACGCGCTTGCTCACCGGCAACCCGCCGAAGCTCGCTCCCGGCGATAGAGTCCGCCTCTCCGGCGTCGTCGAACTTTTCAAGGGCACGCCGCAAATCACGCTGATCACTTCGCAGAGCATTGAATTTCTGCCTCCGGACACGGCGCTCGCGGATAATCTCTTGGAGCCGGAAGCGGTCACTCCGATTGTGGATGTTCGGGTGGGCGCGGCTGCCAAGGTCGAGGGGGAGGTCAAATCCGTGGAAAGTTTTTCATCCGGCTTCAGTTTTGTTTTGGAGGATGGCAGCGGCCCTGTGGCCTTAGCGTTGCGCGATAGGGTTTACCAGAAAGTTGTCGGCGTTGAGGGGTTGCGCGTCGGCGCGCGTGTCCGGGCGTTCGGCTTGACGACGATCTTCAATGGGACGTTGCAAATTGCGCCTGAACAAGCCGAGGACGTAACGATAGTTACAGCGGGGAAACCGGCAGAGGCTGTCACCGCGATCCGCGAGATTGGGCTGGCGCAAGTCGGGCAGGTGTTGACCATCGGTGGAAAGGTGGTTGCCGTTAATCCATTCTCAGAAGGAACTCGGTTGACTGTGGACGATGGAACGGGCACGAGCGTCGTGCTGATTTGGGAGAGCGTCTTGGGATATGTCCCGGAGGTTGAGTGGGTGGCGGTTGGTCAATCCGCGCGCGTCACCGGGCAGGTCGCTCAATTTCAGGGCACCATCGAAATCGTGCCGCAGATTGGGTTTGATGTGATATTGGAATAGATTCTTTTGGACGCAGATGAACGCAGATTTTCGCAGATCAAGAAAAAAATCAGCGTTCATCTGCATGTATCTGCGTCCTATAATGTTTATCCTCCTTCTCTTCGCCCTCCTCGGCACACTGGTAGGTTCCGCGCTCGCCCTCATCCCGGCGCTGCACGTGTATACCGTCGCGGGCTTGGTGATGCTGTGGACGTTGGCTCATCCCAACGCGCTGCCTCCCGAAAATCTCGCGCTGTTTTTCATGGGGCTGGTTGTCGGCTATGCGTTTCTCAATACGATCCCTTCTATTTTCTTCTCGGCACCGGATGACAGCACGATCTTTCTGACGTTGCCCGGTCAGCGCTATTTGCTCGAAGGCCGCGGTCACGAAGCCGCGCTGCTCACCGGCGCAGGCGGGTTGGGCGGCCTCGCCTTTTTGCTGCTACTGACTCCGCTCGCCCCACTCATCCTGCCGCCGATCCGCAATCTGACGCAGGCGCATTTGCATTGGATTTTGGGCTTAATCATTGTCTTCATGTTGATGAGCGAATGGCCGCGCCATGAGCCGCGCGGGACGCCGTGGCAGCAGTTCTTCGGCGCGTGGCGCGGGCTGGGAGCGGGGCTGCTCACATTCCTGCTCTCCGGGCTACTCGGCTTCGTGTTGATGTACCGCAGCTTTGTCCCTACTCAAGTTGCCTTTCAAAATCTCATCCCAGCGTTTGTCGGGCTGTTTGCCATCCCGTCATTACTCGTCGCGCTATTCACTCACGAACGCATTCCGCCGCAGCACGTGGGTGATTCCCTCGATGTGAGTCCCGGCCTGCTCGCGCGCGGAGTTCTGGCCGGGATATTGGGTGGGATGTTCGCCGCGTTCTTTCCTGTCGTCACCGGCGGCATCGGCGGATTCCTCGCGGGCCATGCGACGGCCCAACGCGACCGGCGTGTCCTCATTATTTCGCAAGGGACGAACAAAGTTGTTTATTACCTTGGCGCGTATCTGCTGTTCTTCACACCGAACTTGCACCTCGCGCGTGGCGGCTTGGCGGCGATGGTGAGCACGATCTTCACCGCCTACACACCCACAACGTACTACACGGTTTCAGCGGCGATGGCGCTCTCCGGTGTGCTGGCCTTCTTCCTGCTGCAACTCTTTTCGCGCTGGACAGCGAAAGTTGTAGCGCAGATGTCTCAACGCTGGTTAGCGGCTGGGACACTCATCGTTCTACTTGCCGTAGTGGTGGGACTCACCCGTTGGGGCGGACTGGCTGTGATGGTTGTCGCCTCCGGCATTGGGCTGATCCCAATCATGTGGGGCGCGCGCCGCGCGAATTGCCTCGGCGTCCTGCTCTTACCGCTCACACTGAATATGATGGGCTGGGGAGCGGGAGTGGCGAAGCTGTTGGGACTGATTTAGTTGGCGGCTGGTTGCTGGCGGTTGGCTGCTTGCAGGAAAAGTTAAATTACATGCTTCCGATCAAGCACAAAGCTTTTGCCTATATTACGCATGCGGGACGCTTGCTGGTATTTCGCCATCCATTCTCGCCGGAAGCCGGTATCCAAGTGCCGGCTGGAACTGTGGAAGTGAACGAGCTGCCCGCCGATGCGGTGATGCGAGAAGCATTTGAAGAGACGGGATTGAGCGGGTTAGAACGGGTCGCTTTTCTTGGGGAGCATCTTCGGGATAGGGCGGATGTTGGGCTTGAGGAAGTGCATCATCGCCACTTCTTTCATCTGCGGTGTACACAATCTCCCTTGGAGCAATGGCGACACCTGGAAACTGATCCCAGCGATGGAAGTCTAGACCCGATTGTGTTTGAGTTCTTTTGGGCGCAGTTGCCTGACGGAGTTCCTGATTTAATTTGCGATCACGGTAAACTATTGCCCAGATTGCTGGAGAGTTTGTCTATAGAGTAGGGAGGCCCAACGGCTCATCCGCCCCGTCCAATTGCGCAAATCAGTTTCGCCGTAAGCCATCCGTTTCTCTCCGCTAATCCGCTTCTCCTCCGCTTGAAACCCTCATCCGTTCCCCCTCCGTTTATCCGCTTCGCGGGAAGCGCAATCCGTTGTCCACCGCCCTTTTGCCTTTTCCTCCTCGCTGCATTAGACTCTCCGCTCGATGCTCCAGAATCTGCAAGCGTTATCTCCTACCACCTGGCTCATCGCCGGAACGGTGATCGGCGTGGTGAGTCTTGGACTGTGGTGGTTCCGCCGCAACTTCACACTGGACGAAATCGAACTCCCCTTCAAGTTCAAATTCAAGCGCCGCGAAAAGCCTGTCCAGACGCCGACGCGGCCTGAGCTTGTCGAAGGCCGCGCTAAAGAGAGATCGTTGGCTTCGACAAGCTCAGCCAACGGCGTGACATCGCCCGCGCCTACCCTCCGTCCGGCGCGCGAATTCGGAGACACAACGGTGAGCGGCGGGGTTGGGATCACCGGGGATTCTGTTCGGGCACGGGACATTGCCGGTGAAGATCAGATCACCGCTCAGACCGTCATCAAAGACTCGGTCATCGGATTCGCGCCCGCGTCAGTTTCTGTTGCTCTACCCGGTAGCAGCCTTCCCCCGCCGCGCGCCGCCAAGTTCGTGGATCGCGGCCCGATCATGGACGATCTGCGGCGGGCGCTCCATGACAGGACGGCGGCGGCGCTCGTGGGTGTCGGAGGGATGGGAGGCGTGGGCAAGACCGAACTCGCGCGCTTCCTCGCGGATGAAATCGAAAACGCGCAGCCGGGGATCGTCGTCTGGATCACCGTCAGCGACCGCCCGGTGAGCGATGTTCACGCGGCGCTCGCCCGCGCGCTCGGCCTTACGCTCCCGCCCAACCTGGACGCCGAAGGCCGCGCCGAACTGTTGCGCGCCGCGCTCCAGCAATCGCCACGCGTCATCATCTTGGACGATGTGCGCGCGGAGTTCGCGCCGGACTTGCGGCTGTGCCTGCCGCCTTCCCCGCCGTGCGCTGCGCTCATCACCTCCCGCCGCCGCGAACTGCCCGGCCTGCCGGCGGGCGCGGTGCGCGCGCTGGACGTGATGACCAAACTGCAGGCGCTGGAACTGCTGCGCGGCGTGCCGGGGCTGGCCGAGCCAGTGAACCGCGAAGAAGCGGCGGCTGAAGCGCTGTGCGCGTTGTGCGGCTATCACCCGCTCGCGCTTGACCTCGCCGCCCGCCGTTTACTTAAACGCCTGCGCGATTCTGGAACACCCCTGGCCGCGTTCAATGCGAATCTCAAAGACCGGCTGGCGCAGTTGAAGACCGGCGAAGGCGAAGGGCCGCAAGAGAGCCTCACCTCCAACTTCGAGTTAAGCTATTTGGATTTGAGCGAGGCCGACCAGACGCGCTTCCGGCGTTTGGCGGCCTTCGCGCCGAGTGGCTTTGCGCCCCGCGCCGCCGCCACGTTGTGGGATGAGGTGGAGACCGACGCCCGTGCCGCGCTGGATCGGCTGGAGGACGCCTCGCTGCTCCTCCCCGCCGAAGTTTCGGGGCGTTACCGCCTGCACGACCTACTCCATGACTACGCTGCCGACAAGCTGCACGCCGAAGGCGGCAGCGAGGCCGAGGCCGCCCACCGCCCCCTCGCCGAATTCCTGATTGCGCTGTTCGAGGCGCATTACACGACTGATCCCAACGCTGCGCCGGAGGTCACACCCGAGCTGGATAACCTGCGCGCCGCCGCGGCCTGGGCGCAAACCGTCGGCGATGGAAACCTGCTCGCGCGGCTCGCGACTCAACCCCGCAACTGGCTGTATAACGTTTTCCGCGCCTGGGAGGATTGGGAGGCGTGGTTGACCGGTGCGCTACGACTTGGAATCGATGATCGAGGGCTGCGGGCCAACGTGCTGAAGGCGATGGGCGACGTGCAGCAGTTCCGCGATGACCGCGACGCCGCGCTGCAGAGCTACCAGCAGGCCCTCGGCCTCTACCGCGCCGTCGGCGACCGGCTGGGCGAAGCCAACGTGCTTCAGGCTTTGGGCGACGTGCAGCAGTTCCGCGATGACCGCGACGCCGCGCTGCAGAGCTACCAGCAGGCCCTCGGCCTCTACCGCGCTGTCGGCGACCGCTTGGGCGAAGCCAACGTGCTTCAGGCTTTGGGCGACGTGCAGCAATTCCGCCAGGAAACCGATGCCGCGCTGCGCTCCTACCAGCAGGCGCTCGCCCTCTACCGCGCCGTCGGCGCGAAACTGGGCGAAGCCAACGTGCTGTATGAGATAGGCAATGTGCAGCAGTTCCGCGATGACCGCGACGCCGCGCTGCAGAGCTACCAGCAGGCCCTCGCCCTCTTCCGCGCCGTCGGCTCTCGCGTGGGCGAAGCCAACGTGCTGGCCGCCCTCTCCCTGCTTTCACTCCAGGCCGGCGACCTCCGGGCCGCCGAGAAACTCTTGGAAGAGGCCATCGCGCTGCGCCGGGCGACAGGCGCTCGTTACAGCGAAGGCGCGGACTACTTCAACTTTGCGCTGGCGCTGCTCAACTTGGGAAAACGCGCGGAAGCCAAAGCCTACGCGCTCAAGGCTAAAGCCGTCTTTGACCGCCTGGGCGAACCCCATCTGGTGCGGCAGGTTGATGAGTTGATCGCGGGGTGCGAGGAAAAATAGATCACAGAACAGTCTTGACCCAGCTTACGTTCTTAATGCATAAGCGCCTGAAAGCATTCTCTCTTATGTCTAACTGAGCGATCCAATTTAGGGAAAAACCATCTTTTTACCCTTCACAACTTTACAAAGAAATAGCCTTGTGCTACGATTCGCCGTGGCAGTTTCCAAGACTGAGAGGCCTCTCTCAGTTTTTTCTTATCTTGACTGCTTGAGCCAGAACGGGGTGATCCTATGACTGACCAAACTTTTCTCACGCGGGAGGGGCTTAAGAAGCTCGAAGAAGAATTAGAACACCTGCGGACGGTGCGCCGGGCCCAAGTCGCCGAGCGCCTGCACAACGCCCAGGAAGACGGTGAACTGATTGAAAACGCCGAATACGAAGACGCCAAAAACGAGCAGGCCTTCGTCGAGGGCCGCATCCTGACGCTGGAAGCCATGCTCTCCAACGCCGTCATCATCAAAGACAACGGCCCGGAAGGCATCGTAGCGCTCGGCAGCAAAATCACCGTCAAAGAAAACGGCGGCCGGCCGGAAGTGTACATGCTCGTCGGCGCGGCCGAGGCCAGCCCCAAAGAAGGCCGCATCTCCAACGAAAGTCCGCTGGGCCGCGCGCTGCTGGGCCGCCGGGTCGGCGACGAAGTCAAAGTCAACGCCCCCGCTGGAACGCTGTCCTTCCGCGTCGTGGCGATAGACTGAAAAATCAGGAACTCAAGGAACTAAAAAACCGGGAACTGCGGGAACTCAGGGAACTGAAGGAACTCGAAGTACCAGACTTTTTCGAGTTCCTTCAGTTCTTTTTTTCTTAACTCACCTTACGCAACCAACTGAGTAGGATTGAGTTCCTGCAAGGTGGCATAGGCGGATTGGATGGCGCGCAAATAGAGTTTTGACTTGAGCGCAAAGTGATTGAGTTTGGTTTCGCCTGTGAGCAGT
>Ga0209382_10003325_pt1 | contig 22363 bp, 17 predicted proteins | sample SoiMetdeltSBSDD5_FD_187599 | JGI IMG/M metagenome (GOLD analysis project Ga0209382, IMG submission 187599) | Bulk soil microbial communities from a Populus tree surrounding site in Tennessee, USA - Soil MetaG P. deltoides SBSDD5 (SPAdes) (version 2) | ecosystem: Environmental > Terrestrial >...
GCAGACCGCCGCGAAATCCACGATTCCAGTGCTTGGCACGTGTACCGCCGCACTGCAGTCCACGTGCGGCTCGTGCTCGCGCGCCTCGGCCGTGGTCAGCAGCCGGGCCGGGATCCCGTTCGCCACCGCCCGCTCGTGCAGGGCGTTCAGCCGGGGTAGCTCGCTCTCGTCGGTCGCGACGATGAGCTTGCCGGTGACCTCGACGGGGACGTCGTGCTCGGTACAGAAGTCCACCATGGACCGGTTGCCGGCGACGCACAGTTTCGCCCGCAGGCTGCCCGGCCGGTAGTACACGCCCGCGTGGATGACGCCCGAGTTGTGCCCGGTCTGATGGGCCGCGACGCGGTCTTCCTTGTCCAGGACGGTCACCGTCGCGTCCGGGTACCGCCGGGTCAGCTCGTACGCCGTCGCCATGCCGATGATCCCGGCGCCGACGATGACGTACCTCATGGCGCGAGTGCGTCGAGCACCTCGTCGGCGCGGCGCAGCGACTCCGCCGGGTCGGCGGCCGGCGAGCTGATCTCCGGATCGAAGTTGAGGTCGACGAACAGCTCGGTGACGCCCTGCGCGGCGATCCGGTCCAGGTCGGCCCGGATCTGGTCCAGTTCTCCGGTCAGTGGCCGCCGCTCCGGCCCGTCCTGCGGGCGCACCCGCACGACGCCGCGGCAGACGAACCTCAGCGTGTCCGGGTCGCGCCCGGCCTCCACTGCGCCGGCCCGTACCAGGTCGAACGACTCGTCGAGCGCGCTCAGGTCGGCCCGGCTGCTGCTCACCCAGCCGTCGCTGATCCGTCCAGCCCGGCGCAGGGCCGCGGGTGCGGTACCGCCGAGCAGGATCGGCGGGTGCGGTGACTGCACCGGTTTGGGTTCCACACTCGACCGGGGCACGTGGTAGAACTCGCCATCGTGCTCGACGACATCGTCCGTCCACACCTTCTTCAGCACCTCGACGAACTCGTCGGCTCTCTTGCCGCGCCGGTTCATGTCGGCCCCGGCCGCGGCGAACTCCTCCTCCGCCCAGCCGATGCCGAGCCCGGCGTCGAGCCGCCCACCCGACAGAATGTCCACTGTGGTCAGTGCCTTGGCGAGCACGATCGGCGCGTAGAACGGCAGGTTGACCACGGCGACGCCGAGCCGGACCCGCTCGGTACGGCCGGCGAGGTACGCCAGCGTGGCGACCGGATCCTGGACGCTGCGGTACTGCTCGCCCCATGAGCCGTCGACCGGCGACAGCAGCCGCTGGAACGTCCACAGGCTGTGGTAGCCCAACTGCTCGGCCCGGCGGGCCACGTGGTCGAGGTTCTCCCGGGTCGCCCACGCCCCGGAGACCGGTACCGCGAAACCGATCTTCACACGGTCACCCTACGACAGAGGGTGGGCGCGCGCGCCCACCCTCTGTTCGCCTGTTCTCAGCTGCAGCCGCTCGTGGAACCGCAGCCCTCGCAGACGTAGCAGCTTCCGGCGGGCCGCATCTTCGTACCGCAGGTGAAGCACAACGGCGCGTCGGCGGACGTACCCTGAACCTTTTCCAACAGCTCCATCGACGAGCCCGCAGCCGGCTCCGGAGCGGCGACGCCGGTCTCGGTCTTTGCCGCGCGAGCCTCGATTGGTGCGGACGCGGCCATCGCGGCCAGGTCCAAGCCGTTGTCCTCGCCGGATTCGGCCCGCACCTGAGCGGCCCGCTCGGCCGCGGTGAAGATGCCGAGCTCGGCGCGCCGCTCGTACGGCAGGAAGTCCAGCGCCAGCCGCCGGAAGATGTAGTCCATCACGGATGCCGCCATGCGCACGTCCGGGTCGTCGGTCATGCCGGCCGGTTCGAAGCGCATGTTGACGAACTTCGCGACGTACGTCTCCAGCGGCACGCCGTACTGCAGGCCGATGGAGATGGCCACCGAGAACGCGTCCATCACGCCGGCCAGCGTCGAGCCCTGCTTGGACATCTTCAGGAAGACCTCGCCGAGACCGTCGTCGGGGTACGACGACGCGGTGAGGTATCCCTCGGCGCCGCCCACCGTGAACGACACGGTCTCGGACGGGCGCTTCTTCGGCAGCCGCTTGCGCACCGGCCGGTACTCGACGACCTTCTCGACCTCGGCGGTCTTCTTGCCGGGCTTGGCGTTGGACAGCGGCTGACCGACCTTGCAGTTGTCCCGGTAGATGGCCAGCGCCTTGAGGCCAAGCCGCCAACCCTCGTAGTGGATCTTCTCGACGTCCTCGACGGTGGCCGACTCCGGCATGTTGACCGTCTTGGAGATCGCTCCACTGAGGACCGGTTGGGTGGCCGCCATCATCCGGACATGACCCATCGGCGCGATCGCCCGATCGCCCATGGCGCAGTCGAAGACCGCGTAATGCTCGGGCTTGAGGCCGGGCGCGTCGATCACGTGGCCGTGTTCGGCGATGAACTCGACGATCGCCTCGACCTGCTCTTCCGGGTAGCCGAGGGTACGCAGAGCGCGCGGCACGGTCTGGTTGACGATCTGCATCGAGCCGCCGCCCACCAGCTTCTTGAACTTGACCAGAGCCAGGTCCGGCTCGATGCCGGTCGTGTCGCAGTCCATGGCCAGGCCGATGGTGCCGGTGGGCGCGAGCAGGCTCGCCTGCGCGTTCCGGTACCCCTTGCTCTCACCGAGCTTGTTGCCGAGCTGCCACTGCTTCGTGGCTTCCCGGTGGATCGCGGTGGCCACCGAACCACGCGGCTCGATCTCCTCGTTGGCCGCGGAGTGCTTGCGCATCACCCGCTTGTGCGCGTCCGCGTTGCGGGCGTAGCCGTCGTACGCGCCGACGACTCCGGCGAGCTCGGCGGAGCGGCGGTACGCCGTGCCCGTCATCAGCGACGTGATGGCGGCGGCCACCGACCGACCGGCCTCGGAGTCGTACGGCAACCCGGACGCCATCAACAGCGCACCCAGGTTCGCGTAGCCGATGCCGAGCTGCCGGTACGCCCGCGTCGTCTCGGCGATCTTCTGCGTCGGGAAGTCCGCGAAGCAGATCGAGATGTCCATCGCGGTGATGACGTGCTCGACGGATCTGACGAACTTCTCCACCTCGAACGAGCTGTCCTCGCGCAGGAACTTCATGAGGTTGAGCGAGGCCAGGTTGCACGAGGAGTTGTCGAGGTGGACGTACTCGGAGCAGTTGCGAACCACGACACCGTTGGCGATGTAGGAGTGGTTGCGCGGCTCCGAGAGGTTGTACGTGGTCTCGAACCCATCGAACGTTCGGCTCACCACTCGGACGGTCTGGTCGGTGCGGTAGAACCGGTGTCCCGTGAGCCAGGCGGCGAGCCGCGCGGCCTTGCGCGGGTGGTCGAATCCGATCGTGGACGCGAACCGGCCGATGTTCTCGCCACTGATTCTCAGGTCGTAGAGCTGACCGCCGGTGTACTCCCGGTCCTCACCGTCCACTGTGGTGTCCGTGAAATGGGTGTCACCGCGCTTGCGGGTCGCGTAGATGCGGCTGCCGATGCCGAACGTGCTCAACAGACGCTGCACGTCCCGCAGCAACTCCGGCGAGACCGAGCCGAGTCCGACGTAGCGGGTCCCATTGGCTATCTCGCCCGCGCAGCCATCCGAGTCGAACAGCCCGCGAAGGAACGTCGCTTGGATCTCGACCGGTGCTTCGAGTACCGAGACCGGCAGGCGCTTGCTGGCCGCACGATCCGTGCCGACTCCGAGCCCGATGAGGAAATCCACCAGCGCGGTTCGATTGGACCGCAACTGGACGGTCCCATTGGGCTGCTCCGAAGGCTTCGGCTGGAAGCCCACGACCTCCGCCAGCACAGCCTGGTGCCGGGCCAGGAAATGCTCCCGGTCCTCAGCGCTGTAGACCCACGTCGCCATGTTGTTGTTGCCCCGGACGCCGGGCACACCGCGCCGAACGCAACCGTCACCGGTCAGCCAGCCGAGCAGGTGGGCGAACTCCTCCGACCACTTCTCGGGCAGGCGCGTGCTGAGTCGATGCGAGACAACGACGTCACCGGCGACCACGGACGTACCCGGAAGCAGCCGGAACTCGCGCGAGGCGGCAGTCGCCGGGGTGGGCAGGTTCACCGACAGAACTCGATCCGTCTCGACGAGGTCCGCAACGGCCACGTAGCCCCGGTTGACGGTCCAGACGCGATGGTTCGGCGTACACCGCAGCACCATGCCGTTGCTGAACTCGACGCGTACGATCTCGTTGACGCCAGTGATCATCACGGCTTCGGGTGTCGTCAGCTCGATCCGGTCGGCGGGCGCGTCCGGATTGGTGGCGTCATGCGTGTAGACGCCGAACCGCTCGCCCTGCCGTGACCTGTCGATCAGGTCGTCGAACCGGATCAAGCCGCGGTCGGTGTGGACCAGCGTGTCGCCCGTGAAGCACGGATTAGTTGCGGTGATACGTCCCGTTTCGGGGCAAGTGTGCCAGTCGTTGATCGTGTCGTCGTACTGGATGCCCGGGTCGGCGCACTCCCAGGCCGCCTGGGCCATCTTGCGGAACAGCGTCTTGGCGTCCACGGTGTCGATGACCTCGCCGTCGAGCCGGCCACGCAGGTCGAACGTGCCGCCCTTCTCCACGGCGTGCATGAACTCGTCGGAGACGCGTACCGAGTTGTTCGCGTTCTGGTACTGCACCGACACGATGTCGTGGCCGCCGAGGTCCATGTCGAAGCCGGCGTCCCGCAGCGCGCGGATCTTGTCTTCCTCGCGCGCCTTGGTCTGGATGAACTCTTCGACGTCCGGGTGATCGACGTCCAGGATCACCATCTTCGCCGCGCGGCGGGTGGCGCCGCCGGATTTGATCGTCCCAGCGGACGCGTCGGCGCCGCGCATGAAGCTCACCGGGCCGGACGCCGTGCCACCGCTGGACAACAGCTCACGCGACGAGCGGATGCGGGACAGGTTCACGCCCGCGCCGGAACCACCCTTGAAGATCAAACCCTCTTCTTTGTACCAGTCGAGGATCGAGTCCATCGAGTCGTCGACGGCGAGGATGAAGCAGTTGTGCACGCGAAGGTTTCCGGACAGGTACTCGCCGCTGTCGGTCTGGATGTCATAGACCTCCATCGGTCCGAGCAGCTCGATCCGTTCAACAATCTGGGTCGAGACCTGGCGGGTATCGCTGACCACGTCGTGGTACTCGAGAAGATCACCGGGCTGCAGGGTGCCAGCCTCGACGAAGGCGCCGCTATCGCCGGCCTTCCACACCAGGTGGTCGGCGGTGACGTCGAGTGTGTACCCGGCCCTCGTGTTCAGCCGGAGCACGTTCTTCACGCTGTTGGCTTTCACCGCGAGGATCGTGGTGAGCCCGTAGGCGTCGTATACCTTCGTGCCAATGGCGTTCTGCTCGACCAGTTTTCCAATCGGCACCGGTCCAGTGGGCGTGCTCACCAGCGCGTCGTACGGCTGACACGCGCTGACTTGTTGCGGTGACTGGGTGCCGACGTTGAACCACACCGGCGAGTTGAAGCTGAACACCTGGTGCAGCAGCATCCAGGTCAGCTCGTGGCCGAAGACCTCGGCGTCGACCGGAGTGGCGAAGTAGCCGTGCTCCTCCCCCGCTGCCTGGTACGTCCGGACCACCCGGTCGATGAGCTGCTTGAGACTCCACTCGCGCTCGGGCGTGCCCACCGCACCGCGGAAGTACTTCGTGGTGACGATGTTGGCCGCGTTGATGCTCCAGAAGTCGGGGAACTCGACCCCCCGCTGCTCGAAGTTGATCGACCCGTCCCGCCAGTTCGTCATCACGACGTCGCGGCGTTCCCAGGTGACTTCCTCGTACGGGTGCTTGCCCTCGGTCGTCCACACGCGTTCGACGCGCAGCCCGCTGGCGGTACCCCGCCGGACCTTGCCTCCGCGTGTCCGGTCGTCCGCGGCCGCGCCGGCCGCCTCTGCTTTGCCTTCCCCCGACATCAGATCCCTCGCCCCTCCGGATTAGAAATGCCCACGCCGATGTGTGCTGTGCCTGAAGTCCGCCTTATGCCTCCGCCGTCGCCCGGCTGGCCCGCTCGTGCGCCAGCCGTTCCCGTTGCGTTGCGCGAAGGGTGGCAATCTCCCGCTCGAAGTCGTCCAGAGTGTCGAACGACCGGTAGACGCTCGCGAAGCGCAGGTATGCCACCTCGTCCAACTCGCGCAGCGGTCCGAGGATGGCCAGCCCGACATCGTGGCTGGGTATCTCGGCCGCACCGCGGGCCCGGATGGTCTCCTCGACCCGCTGCGCGAGCAGCGCGATCGCGTCTTCGTCGACCGGCCGTCCCTGGCACGCCTTGCGTACCCCCGACATGATCTTCTGCCGGCTGAACGGCTCGGTGACGCCACTGCGCTTCACGACCGCGAGAACCGCCTCCTCGACCGTGGTGAACCGCCGGCCGCACTCCGGACAGGCCCGGCGCCGGCGGATCAGCTGGCCGTCATCCGCCTCGCGCGAGTCCACCACTCGTGAGTCCGCGTGGCGGCAGTACGGGCATCGCATCGCTCACTCCCTCCGCCTTCGAACCCGCAGGGAGTGGAACAGATGAACCCCAACCTGTGGATGACTTACACCAATGTAACTACTAGATGTTGGGGTTGGCAAGCGGTACGGCCGCGTTCGGCGTGTCGGTTGCGAGGGCGAGGACCGTGTCCAGCAGGACATTCGCGCCGTTCACGACGTCGTCGTCGGCGGTGTTCTCTTCGGGGCAGTGGCTGCGACCCCCGATGCTGGGCACGAAGATCATGCCGGTCGGCGCGAGCGTCGCCAGGTTCTGCGAGTCGTGCCCCGCTCCGGACGGCATCGCGACCGCGGAGAGATCGCGAGCCGCGGCGGCCTCGCCGATGATGCGCTGGATCCCCCCGTCCAGCCGGCACGGCGGAATCGTGGGCTCGAACTCGATGTCCACCTCCAGCTCATGCTCTGTCGCGACACCCCGGGCGGCCTCGGTGATGGCCCGACCCAGCTCGTCCACGCGAGCGAGCTCGAGGTCGCGGAAGTCGACCGTCAACCTGGCGATTTCGGGGACGACGTTGGTGGCACCCGGCTCGACGGTGACGACCCCGGCGGTGATCACCGCCCGGTCGCTGACCGATCGGGCGATCTCCGGGAACCGCACGATCAGCGCGCTGGCCGCGCGGAGTGCGTCCTTGCGCATCGTCATAGGTGTGGTCCCGGCGTGATCCGCCCGGCCCCGGAAGGTGACCGTGCCACCGCCCAGACCCACGATCGAGGTGACGATGCCGATCCGGTGGCCGAAGCTCTCGAGCTGCGGACCCTGCTCGATGTGCAGCTCCACGGTCGCGTGGATGACCGCGGGATCGACCGTGGTCTCCGTGGCCAGCTCCGGATCCCAGCCGGCCGCCATGAACGCGTCGACGAACCGGTCGCCGCCGCGCCCGCTCAACGCCTCCAGCTCGGCCCGGCTGAACCCGCGAACCAGGGCCGACGAACCGAACAAATGGGCGTAGTTGCCCTCCTCGTCGGAGTACACGACCGCACGCACCGGTCGCCGCAACGGCACCCGCTCCTCGTGCAACCGGCGCACGCACTCGAGCGCCGCCAGGCTGCCGAGCGCACCGTCGAAGCGGCCCCCGTTAGGCACCGAGTCGAGGTGCGACCCCGTCCAGACGGCCGGCACGCTCCGCAACGCGGCCGGCTCGTCCGGGGACGACACGAACATGTTGCCGACCCCGTCGACCTCGACGGACAGCCCGGCCCCCGCGCATCGGGCGCGATACCACGCGCGTGCCTGCGTATCCGCCTCCGAGAAGGACGTCCGGCTGATGCCGCCGCCCGGCCCGCGACCGAACCGGGCCAGCGCCTCCAGATCCGCGAGCAGCCGGGCACCGTCCACACTCAACCGTCCACCTTGCTGATCTCGCTCCGCTGCGCTCATGCCGAGAGGTTAGTGCGGCAACGTCAGATGCTGTCCAGCGTGGACCGTGTAGTCGGGCATGCCGTTGAGCCGGCGGATCTCCTCGATCGTGGCGATCGGGTCCCGCGACGGAGCGTGCCGCTCGACCACCGACCAGAGCGTGTCGCCCGGCTCGACGACCACCACCGGCGCGGGTCCGGCCGGGTCGGCGGAGCCGCTGCCGGGCGCCGCGAGCGCGATCATCAGCGCGCCGGCGACCAGGGCCAGGCCGAGCACCAACAGCCGCCCACGGCGGGTAAGTCGGACCGGTGCCATCGCCACCTCCGGGTTCGAACACGAGTTCGATCATACGGGTGTACGATTATGACACGCGGGCGACACGTCGTACAGATGTTTGAAACTGTCACACCTCGGCGATACCGTGTCCGACAACACAACATGCCATAACAGGACATCGGCAATAGGGGAGAGCGAAGTGTCGAAGGACGAGACGACGACGCCGCGCCGCGCCACGACCACCGAGCGACGCAGGTCCAGCCGGTCCCGCTCCGGCGAGCCGCAACTCCGCGCGGTCAGTGCGGTGGTCACCGGGCTGCAAGACATGCTCGCCACCGATCTGACCGCCCGGCAACGCCGGATCCTGGAGTTCATCCGGGAGTGGGTGGAAGCTCATGGATACCCACCGAGCGTGCGCGAGATCGGCGAGGCGGTCGACCTCGTCTCCCCGTCGAGCGTGGCCTACCAGCTGAAGGAGCTGGAGCGTAAGGGCTACCTGCGGCGCGACCCGAACCGGCCGCGCGCCGTGGACGTGCGGCCGCCGACCGAGGTCTTCGACACCGAAGACGAGGAGGCCAAGCGCGCGCTACGGCCGACACCGGCGTATGTGCCGGTGGTCGGGCGCATCGCCGCCGGCGGGCCGATCCTGGCCGAGCAGGCCATCGAGGACGTGTTCCCCCTGCCGCGGGAGCTGGTCGGCGAGGGCACCCTGTTCCTGTTGCAGGTCAAGGGCGACTCGATGCTCGACGCGGCGATCTGCGACGGGGATTGGGTTGTGGTGCGCCAGCAGCCCACCGCGGACAACGGCGAGATCGTGGCCGCGATGCTGGACAACGAGGCGACCGTGAAGACGTACCGGCGGCGTGACAAGCACGTCTGGCTGCTCCCGCAGAATCCCGCCTTCGAGCCGATCCCCGGTGACGACGCCACGATCCTCGGTCGGGTCGTCGCGGTGCTGCGCCGGATCTGAGGGCACGCCCGAGGAGGCGGCCTCCAGCATCATCGCCTGTCGTACTCGTAACCCTGGCCGTAACCGCCGTCGCCGTAACCCCAGCCGGCCTGCTCGTCCGGATAAGACACGGGGGCGTACTGATCGTCGTACCCGCTGCCGTAGTTGGTGCCACCGCCGGACCGGTAGACCCCGTTGCCCACCGGCTCGAGCACGGTGGTCGGCCGGTCGTCGGCTGCCGCGACCCGTGCCTCGGCCGGGCGGGACCGCCGGGACCGCCGGATGCCGAGGACACCGGCGACGACGAGCAGCAGGCCGAGGATGCCCACGCCGGCGACCAGCTGGGTCACCTGCTGCAGGCTCAGCTTCTGGTACCAGGCGAGGCTGTTCTTCGCCGACGGCAGGCCGCCACTGCCGGCTGCCGGAGTCGGAACGGCAACGCCCGCCGGGGCGTACTGCCGGATGATCGGGTCGACGTCCTCCGTCAGCTCGCCGGTGTCCGACACGGTGAGGAACGCGGTGCCGTCCCCGGTGTACGCGATCGACTCGCCGAACTCGTCGTCGGGCAGTGGTGTGATGCGCGGTTCGCCGCTGCTGATCGCCTTGACGACGTCGCCGTCCGGTACGTCCCACTCGTACGCGTCGGTGTACGTGCGCAGGGCCACCTTCGTGCGGTCCGGGGAGTTCGCCCCGCCGGTGACCATCAGCTGGTGGAGCAGGCTCAGTGAGCCGCTACCGGTCCGGCTCGGCTTGAACTCGCCGACCCGCTTCATCGCCACGGGTTTGCTGGTGCTCAACGGACCGGTCGGCGTGTAGAGCCTGCTGCCGCCGGCCGGGTCCTTGGTGACGATGATCGGGGTGTCGTCGGCGGCCAGCAACAGCGCCTCGGCGTCGTGCGCCTCCCCCGACGGGTACGTCACCCGGTACAGCGTGGTCGTCGTGCTGTTCGGCGGGAGCTTCCAGAGCGCCACGTTGGTCCGCTCCGCGCCGAGCGGGTTGTCGCCGATGTCCGCGACCCAGATGGTGCCGTCCTTGGCGATCGCGAGATCCTCGGTGTCCCGTGGCCCGTTGCCGGAGAACCGGACGTCCTTGGTTACCTTGCACGACTTGTCGAGGAAGAAGATCCGCTTCTGGTTGGACACGTTCGTCGAGTCGTTGATCGTCACGTACCCGTTCGGAGTAACCCCGAGGCCGGACATTTCCACCAGCCGGGAATCCTTGACCGTGCAGATCGCCTTACCGTGCGCGGGTTCGGCGCCGGCCTGCGGATTCGGCGACGGTGTCGGCGCCTGTGCGGCCGCTGGTCCGGCCGCGAGCAGTACGCCCATGCCCACGAGAACCGAGACCACCTGACCGCGCATCTGGCCAGTGTAGAGTCCTCAAGCCCGGTACTCGGAAATCGCCAGTGCGTACGGCCGTAGCTCGGCGGCGAGTGCCTCGTCGACCCGTGCGTGCAGTATCGTGCCGGCGTCGTCGTGTGCCGTGGACAACACCTCACCGCGCCGGTGGGCCCGGGCCACGAGGTCGCCGCGGTCGTACGGCACACAGGCCCGTACCTCGACTGCCGGCTTGGGCAGCCGTGCCTCGACGGCCAGCCGCAGCTCCTCGATGCCGGCGCCGGTCCGTGCCGACACGAATACGGCGCCCGGCCATTGGCGCTTCAGATTTAGCAGCGTCTCCTCGTCGGCGATGTCGGTCTTGTTCACCACGAGCAGCTCGAGGACGCCCTCGGCACCGACCTCGGCGAGCACCTCGCGGACGGCCCGTACCTGCTCCGCCGGATCCACGTGCGCGCCGTCGACCACATGCAGGATCAAGTCGGCGTCGGCGACCTCCTCGAGCGTCGAGCGGAACGCCTCGACGATCTGGTGCGGCAGGTGCCGGACGAAGCCGACGGTGTCCGACAGGGTGTAGTCGCGCCCGTCGGAGGTACGCGCCCGGCGGGTCGTCGGATCGAGCGTCGCGAACAGCGCGTCCTCCACCAGGACGCCGGCGCCGGTGAGCCGGTTCAGCAGGGAGGACTTGCCGGCGTTGGTGTACCCGGCGATCGCGACGCTCGGTACGGCGTTGCGCCGCCGGCCGGAGCGCATGGTGTCGCGGACGGTACGCAGTCCGGCGATCTCCCGCCGGAGCTTGGCGATGCGGGCGTTGATGCGCCGCCGATCCGTCTCCAGCTTGGTCTCACCGGGGCCGCGCAGGCCAACGCCGCCCCCACCGCCACCGGCCCGACCGCCGGCCTGCCGGCTCATCGCCTCACCCCAACCGCGCAGCCGCGGCAGCAGGTACTGCAGCTGAGCCAGCTCGACCTGAGCCTTGCCCTCCTTGCTCTTCGCGTGCTGCGCGAAGATGTCGAGGATCAAGGCGGTCCGGTCGATGACCTTGACCTTGACCTGGCTCTCCAGCGTGCGCAGCTGGCTGGGCGACAGCTCGCCGTCACAGATCACGGTGTCGGCGCCGGTCGCCACGACGATGCCCCGCAGCTCCCCGACCTTCCCGCGGCCGATGAACGTGGATGGATCCGGCTTGTTGCGCCGCTGGATCAGTCCTTCCAGGACCAGCGAGCCGGCGGTCTCCGCCAACTCGGCCAGCTCGGCCAGCGAGTGGGACGCGTCGACGACCGTGCCCTCGGTCCAGACACCGACGAGGACGACGCGTTCGAGGCGCAGCTGGCGGTACTCGACCTCGGTGATGTCGGCGAGCTCGGTCGACAGGCCGGCGACGCGCCGCAGCGCGTGCCGCTCTTCCAGCTCCAGATCGCCCGTACCCAGGTCCAGATCCTCGTCGAACTCTCCGGTGACGTCCGGTCGGTTGCGCAAAGCATCTCCTAGGCGGGGCGACAGGCTGGGCGCGGGCGAACCTCACGCCGGCTAACCAGCCAATCGTGGCACGCCTACCCGATGACCGCACCCGCATTCCGCCGGTGCCGCGCACCCACGATCACGCGCACCACCAGCACCGCCAGCCCCATCAGGGCGATGTACAGCGGCAGCCCGGCGCCGAGCTGTTGGGTCAGATCGGCGAGCAGCGGATAGTCGTGCTTGGGCAGCAGTGGCGCCGCCGGGTCACCCAGCATCTGGGTTGCCGTCCGCGCGACCCAGGTACCGCGACCGACGAGTAGATCATGCGCGATCGGGCCGGGGATGGCCACGACCGCAAACGCCACGCCACCGAGGAGGGCCTGCAACCATGGTACGAGCGACCGTTCGCTGCCGGCGATCGCCGCCGCGGCCCAAGTCGACAACGGTAGCAGGAAGGCAAGGACAGGCGTCAATGCGATAAATCCCACAGTGGAGTCCAGCAGCCAGTGGGCGTACGGGCTGATCGCCGGTCCGCCTTCCCCGAGGTAAGTGGCGTGGAACCAGAACATCACCGCGCCGCCGAGGTAGCAGAGAAGTACCGACGTCACGGCCAGCGCCAGCCAAGCAATGGGATCCCGGTAGTAGTCCACGAAGGCTCGACGCAGATCACCGACGCGCGGCCTGGGGAACCGGAACGGGGTACGCGGCTCGGCCTGTTCGGCGGCGACGAGCGGTGGTACATAGACGATGCGAGGGTTGGGACCGGTGCGGGGAGGGGTGAGGAGAGACATCGCGAGGGGTCCTCCGGCGTTCCGTGCGAGGGTTGGGGACTCCAGCATCTAAGACACACCTTGCCCTGGACTTGCATTTATCTATTTCACACACTTCAATGGCAATACCTTGCCGGGCGCGCGGCAACGTCATCGGATCCATTCCAGAAAAGGCAATTCCGGATCCAATCCAGAATGGGCGATGGAGCGCGCGGTGTACTACAGAATTCTCGGACCGCTAGAGGTCTCAGACGGGGATCGGCACGTGCAGATGCGCGGGACCAAACCGCGAGTCCTGCTCTGCGCGCTGCTGACCGCCCCCAACGACGTGGTGTCCGTCGACTGCATCGTCGACTGGCTGTGGCCACGCAAACCACCACCGAGCGCGGGCGCCATCGTGCAGGCGCTCGTGTCCCGGCTGCGGCGGGTCCTGGAGCCGGACCGTCCACCATGGACGGAAGCGCGGCTGCTGCTGCGCCGACCACCGGGGTACCTGCTGCGGGTCGAGCCCGACGAGGTGGACGCGCTGCGGTTCGAGCGCATGACGGCGGACGGCAACGCCGCGCTCGAACGCGACGACCCGGCGACCGCCGCAAAGGTGCTCGCGGAAGCCCTCGGCCTGTGGCGCGGGCGGCCACTGGCGGACGTCGCTTTGCTGGAGCCGGCACAGGAAGCCATCGCGCGGCTGGAAGGGCTGCGCCTGTCCGCCACTGTTACGCGCATCGACGCCGACCTCGCACTCGGCCGTCACATGGCGCTCATACCCGAACTGGAAGGCCTCGTCCGCGCGTACCCGCTCGACGAACGGATGTGTGCCCAACTGATGATCGCGCTGTACCGGTCCGGTCGCCAGGCCGAGTCGCTGGGCGTATACGACCGGGTACGCGCCACCCTCGCCGCGGAGCTCGACATCGAACCCTCGCCCGCGTCCCAACGCTTGCGGGATGCCATCCTCGCCCAGGATCCCGCTCTCGACAACGCCGCCACACACCCCGGGAGCAGAATGTAGCCCGTGCCTATGACGCGCCTGCCCAGTGCCGGGTTCTCCATCACCATCCGGGTCGGGGTCACCGCCGACCCGTCCGCCATCGGGCGGTTGACGACCGCTGTCGGGGAAGCCGGCGCGATCGTCACGGCGCTCGACGTCGTCGACTCCGATCCGGTACGCCTGGTCGCCGACCTCACGTGTGACACCGCCGACGCTGCCCACGCCGACCAGGTGGTCGCCGCGCTGGAGGACCTCGACGGCGTCGACGTGCGGAAGGTCAGCGACCGCACGTTCCTGCTCCACCTCGGCGGCAAGCTCGAGGTGACCCCGAAGGTCGCCCTGCGTACCCGGGACGAGCTGTCGCGCGCCTACACCCCGGGCGTCGCGCGGGTGTGCCTGGCCATCGCCGAGAACCCGGCGGACGCCCGCCGGCTGACCATCAAGCGCAACACGGTCGCGGTCGTCACCGACGGCTCGGCAGTGCTCGGCCTGGGCAACCTCGGTCCAGCGGCCGCGCTGCCGGTGATGGAAGGCAAGGCTGCCCTGTTCAAGCGGTTCGGCGGTGTCGACGCGTGGCCGGTGGTCCTCGATACCCAGGACACCGACGAGATCGTGCGCATCGTGCGGGCGATCGCGCCGGCGTACGGAGGCATCAACCTCGAGGACATCGCCGCTCCGCGCTGCTTCGAGATCGAGCAACGGCTGCGCGATCTGCTCGACATCCCGGTGTTCCACGACGACCAGCACGGCACCGCGATCTGCGTGCTCGCCGCGCTCACCAACGCGTTGCGCGTCGTGGGCAAGCAACTCTCGCACGTCACGGTGGTCGTCTCCGGAGCGGGCGCGGCGGGTACCGCGATCGTCAAGCTGTTGCTCCGCCAGGGCGTCGGGAACGTCATCGTGTACGACCGCATCGGCGCGCTGCACCGCGCAATGACCGACCTGCCACCGTCGTGGCGGTGGCTGGCCGAGCACACGAACGCCGGCGGCTACTCGGGGAACCTGCCCGGCGCGTTGCGCGGCGCGGACGTGTTCGTCGGCGTCAGCGCGCCGAACCTGCTTACCGGAGCGGACATCGCCGCGATGGCACCGAGCGCGATCGTCTTCGCGCTGGCCAACCCGGACCCCGAGGTCGACCCGCGGGAAGCCCGCAAACACGCGGCCATCGTGGCTACCGGCCGTTCCGACCAGCCCAACCAGATCAACAACGTACTCGCGTTTCCGGGTGTGTTCCGCGGCATGCTCGACGCGCACGCGGAGGAGTTCACCGAAGACATGGCGCTCGCGGCGGCGCACGCGATCGCCGATGTGGTGGGCGAGGACAAGTTGAACCCGAGCGTGATCGTGCCCAGTGTGTTCGACGTCCGGGTCGCGCCGGCGGTAGCGGCCGCCGTGCGGATGGTCGCTAAGGGTACCGGGTCGGTCACCGACCCCCGTGACTCCGATGTGTCCACTGTGGATCTAGACTGAAACCCCTTGGGGGCCGTGCGGTAGATCCGTATTCCTGTCGAGAATCCCTGTCAACCACGGGGTTCCTCGGGGCCGCCCCTCGCCCGGCCCACCCCGTGGCCTCCGCCTGGAGGTGGCAGCGATGGCGACCACGGTGCGGCGCGCGACCCGCCGCCCGCGCTACCACCGGATGTTCCGCGACCTGCCGCCGTTCGCCGAGCCCGGTGGCCGGCTGCGGGCCGCACTCCTGGACATCGGCCGTCCGGGCGGCCTCATGGACGCCAAGGACGACCTGTCGCTCGGGCCGGAACGGCTGTTCACCGACCCCGCCCAGAGCCTCGTGAACCGCGACAACCCGTTCCACACCGCGGGGGCCACGTTCCTCGCCCAGTTCATCGGGCACGATGTGACGCTGTCACCGGCACTCGACCTCGAGTCGGTGTACGGCAGTGGCGACCCGAAGGAGCTACGCATAGAGTCGGGCGGCCGGTACGAGGACGTGCCGCGGCTGCCGGACGGTGCGGCTGCCATTCCGGACCCGCGCAACGATGACAATATTGTCATCTCGGGTTTGCACGCGGCGTTCATCCTGTTCCACAACCGGCTCGCGGATCGGCAGCTCGTCACGTGGCATTACCAGTGGATGGTGCTGCACGAGTTCCTGCCGCAGATGATCGGGCACGGTGTCACGCACGACATCCTGACCAACGGCCGCCGGTGGTACCGGCCCGAGCCCGGTCCGGCGGTGGTGCCGATCGAGTTCCTCGGTGCGGCGTACCGGTTCGGGCACAGCATGGTCCGGCCGTCGTACCGCGTGAACCCCGAGTTCTGCGGGTTCATCGACGACCTGCGAGGCGGCCGGCGGGCACCGGACCGGTACGTCGACTGGGGCACGTTCTTCAACTTCGGCGACGGACGGGTCCGGCCCAACAAGCGCATCGGGCGGAAGATATCCACTCCGCTGTTCGCGCTCGCGCTGCCCCAGCACAACCTGCTGCGGCACGTCACCTGGGGGATACCGGCCGGCCAGCACATCGCGGAGGCGATGGGGTACCCGCCGCTGCACCTGGCCGAGCTGGAGCACTACGGGCTCGGGTTGGAGAGCCGGACCCCGCTCTGGTACTACCTGCTGGCCGAGGCCGAGCTGATCGGCGACGGCATCGTGCTCGGGCCGGTCGGCGCGCGCATCGTCGGCGAGGTGCTCATCGGCCTGCTCCAGCTCGACCCGCGCTCGTACCTGAACGTGCGACCGGACTGGCGACCGGCCTTTCCGCGGATAACCGACCTGCTGCGCCACGCGCGCGTGGACCCGGTCAGCCGGGCAGCCTGACCTGACCGGTCGCCACGATCACCGCGGGCCCGGACAGCCAACAGGTCTGGCCGTCGAACGTCACGGTCAACTGGCCGCCGGGCACCCCCACCACGACCGTGCCGGTATCCAGTCCGGCGTTGCGCAGCGCCACGGCGGCCACCGCCACCACGCCCGATCCGCACGACAGGGTCTCGCCCACGCCCCGCTCGTGCACCCGCATCCGCACGTGCAGGTCTCCACTGTCCACAGTGAACTCGACGTTCACGCCCGCCGGGAAGAACGTGGTGTCGTACCCCGGTGGGCGAGAGAGGTCCAGTGTGGACAGATCGTCGACCGGGCAGACGAGGTGCGGGTTGCCGACGTCCACCGCCGTGCCGGCGTAGCCGACCCCGGCCACCGTGGCGACGCTCTCGCCGTACACCTTCGGCAGGCCCATGTCGACGGAGATGTCGCCGTCGCCGACCACCGCGACCACCGCGCCGGCCCGGGTCCGGATCGGGATGCGGCCGGGTGCGGCGAGCCCGGCCTCGACGAGGTACCGCGCGTAGACGCGGACGCCGTTGCCACACATCTCGGCGAGCGACCCGTCCGCGTTCCAGTAGTCCATGAACCAGCCGCCGCCGTCCCGCACGACGCGCAGCACTCCGTCGCCGCCGATGCCGAAGTGGCGGTCGCACAGCGCGGCCACGATCGCCGGCTCGAGCGTGATGCGCCCGTCCGGATCGGGCAGGATCACGAAGTCGTTGCCGGTGCCGTGGCCCTTAGCGAAGTCCATCGCGGATAACTTTAGTCGCTGCGGGCACCAGGTCGGGGCGAGCCGCGTCGAGCCAGGCGATCCGCGGGTCGCGGCGGAACCACGACCGTTGCCGGCGCACGAACCGGCGCGTGGCCCGCACCGTCTCCGCCCGCGCCACGGGCTCGGTGCACTCACCGGCGAGGAACCGCAGCACCTGCTGGTAGCCCAGCGCGCGGCTGGCCGTGCGACCGTCCCGTAGCCCGTGCGCCTCGAGCGCCCGTACCTCGTCGACGAAACCGGCCGCCCACATGTGGTCCACCCGGGTCGCCACGCGCTCGTCGAGATGGGCGGAGTCCAGCCCGAGCAAAACGGAGTTGTATACCGGCCGGGGATCCGGCAGCGCGGCGGTGAACGGGCCACCGGTCAGCGAGATGACTTCCAGCGCCCGCACGATGCGCCGGCCGTTCGACGGCAGGATGCGGGTTGCCGCCTCGGGATCGCGCTCGCGCAGCCGCGCGTACAGCGGACCCGGCCCGTGCTCGGCCAGCTCGGCCTCCAGCCGCGCCCGCAGCGCCGGATCGGTACCGGGGAACTCGAACTCCTCTAGTGCGGCCCGCACGTACAGTCCCGAACCGCCAATGAGCAACGGGGTGCGGCCGCGGGCGAGGATGCCGTCGATCGCCTGCCGGGCCAGCCGCTGGTACTCCGCGACGCTCGCCGGTTCGGTGACGTCCCAGATGTCGAGCACGTGATGCGCTACGCCGTGCCGCTGCGCCGGAGTCAGTTTGGCGGTACCGATGTCCATGCCGCGGTACAGCTGCATCGAGTCGGCGTTGACGACCTCGCCGGCGAGCGCCTCGGCCAGCGCGAGGCTCAACGCGGACTTCCCGGTGGCGGTGGGTCCGACGATCGCGACAACCGTCAATCGAAACTCCAGGATGCGACAAAGTACCCCACACCGTACGGCGCTTCGTTGTAGAGCAGCTCGGCGCGCCACCCGGTACCGGCGGCCCGCGCCGCTCCGGCGAGCACCTGCCACGGGGCGCGTCCGGCGACCCGCAGCTCGGCGGCCTCGACCGGATCCAACGCCAGCAGCGCGTCGACATCCGCCGATGCGAGGGCGGACGCCACGGCGTCATCGAAGCCCGGCGCGCGCGGGTCGTCGTACCCCGGCGCCTTGACGCCCCGGCACGCGGACCCGTCGCCCATGACGAGCAGTGCCCACGGCGAGTCCGATCCCATGTTTCTCCCCCACTGCGCGCACTGGTCCGCGTGGGCGGTGCGGTCGACGCCGAACATCGAGTACATGACCGGGCTGCCCGGGTGAAAGCAGCGCCTCAGCAGCCACGTGGCCACCAGCAGACTCAGTGGCAACACCGGTCCGCCTCGGTCGGCTGGGCCCAGGGCTACCTCCAGTGGAACCCCCCAGGGGGCGAAGGAACCCCGATACGGGTACCAGTACTCAGTCGTACTGGCATCCGCGCCCACGACACAAAGCATCCGCGGTCGCGCCCGGGCCAGCCGCTCGACGGCTTCATCGCACGCTGTGCGTAGATCGTCCAGTTCCGTCGCGGCGCCGGCGGCGACCTCGGGAACAATCAGCGGTGGATGCGGACAGACCGCGGCGGCGACAAGCGGCACAGTGTTCACGGTAAGTCTTACTGCCTGGCGCTGGCTCGTCAGGACACCGTATGGTCACGGTCAGCCACAGGCGCTCGACGTGGACCGGGTAAGACCTGTGACAATGCCGGAAGACGCAGCTGCGCAGTGGCGGCGACCCCGGGTGCGCGCGGGCACCCGAACGCCGGGACAACGAGGATGGGCACGATGAGCGACTGGACGGCCTTTGGCCGAGTCGACGCCGACGGGACCGTATACGTCAAGACCGCCGCGGGCGAGCGGGTGGTCGGGTCGTGGCAGGCCGGTACACCCGAAGAGGGCCTTGCCCATTTCGCTCGCCGGTTCGCGGACCTGGTGACCGAGGTCGATCTCGTAGAAGCGCGGTTGCAAAGCGGCGCCGCGGACGCCGCTCACTCCCTCTCGAGCGTGCGGCGGCTGCGCTCGTCGCTCGACGAGGCACACGTCGTCGGCGACATCGACGGCCTCTGCGCGCGGCTCGACAAGATTGGCACGCTGGCCGAGGAGAAGTCGGTCGAGGCCCGGGCCGCTCGGGAAGCCGCCCGGACCGAGGCGCTCGCCCGCAAGACCGCCCTCGTCGAGGAGGCCGAGAAGATCGCCGCCGAGTCCACCGGCTGGAAGAGCGCCGGGGACCGGATGAAGGAGATTCTCGAGGAGTGGAAGACGATCCGCGGGATCGACAAGAAGACCGACGGTGAGCTGTGGAAGCGGTACGCCGCCGCCCGCGACGGGTTCGCCCGGCGCCGCGGCGCCCACTTCGCGTCGCTCGACTCGCAGCGCAAGCAGGCCCAGGGGCACAAGGAGCAGCTCGTCGCCGAGGCCGAGACGCTGGCCGAGTCGTCGGACTGGGCCGCGACGGCAAACCGGCTCAAGGAGCTCATGTCCGAGTGGAAAGCCGCTCCGCGCGCCGCGAAGGACGCCGAGCAGCGGCTCTGGGAACGCTTCCGGGCCGCACAGGACGCGTTCTTCACGCGCCGCAGCGAGGTGTTCTCGGCGCGCGACGCGGAACTCAAGGGCAACCTCGACCGCAAGCAGGATCTGGTCGCGGCCGCCGAGGCGCTCGACGTCGACGCCGACCCCCGCGCCGCCCAGGCGAAGCTGCGCGAGATCCAGGGCCAGTGGCACGACGCCGGCCGTACGCCGCGGGAGGCATCGGCCGGCCTCGAACGCCGCCTGCGCGGGGTCGAGGACAAGGTGAAGACCGCGATGGACGCGGCGTGGCGGCGTACCGAGCCGTCGGCCAACCCGTTGCTCGCACAGATGCGGGAACAGGTAGCCGAAGCCGAGCAGCGGCTCGCCCGCGCCCAGGCGGCCGGTGACGCCAAGCGGATCCGCGAGGCCGAGCAGGCCCTCACGGCCAAACGCCAGTTCCTCGACCTGGCCGAGCAGTCGAACTAACCGCCCGCCTCCCTCTTGCGTCGATCATGAACTTAGTTTCATGGTGGGCGGCGTGTCGGCGCACCAACTTCATGATCGCCGCGGGCAACTGACCGTTTGACGGCTGGGCATCGAGCCTGGACAATCGTTCCAACGCCGGGCAGCGTAAGCACACCCTATGCAGGGCATACGGTCCGGGCATGCCTCCATCATGTAGCTGAATGGAATCTGGCATGTCTCGAAGAAGGAAACTGTCGGCGCTGGGCGGCGCGTTCGCCTCGGCCATCCTGGCCGCCGCCGGTGTTCTGGTAGCCATCACGTTGACGGCGACTCCGGCGCAGGCGGCCGGCACCGGAGTGGGCTTCCTGCGCACCAACGGCAACCGGATCGTCGACAGCACGGGCGCCACGGTACGGCTGACCGGCATCAACTGGTTCGGCATGGAGACCGACAACCACACGTTCCACGGCCTCTGGGCCAACCCGCCGGCGACCTGGCGCGGGCAGATCGACCGCATGGCAGGGCTGGGCTTCAACACCCTGCGCGTGCCGTGGACCGGCGACTCCATCCGCCCGAACGCCCAGGCGACGAGCATCAACAGCTTCACCAACCCGGACCTGGTCGGTCTGCACCCGCTGCAGATCCTCGACCGCGTCATCCAGTACGCCGGCAGCAAGGGCATGCGCGTCATCCTCGACCGGCACCGGCCGACCGCGGCCGGACAGACCCCGCTGTGGTACACGCCCGCGGTCTCCGAGGCCAGCATGATCGCCGATTGGCAGCAGATGGCCCAGCGCTACGCCGGCAATACCACGGTCATCGGCGCCGACCTGTTCAACGAGCCGCACGGCGAAGGCCAGTTCCCCAACGGCACCGGCGCCTGCTGGGGTTGCGGCGACACCGCGCGCGACTGGCGGCTGGCCGCGGAGCGCATCGGCAACGCGGTACTCGCCGCGAGCAACAACAACTGGCTCGTTATCGTCGAGGGCGTCAGCTGCCCGAGCGGCGCCGAGCGCAACATCCCGCCGACCGAACCGCCATGCGGCTGGTGGGGCGGCAACCTGATCCGGGCTGGGCAGTTCCCGGTACGGCTCAACACGGCCAACAAGCTCGTCTACTCGCCGCACGACTACGCGATTTCGGTGTTCGACCGGCAGTCGTGGTTCAACGACCCGACCTTCCCGAACAACCTGCCCGGCGTGTGGGACCAGTTCTGGGGCTACCTGAGCAACCAGAACACCGCACCGATCCTGCTCGGTGAGTTCGGCTCGACCCTGCAGAACCCGCTCGACGTGCAGTGGCTGAACAAGCTGATGACGTACCTGACGTCGAAGGGGATGTCGTTCACGTTCTGGTCGTGGAACCCGAACTCCGGTGATACCGGCGGTATCGCGCTCGACGACTGGTGGACCATCAACCAGACGAAGTACAACATCCTGCAGCCGCACCTGGTGCCGCCGATCGGTGGTTCGTCACCGCCACCCACCACGTCTCCCCCACCGACGTCGTCGCCTCCGCCGACGACCTCGCCCCCACCGACGTCCTCTCCCCCGCCGTCCTCCTCTGCGCCGGTCGGGGCCTGTGACGCGACCTACACGATCACCAACAGCTGGCCGGGTAACTTCGAGGCCGCGGTGTCGATTCGCAACACCGGTACGACGACGATCACGCCGTGGACGTTGACCTGGACCTACGGCGGCAACCAGTCCATCTACAACTTCTGGAACACCCGGATCACCCAGTCCGGCCAGAACGTCAGCGCCCGCAACCCCGACGGCTACAACCTCTCGATCCCGCCGGGGCAATCGGTGTCGTTCGGTCTACAAGGGACGGTGTCGACGGCGAACGCCGTACCGGCGACGTTCGTCCTCAACGGCAACACCACCTGCGTCTAGCAGGTGGACGGTTGGTGCGCCGCCGGCGGCGGCGCACCAACCGACGGCATTCCGAGCAGGACACCGCTCGTCCGTGCGGTGCGGCCGCTTTCCCAGACATCTCCGGCTCGGGTACGCCGGCACGCCAGCACGGGTCCGTCCGCTACGAGGTGGTGCGGGGCGGCATGGGTCACGACGGTGTGTACTACGTCGCCGGGCCTCGTGGAATCGTCCGCCGCAAAGTGGACGAGGCGGCCGTCCCTGGCCCGGCCGGACATCCGACCGGTCGCGCCGTCCTTGCGCCCCTCGCCGACCGCGACCAGTACCTCCACAGTGGACCCGACCAGCTTCCGGTTCTCGTCGAGCGTGGTG
>Ga0209382_10003327_pt1 | contig 22353 bp, 30 predicted proteins | sample SoiMetdeltSBSDD5_FD_187599 | JGI IMG/M metagenome (GOLD analysis project Ga0209382, IMG submission 187599) | Bulk soil microbial communities from a Populus tree surrounding site in Tennessee, USA - Soil MetaG P. deltoides SBSDD5 (SPAdes) (version 2) | ecosystem: Environmental > Terrestrial >...
TTGCCAAAAGGGTGGAGCCGAGGGGATTCGAACCCCTGACCCCCTCGATGCGAACGAGGTGCGCTACCGGGCTGCGCTACGGCCCCCTACTTGGTCACGCCACCGGCATACACCGGTGGCGGACCCGACAAGGCTACCAAACCATGCCCGTGACCGGCGAATCAGTACCCCGCGGCGCGTGAGTCGCGGGAGTACCGGATCGAGTACGGCTGTTCGCGTACCCCCGGCCCCTGCTGTCCGGTGATCGCCCGGCGGACCGCCTCGCGCTGTGCGGCCAGGCGCCGGACGGCCTCGCGGCGGGATGCGGCGCGGAGCTCGTGGGCCCGGCGGACCTCGGCCTGGCGGACGGCGAGCCAGGCGGTGTAGCGCGCTTCGGCGCGGCGGCGGCGCCGGTCGCGCAGGGAGCGGTTGCGCAGGTATACGACGTACCAGAGGAGCATGCCGGCGGTGACCGTGAACGACACCCAGAAGCCGGGGCCGACCACGAACAGGCCGGCGAGCTCGACGAGGTTCAGCAACAGCAGGGCCGCGAAGACCCGCCGGCGCCGGATCACCGCCGGTGTCTGGCGGCGCGGGCGTCGCCGGGCGACAGCCGGCGGTGGAGCGGGCCGGCGCGATGGCCGGGAAGGAGACCGGGGAGCCGCCGAGCGCAGTGAGACGACGAGCACGCGGGGTGGATTGACGGGGCGGCGGCCGGGCACGCTGCGGCGCCGGCGGCGGCGGTCCAAGACCCGCGCCGTCGACAGCGTCCGCTCCGCCGCCAACCGCTCGGTGGCGTCGTACCGGCGGACCAAGGCCGGTGCGAGGGCGAGCAGTCCGGCAGCGGCGAGGACGGCAAGGAGCACCGAGGTCGGCACTCACGCCTCCCACACATCACAGCCCGTTACCACAAAGTCCAGTTACCCGAGGTTACGGGTGGACAACAACAAATCCGCCACGGCACGCCGTCAGGCGGCCGACCGTACCCGGTGCCACCGCGCGAGCAGTCCGCCGTCCGGCGCAATGTCCTCTGTGGTCAGTGCGTAGCCGATGTGGTCCCGCCAGGCGCCGTCGATGTGCAGGTAGCGCGGGTGGTACGCCTCTTCGCGGAAGCCCAGCTTCTCCACGACGCGGCGCGATGCGATGTTCTCGGGCCGGATGTTCACCTCGATGCGGTGCATTCCGCCGGCGGACAGGGCGTGGTCGACCGCCAGCGCCAGCGCGGTTGGGATGATTCCGCGTCCGGCCACTCGCGAGTCGACCCAGTAGCCCGCGTATCCCGAGCAGAACGCCCGCCGCACGATGTTGCCGAGCGTGAGTTGGCCGACCAGTCGCGAAGCGCCGTCCTGAGCGATCCAGCACACCGCGAACGGCATGGCCACGCCTTCCCGGGCCGAGCGGCGCAGTTCCCGGAGCACGTGCCGGAACGCCGTCGGGGAGTTCATGTCCCACCAGGCCCCGAACGGCGCGGTCGGCTCCCACCGCGCCAGCCACGCCTCGTTGGACCGGCGCACCTCCGACCAGGCGGCGGCATCGCCACGACGGTACGGCCGCAACAACACGGGTCCGTCGCGAAGCACCACCGGCCAGCCGGGAGCCATCATCTACGTCGGTCCAGCAACAGTACGTCCACAGTGGATCCGGCCGCCGCCGAGGTCACCCGCTCGCCCAGCACCAGCAGGCCGTTCGCCTCGGCCAGACCGGACAACGTGTACGGGCCACCGGACAGCGGCTGTACGGTGTACCCGCCACCGCGGCGCTCCTCCACGTGCGCCGGGCGGAACTCGCGGCGCCCGGCCGGCGACGAGACCGTCTCCAGCAGGTGTGCCTTCACGCTCGGCCGGAAAACGGGCTCGGAGCCGGCGAGCAGTTGCAGGATCGGCCGGGCCAGTACCTCGAAACCGATCAGTGCCGCGCCGGGGTCACCGGGGAGGCAGACGATCGGCACCTCCTCGGCGCCGACCGTGCCGAACCCGAAGGTGCCGCACGGGTACAGCGCGACCTCGGTGAACGCGACCGAACCCGCCCGGCTGCCGTCCCGCCGGGACAGGATGCGCCGCACCATATCGCCCGGGCCGGTACCGGTACCCCCGGTGGTGACCAGCAGGTCGGCGCGAGCGACGTGGTCCTCCAGCAGCCCGCGAAGTCCCTCGGGGTCGTCGTCGCAGATGCCGACGCGGTATGCGAGCGCGCCCGCCTCGGCCGCCGCGGCCGTGAGCGCGTGGGAGTTGGCGTCGACGACCTGGCCCGGTTGGCTGGCCCGGCCGGTGTCGACGAGTTCGTCCCCTGTGGACACGATGACGGCACGCGGGCTCGGCCGCACGACGACGTGCCCGATGCCGGTAGCGGCGAACAGCGCGACCAGCGCCGGCGTCACCGCGGTACCGGCCCGCGCCAGGACCGCCCCGGCCTCCAGCTCCTCGCCGGCCTTACGGATGCCGTGGCCGCGCCGGGTCGCCTGGTAGATCTCCACCGAGGCCATGCCCTGGTCGGTGTGGGCCAGCGGGACCACGGCGTCCGCGGTCGCCGGCAGGGGTGCCCCGGCGGCGACGGAGAAACACGTACCGGGGGTCAGCCGCACCGGCCGCCACGACGAGGCGACGAGGTCCCCGACGACGTTGAGCCGTACCGGTTTCGTCCGGTCAGCCGTGGCCACCTCGTCGGCGCGGACGGCGTACCCGTCGATCGCCGCGTGATCGAAGGCGGGCAGCGCGTGCGGGGCGATGACGTCCTCGGCGAGCACGTTGCCGTGTGCCTGCGACAGGTCCAGGTCGAGTGAGGGCAGCACGCGCAGCCGCCGCAGGACCCAACCGAGGTAGTCGGCCATCGGGATCGCCTCGGGCGCAGCAACCGTCATCCGTTCACCGTCGCCACGAAGTTGGTCAGCCACGCGCGGAACGCGGGCCCGAGATCGTCCCGTTGGCACGCCAGCTCTACGACGGCCTGCAGGTACCCCAGCGGCAGCCCGGTGTCGTACCGGATGCCGCGGTAGACGATCCCGTGTACCGGGGTGCCCTCGGACAGCATCAGGGCCATCGCGTCGGTCAGCTGGATCTCGCCACCCGAGCCGGGCTTGATGCGGCGGATCGCGTCGAAGATGCCGAACGGGAGGATGTACCGGCCGACGACCGCGAGGTTGCTCGGTGCCTCCGCGGGGGTGGGCTTCTCGACAAGGCCGGTGACCTGTACGACGTCCGGCGAGTCGGTGTATTGCACCGACGCGATGCCGTACCGGTTCACCTCCTGCTCGGACACCTCGATGAACGCGAGCACGATCCCGCCGGTACTGGCCTGCAGATCCAGCATCGCCGGCAGCAGCGGGGTCTCCTCGTCGACGAACTCGTCACCCAGCAGCACCGCAAACGACTCGCCGCCGACGTGACCCTCGCCGTAGGACACGGCGTGGCCGAGCCCGAGCGGCTCCGCCTGCCGGCAGGTGTAGATCTCGGCCAGCTCGGTCGGGTGGATGACGGCGGCGAGCTTCTCCGTGTCGCCCTTCGCTATGAGCCGCTCCTCGAGATACGGCTGGCGGTCGAAGTGCTCCACCATCGACGTCTTGCCCCGCCCGGTGACCAGCAGGATGTCTCCGATGCCGGCGGCGGCCGCCTCCTCGACGATGTACTGCAGCACCGGCCGGTCCACCACCGGCAGCAGCTCCTTCGGAACCGCCTTGGTCGCGGGCAGGAAGCGAGTCGCCAGACCGGCGGCCGGGATCACCGCCCGGGTCGCTCGGCGGCTCGGCTTCGCGGTGTCGGCGGCGTTTCCAGTGCCAGCTGACGCATTGGCAGGGGTATCGACCGGCATGTCGCGAGACTATCCGCCCCGGCTCTGTCGCGGAGCGTGCAGGGTAAGAGACTCGCCGCCGCCGCGCCCAACGGCTACCGGACTCGGTGTGAGAGCGACGCGGTACGTGTCCCGACCGGCGGCCTTCGCGGCGTACAGGGCGTCGTCGGCGGCCTGCAGGACCTGCGGCCCGGCACCGCCATGGTCGGGGAAGACGGCGATGCCGATCGACACGGTGACCGGGACGACCAGATCCGGCGACACGGTGATCGGGGTGGCCCGCACGACCGCACCGAGCCGCTGAGCCAGTACGACGGCCCCGTCCGCGTCGGTCTCCGGCAGCAGTGCGACGAACTCCTCGCCGCCCTGGCGGAACGCGAGATCCACCTCGCGGATCTCGGCGCGGATCCGCCTGGCGAACTCGGCGAGCACCGCGTCGCCGGCGCCGTGCCCGTACGAGTCGTTGACCTCCTTGAAGCGGTCGAGGTCGAGGGCGAGCACACTCAACGTACGGCCGAACCGGTGCGCCCGCTCCACCTCGCGGCGCACGGACTCGCGCAGGTATCGGTAGTTCCACAGGCCGGTCAGCGGGTCGGTCAGGGACAGCCGCTGCGCCTCCTCGTGCACGCGTACGTTGTCCACCGCTACGGCGGCCTGGCTGGCAAAGGTACGCAGCGTCACCAGGTCCGAGTCGTCGAACTCGTCCTGCCCGAGCCGGTCGTAGAGCGCTAGCAGGCCGCCGGAGAACGGGACGATCACGTACGTGCTGCCGCGCGGCTCGTCCGGCGAGAGGTCTTCCGGCGAAACCACCCCGCGGCGAGCCTCGCCGGCGGCGGCGACCTGGCCGAGCAGGCCGGCTCCGACCGCTACCCGCAGCGCACCGGGCTCGTCGCGCCAGCGGGTCAACCCCTCGATGCAGTGGCCGACGTACGCCCCGCCGGCCGGATCCTCGAGCAGCACCGCTCCCGCCCGTGCCCCGGTCGCCGCCAGCGCCGTGCGCAGCAGGACGCGCAGGATCCGGTCCAGGTCGTGGGTGCCGGAGAGCGTGTCGCCGAGTACCGCCACGTGCCCCCGCAGCTGGTCACGGCTGGCGGTCAACGCCTGGACGTACGCCTGCGTCTCCCGCGTCATCCGGTTGAACGCCTCGGCCAGCCGGCCCACTTCGTCGCGGTTGCGTACCGGTACCCGCGTCGCCAGGTCGCCGCCCGCCACCAGGTCGACGGCGTGCGCCAGGTCCGCCAGCGGCTTGGTGGTGGACCGGGCCAGCCACCACGCGCCGGCGACGGCCGCCAGCGCGGCGAGTCCGACGATCGCGAGCAGCAGCAGGTAGAGCGGCCCGGGCGCCGGGTGCGGCAGCGAGAGGACGAGCGGCAGCGGCTGACCGGGAACGGGGCCGTCGCGGCGGACGTACCTCGCGTCCTTGGTCTGCCCGACCTGCTGCCCCACGAGCGGCCCGGCGGCCGTTACCACCGCGGCCGTCGCGTCGCTGTCCACCGTGGATAGTGCGAGGTCGGCCGGCTCGCGACCATCGGCCCCGCCGAGCAGCGTGACGCCGGCGCCGCTGGCGTCGGCGAGCCGGCGTACGAACGCGTCGTCCAGCGTGCGCGCGACGGTGACCGCGCCGACCGCCAGGCCCGCCTCGTCCTCGACCTCCACCCGCACGGAGAGCGCGGCGTAGCGGGACGGGCCGGCCCACGCCGTCACCTGCCCGGCACAGTCGGCCCAGGGCGACGGCGGCGCCTCCGGAGTCGTGAAGACCGGCAGGCCCGCGGCGTCCGCGACATGCACCGCGCTGGCGTGTCCCGCCGAGACCGCCCGCCGAGCCACGGTCACCTGACTGTCGAGTGGGGCGGCCAGCGCGACGTTCTCGGCGACGATGCGCAACTGCTCGCAGAGCGCGCCGATGGACGTGCGCACCGCGGTCGCCGCGAGATCCAGCCGCTCGAGCGCGCGGCTGCGGTTGACCGCGGTTACTGTCGTCCCGACGAAGATGGCGCCCAGCAGCACCGGTCCGAGCACGACCGCCAGAAATGCCGCGGTCAACCGGGCGCGCAGCGTCACGGTGCGATGCTGTCATAGTTAGCCGGTTTTGTCTTGAGAGTGATGCGTGTCTGGTTTGATACCTTCGAAGGCCTCTATCCGGGCCACGATGCTCGCTGCCCGCAGGTCCGCGCCGCTCGAGGCCCGCGCGCGAGCCGACGCCGCGCTGTGCCAGGAACTCGATCATCTGGTACGCCGGCAGCGTCCCGAAACAGTGGCGGCGTACGTCCCGTTGCTGGACGAGCCCGGTTGGGGTTGCCTGCTGGAGTCGCTGTCCGGCAGCCGGGTGCTGCTGCCCGTCCTGCTGGACGATCTCGATCTCGACTGGGCGGAGTACGCCGGCCCGACCTCGCTGGTGCCGATCGGCCGCGGGCTGCGGGCGCCGGAGGGGTCGAGGCTCGGTACAGCGGCGATCGCGACTGCCTCGTTGGTGATCGTGCCCGCGGTGGCGGTGGACCACGCGGGTGTACGCCTCGGCCGCGGCGGCGGCTCGTACGACCGCGCACTCACCCGGTTGGGCGAATCGGCCCTGGTAGTCGCGTTGCTCTACGACGGCGAGCTGGTCGAGCGGCTACCGGCCGAGCCGCATGACAGTCGGGTGCACGCGGTGATCATGCCCACCTTCGGTCTTGTCAACCTGCCCACTGATGCTGGACGAACGGCCGGCGCGTGACGCACTATTGGCACTCGGATACTTCGAGTGCCAGAACCGGAGGAGCAACCCGTGCCGACGTACCAGTACGCCTGTACCGCGTGCGGCCACCAGCTCGAGGCGGTGCAGTCGTTCACGGATGAGCCGCTGACCGAGTGCCCGGCGTGCGAGGGCCTACTGCGCAAGCGCTTCTCGGCGGTGGGCATCGTCTTCAAGGGCTCCGGCTTCTACCGCAACGACTCGCGCAAGAAGCCAGTCGAGGCCTCGTCGTCCTCGTCGTCGTCCTCGTCCTCGTCCAGCGACTCGGGCTCGTCGTCCAGCAGCACGCCCGCCAAGTCCGAGAGCAGCTCGTCGACCAGCTCGGCCGCGCCCGCTCCGGCTGCCGCTTCATAACAGATCCACGTATCGTCCGTCCCGTTGTCCACAGGCGGCGCGGTTATCCACAGCTAGCGTCTTCGACCGGCCGGCCCTCGCGCCGGCCGGATTAGCGTGCGGCCCGTGAGACACGTCGAGGACCGTCTCGACCCGGTACGCCGACTGTGGCTGCCCACCGGCGGCACCCTGCTCCGGGCCGGTGCCGTTGCGGCCCTGCTGAGTCTCGCGGCGGCCCTCGTCTACCTCGAAGAACCCGCGCCACCCGGTGGCGCCGTGTCGTGTCCGGTACCCACGCCGGCGCCGTCCCGGCTGCCCGTACCGGCCGGGCTCGTCGGCGTACCGGTCGGGCTCGCCGACCCTGCGGCACTCGCGGTCCTGCGCGCCGGGGACCGCGTCGACGTGTACCCCGCCGGTGTCGTGGGACCGGCCCTGGCCCGGGGCGCCCTCGTGCTCGAGGCGATCGGTGCCGACCCGGCGCCGGTGCTGTACCTGGCACTCGCCGAGACCGAGGCGCTCCGCGTCGCGAGCACCGACCCCGGTACCCAGTTCCGCGTGATCGTGCTGGCCGGCTAGAAGCTCAGTCCCAGTGCGGCGGGCGCTCGGCCCACAGCCGCTCGTCGTTGCTGTCGTCGGAGGCGTGGTCGGCGAGCACGGGCGATTCGTCGTCCTGCTCCACCTCACGGACGTCATCCACGCTGTCGCTCACCCCATTGATGGTAGGAGCACACTGCTTCCATGACTGACGAGGAGCAGCCCGCTTCGGCTGAGCGCGGTACCGACGAGCAGGTGGACGAGCCCACCCGGCCCATGGACATGTCCGAGTTGTTCGACGACGACGAGGAGGAATGACGCTCTCGTTGGTAGCGTCGACCCGTGACTGAGCGTGGCGGGCAGGACGAGGAGTACTGGCGCCGGCCGGCGTCGACCGAGCCACCCGCCAGACCTCCGTGGCTGGGTCCGGACGAGCCGGCGTCACCGACACCGGCGTACACCGGTCCGCCGCCGAGCACCCGCCCCCCACTGGGCTGGCGGCCACCGGTGGTCGTGCAGCCACCGCCACCGCGATCGCTGCCCGCGCAGGATCACGCGTACCTGGATGTCCAGGAGCAGTCCGCCCGGACGCTGACCTACGGCATCGGCATGGTGGTGGGCGCGATCCTGCTCGTGGTCTTCTGCACCCTCTGCGCGCGGACAGTGCTCTAGCGCCTCCCCCGTCGATAGGGCGGCTAGCTGGTCTTGAGGATGTCCTCCCAGTTCATGCGGGCACCCGAGTCACCGGTGAGGAAGATGTAGACCGCGCTGACCGCGGCCAGGCCGAGCACGAGCACGGTGAACAGCAGCGTGATTCCGCGGCGGGCGGATGGCGAGCTCGACATCCACGACGGCGGGCGCTCGGTGACATAGATCATCAGCAAGGTGACCACCGCGAGCCCGCCCGTCACCCAGGCGGTGATGCTGCCGTACTGCTGGTGCTGCTGGACCGTGGGCAGCGGCTTCGGTAGCCGGTCGAGGTTCTGCAGCGCGGCGAAGAACGCGTCACCGGAGAGCTTGGTGAACAAGGCAGCCAGCGGGGCCACCACGGCTAGTACCAGGACCACCCAGCGCAGCCGCGGCCGTAGCCTTGGCAGAACCGCATAGACCGCGGCCCCGGCGGCGAGCAGGGGCACCAGGACGACTGCGGCGTGGACCAGCAACACGTGGGTAGGTAGGCCCATGATCTGCTCGAGCACTGGCTCCTCCTCTAGGTCGACTGCACGTCTGTAGTGGAACACGTCAGCTCGATCCGTAGGTTCACCACGGGGAGCCTTGGTCAACCTTCGAGGTTCCGCGCTAGTGTGGCCGAGGTCAATTGGTCAGACTATTACTTGAATAGCTCAATTCTGCATGGTGTGATATCGCCAATGAACGGTGAAGAGCTTCTGCGCTCGCGCGGCCTCCGGGTGACGAGGCCGCGGCTCACCGTACTCGAGATTCTTGGCGAGGGCGGTCACCTCGAGGTCGACGACATCGCCAAGCGGGTCCGGCAGCGCCTGGACTCGGTATCCACGCAGGCGGTGTACGACGTGCTAGGAGCGCTTTCCCGCGCCGGGTTGGCCCGGCGCCTGGAGCCGGCCGGCAGCCCCGCGTTGTACGAGGCCCGCGCCGGCGACAACCACCATCACGTGGTTTGCCGGGGTTGCGGCGCGGTAGCCGACGTGGACTGTGTGATCGGCGACGCGCCCTGCCTCGACCCGTCCCACGCACACGGCTTCGAGATCGACGAGGCCGAGGTGACATTCTGGGGTCTCTGCCCCACCTGCCAGATCTTGCGTGCCGGCGACTGAACCAGGTGACACGCTGTCTGGTATGGCGCCAGCTGACGACGTGGGGCTGTTCGGCCCGGACACGGTAACCTGGCGGGTCCATGCCGAGCCGATCCTCGCGCTCGCGGGGCTACGCGCCCTGTTCCTGCAGGCGCTGCACCCGCGGGTGATGGCCGGCGTCGACCAGAACTCCGGGTACCGGTCCGATCCCTGGGGCCGGCTGATACGCACGATCAACTACGTGGCGACTGTTGTCTACGGCACGACGACTCAGGCCGAGAAGGCTGGTCGGCGGGTCCGGGCGATCCACGCCGGGATGACCGCGGTCGATCCACATACCGGGGACAGGTTCCGGGTCGACGAACCGGACCTGCTGCTGTGGGTACACGTCAGCGAGGTCGAGTCGTTCATCTCGACGGCGACCCGGGCGGGCCTGCGGCTGTGCCCCGAGGAGGTCGACCTGTACTACGCCGAACAGCGGCGCGCCGCCCGCGTCATCGGCCTCGACCCCGCCGGCGTACCGGGCTCGGCCGCCGACGTCGCCGAGTACTACCGCGGTGTCCGGTCGGGGCTCGGCATGACCCGGGCCGCTGCCGAGAACATCCTGTTCCTCGCCAACCCGCCGATGCCGTGGGGACTCGGCTACACCCCGGTGCGCCTGCTCTGGGGTGGCGTAGTGGCCGCCGCGATCGGCCTGCTGCCGCGGTGGGCCCGGCGGCTGTACGGGATGCCCGGGTTGCCGACGACCGACCTCGGCGTATCGGCCTCGGTACGCGCACTGCGGATGGTCCTCGCCGCCGTCCCGCACCGGATGTACGAGGGCCCGATCTACCAGTCCGCGATGGCCCGCGCCGCCGCTGCGCTCCCCCCGTCGATGGGGAGGGCCCCGGAGTCAGTGGGGTAGGCCGGACCAGGGGTCCTTGGCCGGGGCGTCGACACCGGCCGGGCAGCTGCGCCGAAAGTCGCACCACGAGCAGGCCGGGCCCGGCGCAGTCGGGAACGCCTGCTCCGGATCGGCGCCGTCGGCGACCGCCCGCTCGGCGGCGACGATGTCACGGGCGATGTCCTCGGCCCGCCGCACGTGCCGCGCGAGCGACTCGTCGGTGTGCTCGTGCGCGACGACCGACCCGGTCGGCAGGTGATGCAGCTCGACGCGCCTGGACCGGCGGCGGAACACCCGACCGGCGGCGTACGCGTACAGCGCGAGCGCCCGCGAGCCGCGCGCGTCGTCACCGTCGAGGTGGCCCCGGCCAGTCTTGTAGTCGACGATCGCCAGCTCAGGCACCCCGTCGGCGCCGACCCGCGCGTCGATCCGGTCGGCCCGTCCGGACAGCGCCAGTACCTCGGTCCGGGCGCCGACCACACGTTCGACGCCGAGCGGCTCCTCGGCCGGATCGAGACCGTCCACATAGGACTCCAGCCAGCCGAGCGCCCGGCGGTACATGTCGCGCTGCTGGTCGTCGTCCCGGTACCCCTCGCGGACCCAGGTGGCCTTCAGCAACTGCGGCAACGGCTCCCGGCCCCGCCGGGCGGGCGGCAACCCGTACCAGTTGCGCAGGGCCGTGTGCACGCTGGCGCCGAGCGAGTTGTGCGCCCACGGTGCACCCTTCGGCGGCATGGGACGGTCCACGTAGGCATACCTGTACCGGCGGGGGCATTCCTCGTACGCCCCGAGCTTGCTGGGCGTGCAGCTGAACAACCGCTCCGGCATGCCATCTAACAGCAGTTGTTCCACGCCATCGATCCTGCCACCGCGGTACGACATTAGTGAGCTTCCAGGTACGCCGTCACGAACGCGGCGATCGAGTCGGCGATGAGCTGCACCGCGATCGCGGCCAGCAGCAGACCCGCGATCCGGGTCAGCACCTCGATGCCGCCCGGTCGCAGTACCCGCACGATCCCGCCGGAGAACCGCAGCACCAGCCAGACCACCGCCATCACGAGCAGCACCGCCAGCGCGATCGCCAGGTAGTCGCCGGCGGTATCCGCCCGCTGGACGAACAGCATCGTCGCCACGATCGCCCCCGGACCGGCCAGCAGCGGCGTGCCGAGTGGGACGAGGGCCACGTTCGACGTGTGCTGCCGGCCGGGATCGTCGGACCTCCCGGTGAGCAGCTCCAGCGCGACCAGCACGAGCAGCAGGCCACCCGCGCCCTGCAGCGCCGGCAGATCGACGTGCAGGTAGTCGAGGATCGTCTGGCCCGCCACGGCGAACACCACGATCACCCCGAGCGCCAGGGCGGCCGCCTGCCACGCCGCCCGCCGCCGCTCACGAGCGGCCATCGTGCCGGTCAGGGCCAGGAAGATGGGTACGGTGCCCGGCGGGTCAGTGATCACCAACAAGGTTACGAATACCTCGCCGAACAGCTTGGCGTTCACAACCTCCATGATCCCGCCGCCAACGCCACCAGCCGCTCGTACGCCTCCGGTGCGGTCGTCTCCGCGCCCAGCGCCACCGTCTTGTGGCTGCCGTGGAAGTCGGACGAGCCGGTCACCAGCAGGTCCAGGTCGGCGGCGAGCCCCCGAACGTGGGCACGTTCGTCGGGTGAGTGGTCGGGGTGGTCGGCCTCCAGCCCGGCCAGACCGGCCGCGGCCAGCTCGACGATCAGCTCGTCGGGGACGATCCGCCCGCGCCGGGTGGCTCTCGGGTGCGCGAAGACGGCCACTCCACCCGCGGCCCGGATCAGCCCGAGCCCGGCGAACACGTCGGTGTCCTCCTTCGGCACGCGGTACCGCTCACCGAGCCACTCGGGCCGGAACGCCTCCGCGGTCGTACGGACGACACCGAGGCGGATCAGCGCGTTGGCGATATGCGGCCGGCCCACGGTGCCGCCGTCGGCGTACCGCCGCACCTCGTCCCAGCTGACGTCGAATCCGTCGGCCCGTAGCCGGTCGACGATCCGCTCGGCTCGACGCAGCCGGGAGGACCGCACGCGGGCCAGCTCCGCCGCCAAGTCGGCGTGGTCCGGATCGACCAGGTACCCGAGGAGGTGCAGCGGGATCGACGGCGAGACGCCGAACCAGCGGCAGGACATCTCGAGGCCCGGTACGAGCACCAGTCCGGGTGGGAGCGCCGCCGCGGCCCTGGCCCAGCCCGCGGTGGTGTCGTGATCGGTCAACGCCACCACGTCGAGGCCGGCGGCTGCCGCGGCGACCATCAGTTCCGCGGGAGGTACGGTTCCGTCGCTCGCTGTCGAGTGGGTGTGCAGGTCGATCCGCATCCCGCCCGACGCTACCCGGTGGAGACCACGAGCAGCGTCGAGTTGGCGCTCACCCCCGGCAGGACGATCTGTTCGGTACCGCCGGACAGCCCTGCCGCGATCCGGTCCAGGCGCAGCCGGTAGAGGATGCCGGCGTTGGCCCGTACCACCGTGTTGTCGTCCACCCACGCCGCGCCGCCCTGCGGCGTGGCGCCGACGGAGATCGCGATCGGGGTGGTGAAGACCGTCGTCAGGTCGACGAGCCCAGCCACGACGCGGGTCCCCGCGGTCCGTTCGAGCACGAGCCACCGCCCGCCGGAAGAGAGCCAGCCCTGGGTCCGGGCAGTCAGGTGCAGGCCGCACGCCCGGCTGATGGCGCGCAGGGAGGCGGTGTCGAGCAGGGCGAGGCAGCGCTCGCCGCGCGGCCCGAGTACCTGGCCGACCAGCATCCGCCCGCCGGGCAGGGCGCCGTAGCTGGACAGGACGTCGGGGTCCCAAGCCGTGGGCCGGTACTCGCCGAGGTCGGGATACCAGACGTCGGTGACGGTGACGGCGACCTCGTCGGCTCCCAACCCGGAGGTGTCGGTCCGGGAGAGCAGCACGCCGGCGCCGGCGAACCCGACCGGTGTGACGGCGTCGTCCGACGCGGTGTGCACCGGGGAGGCGAGCGCCCCGGCCTTGACAGTGGCCACCGATAGCCCGGTGGAGCTGCGCCAGGAGATGCGGGTACCGCGACCGTCCACCGTCACATCCCGTACGTCACCGGCGAGCAGGCGGCGCGGTGCCCGGTCCGTCGTGGCGAACCACAGCGTCGACAGGCCGTTCGCCGCTGCGCCGACGACCAACCACCCGCCGTCGGTGCGGTACCCGGCCGAGATCGTGCCGATCGCGCTCAGGTCCACCCGCGCGCCCCGGGTGTCGCGCAGTTCCCGGCCGACGATGACGTCGGCGGGCAGCCGTACGCCGGACAGCGGCACCGTGAGCAGCGGACCGTCCGGCGCCGGGCCGACCTCCGGTGGCGCGATGCCGTCCACATCGGACGATGCGTCGGGAGCGGGACGGACCGGGGGCGGCCCGATCGTGAAGCCGTGACCGTTGGGGTGGTATGCAAACCACAGCGCGAGACCGCCACCGGCCAGCATCGTCACCACGGCCAGCGCGAGGGCGGCACCGGCGGTGTGCCCGCGGTAGAGCCGCCGGCCGCGCCGGATCGCCGTACCCCCGAGGTCACCCGCTGGTGCCCGGCCGGCGTCGGCCGCCCCGACGAGGCTGCTGCGCAACGCGTCCACGAGCGGCGCGGCAACCTGCCGCCGCTCGGAACCACGTCGCCACGTCATGCCCAAAGACACGCGCGGACCGCGGCCCGAGGTTGTCTTCTGAGGTCAGCCGGTCGTGTTGAAGAGTTGGCTGGCGGGTGTGTCGTCCGGCAACGCGGCCCGCTCGACCGTGCCGTCGGTCCGGCACCGCACGGCTCCCGACGGATCGGCCACGAGCAGGGAGTCGGCTTGCTCCCAGATCGGCGTACCGGTCGCCGGCGCGGCCGCGGCCAATGTCTTGGCGGTCCGGCTGCGGACCATCGTCTGCGCGGCGGCCTGCGATTCGACCTGCGCCGTGGGCAGCAGGCAGATGGCGGTGCTCTGCTCGGAGGTGAAGAACGTCGTGAGGTCGTAGAAGGCCACGCTCACCGTCCGCCGTACGGCGAGCCACCTGCCGTCCGCCGACAGCGCGGCGCGCACCTCCGGAGCGCCGAGCCCGAGGTCGCAGCCGCCCGACTGGGTGACGCCGAACCCGGTCGGGTCGAGCGCCAGCTTGGCCAGGCAGACGGTACCGGCCTTCGGGCCGGCGGCCAGACCGATCAGCGCCCCGCCGGACGTACCGTAGATCGCCCGCACCTTGTCCGTCCATGTAGGACGGTACTGCTCCAAGGTGCTCCAGTGGTCGTACGCGGTGATCACACCGTCGGTACGGGCACCGAGCACGATCTGCGTGCCGACGAACGTCACGGCGACCGTGCCCGCGGGCACCGCCGCGTCGGCCACCGGGTTGAGCCCGTTCTTGCCGAGCTGGGCCACGTACAGGTGGGCCTGCGCGACGTACGCCAGTCGTGCCCCGGTGGCGTCGACCGCCCACGAGTCCGCCTTGGCCAGCTGCACCTGCTTGCCGTCCGAGCCGACGAGCGCGAGCTGCCCGCTATCGTCGACCAACCAGCCGACCGACAGCCGGTACGCCGGGCTCACCGCCGCCTGGCCCTGCGCGGAGCCGAGCTTGAGCTTCTGGCCGTCGGACGTCCACAGCTGCCCCTTGGCCACCAGGTCCAGCGCCGGCGGTGGACCCTCGGCCTGCGGCGGTGGCGGCTCCGACGTCACATTCGGCCCGAAGTCCACTATGGACTCCGTGTCTTCGTCCGGGAGCCCGTTGACGGACACCCCGCCCCCTTGCACGTGGCGCCAGTCCTGCACCTGGAGCAGACCGCCGGCGAACCCGAACACCGCCACGACGGTCGCCACACCGGCCAGGGCGCGGCGCCGGCGGCGCTGGGCGCGGCCGCTCCGGATCGCCCGACCGGCCACGTCGGACGGCGATGGCGTCTCGTCGACCGCTGCGGTGAACGTCGCCCGCAACTCTTCCTCGAGCATGATCACCGCCCCTCACCGTGGCTCATCGGTCCGGCCATCAGCTGACCGAGCAGGTCCGGCAGGTCGGGGATGTCGGGGATCAGCGCTTCGGCCTCGCCCGCCTCGACCGGTTCCAGCTCGGCCGGTACCGACTCGACGGTCGCCTCTGCCGGGACCGGCTGCTTCGGAATCGGCCGGCGGCGCGTGGTGGCGGCAGCGCCGGTGGCGGCCGGGCGCACCGGCGCCAGCCCCGCCTCGGCCAGGCGCTGGCGCAGCGTCGCGAGCGCGCGCGAACACTGGCTCTTGACCGTACCGACCGAGACGCCGAGCAACTGGGCGGTCTGCGCCTCGGACATGTCCTCGTAGAACCGCAGCACGAGCACGGCCCGCTGGCGCGTCGGCAACGCCTTGACGTACCGCCACAGCGCGTCGCGCTCGACTCGCTCGTCCTGCCCGTCGCCGGCGGCCCGCTCGGGCAGTACCTCGGTCGGCCGCTCGCCGTGCCAGCGCCGCCGCCACCAGCTCGTGGCCGTGTTGACCAGAACGCGCCGGGCGTACGGCTCGACCGCCTCGATCTGGCCCAGCCGCTTCCACGCCAGATAGGTCTTTGTCAATGCGGTTTGCAGTAGGTCCTCGGCCGTCGCCCAGTCCCCGGCGAGCAGGTACGCCGTCCGCAGGAGGGCAGCCGAGCGAGCCGCGACAAATTCGCGGAACTCCTCCTCGAGCGTCGGCCGCCCAGTCACGAACCCTCCCCCGCCGCGCACGACCCGAACCGGTCGCCGCCTCAGCCTACCCAGGACGGCAACGGGCGGGAGTCCGTCGTCCGGCCCATCAGCGGTAGTCCGGTCTATGAGCCGTCGTCCGCCTTGACCTCGTCCGGGGTGTTGCCCAACCTCGCCTCGACGGCCTGCGGCTCGTACATCTCCTCGACCACACGCAGGTAGAGCTCGTTCGGATTGGGCAGGTGGTTGATCTCGCGGAGCGCCTGCTCCTGGCCGGCCGACTCCAGCACGAACGTGCCGTAGTTGAGCATCCGGCCCAGCGGCGACTGCTCGTACTTCATGTCGGTCACGCGAAGCAGCGGCATCATGGCGACCCGCCGGGCGATGATGCCGCTGACCACCATCACGCGCTTGTTCGTGAGGATGAACCGGTCGAAGAACCAGTCGGCGACCCTCCAGGCGGCCCAGCCCATCACGCCGATCCAGACCAGTACCGCGACCGTGGTAAGCCCGGACGCCGCGCTGTGCTTGGCGAGGAAGCCGGAGAAATAGCCGAGCGCGAAGGTCGCGATCGTCCCGATGATGAACTGCGGCATGAGGTGGATCCAGTGCCGCTTCCACTCGCCGCGGTAGCGCTCGGTCGGGAACAGGTACCGCGAGACGAGCCCGCTGGGCTCTTCCTCGAGCGGCAGGATGCGGCCCTGGCCGGGGGCGCCGGGCACGTCACCATGCAGACCGGCAAGCTCCTCGCGGGTTGGCGGCAACGGGTAGTCACCGACCGGAGCGGATGCCACGTAGCGCTGCGGCTCGGGTTGCTCCGGCACATCGGGACGCACGCGGGAGATACGTTCGGTGTCCCGCTCGGAAGCGGGACCCTCGTCTCCACCCTGCCGGGGCGGCTCGCTCCCCATGCCGGTCAGGCGATGAGGCTGGTGAAGAAGTCGCCGAAGCCTTCCGCGATGTCCATCAGGCCGCCGCCCAAGGACTTGAACACGTTCGCCGCCGCGTCGGGCTGGTACGCGACATAGAAGATCAGGAACGCGATTCCGCCCCAGGTGAGGATCTTCTTGACCATCTCGGGCCTATCCCCCTCCCGCACGGCGCCGGATAGTCCGCCGCAAGGATACTCAGCGTATCAGTCGGTAGCCTCGATCGGCGCGTATCCGCAATCGACACGAAAACCGTTTCAGGCCCTGCCATGCAGGTAAGGAGAGGGTGCCCCATACACCAATTCCGGCGGTACCCATTCGGTCAGGTCGTGCAGCACAAGGTTGTCCAGCAACAGGTATCCGGCACTAGCCGGCCAGGCGACGGCGTACAGCCACAGCCCTCTCGCCTCGCCGACGTACGCGCTGCGGTCGTCGGCGCCGGAGGCGACTGCCCACAGTGGAGTTGGGTGCCCGGCCGCCTTCACCTTGGCGTGCGCCGCGGTCGTCTCCAGCTCGTCGGCCAGGTGCGGTCCCGGGTCCACGCCCGCGATGCCGGCGAACCGGGTACCGAGCCCGACTCCCGGTTCCTCGGCGACGAGGAGGATGTCGGCCGGGCCGCTGTCGAACGGTCCGGGCCCGCTGCAAGCGAGCGCGGTCGCCCGTACTCCGTCCCGCGCGTCACCCGCCCAGCCGACCCCGGTGACCGTCCAATGGGGAGGGAGGGGCCACGGGCACCACAGCGGCATCGACCGCTGGCTCTTTGTCGTCTGCGCGACCGCGGCCTCGACGATCTCGGGGCCGATGTGCTGGGCGACGTGCCATGGCGGCACGACGCCACAATGATCGCAACGCCACGGAGTGTGCATGAGATCCGGAGGTCGGACCGGACCACCGCAGCGCGGGCAACTCACTGCCACGCCCACAATCACTACAGTCCTTGGCGAAGGTGGCCGCCGTCAACCGGTTGCGCCGGTTTGTTCATGAAACTCGGGTGGTTCGGCATGTGTGCGAATCCAGGCATGCATCGCGATCCCGCTCGCCACGCCCGCATTGATGGATCTGGTCGAGCCGTACTGGGCGATCGAGAAGACCTCCGCACAAGCGGCCCGGGCGGCGGTCGACAGACCCGGGCCTTCCTGGCCGAAGAGCAGTACGAGGCGCCTGGGTAGGTCCACCGTCTCCAGCGGACGGGACCCGGGAAGGTTGTCGATGCCGACGAGCGGTAGCCCGGCCTCGGCCGCCCACTCCACAAATTCTGAAATTGTCTCGTGATGGCGCACGTGTTGATACCGGTCCGTGACCATCGCACCACGCCGGTTCCACCTGCGCCGGCCCACCACGTGGACCTCGGCGGCGAGAAAGGCGTTCGCGTTGCGGACGACCGTGCCGATGTTCAGGTCGTGCTGCCAGTTCTCGATCGCCACGTGGAAGTCGTGCCGGCGCGTGTCGAGGTCCGCCACGATCGCTTCCCGCCGCCAGTACCGGTACCGGTCGACGACGTTGCGCCGGTCCCCACCGGCCAGCAGATCCGGGTCGTACCACGGGTCGTCGGGCCACGGGCCGGGCCACGGACCCACCCCGACTGCGTCTCCGCTGAACTCTTCGTCCACAGCCGTGCAGCCTAGGGTGTGGACATGCGTGGCTTGCTCTGGCGGAACGCTCTCGCGCTGACGACGTTCGCGGCGTTCGTGATCTTCCTCAGTTTGCAGGCGGTGTTCGGCTGGCAGGTCCGGAACGAGGAGTTGACCGAGGCCGGTCGGTCGGCGGACGGGTTCCTCGGGTACCTCTCGAGCGGCCACTTCGTCGAGGCGGTGTTCGAGAACTGGGAGTCCGAGTTCCTGCAGATGGGGGCGTACGTGTTGCTGACCGCCTACCTCGTGCAGGTCGGGTCACCGGAGTCCAAGCCGCTCGACGGTCACGACCGCGCCGAGGACCACCCCACCAAGGCGACCACCAAATCACCCCGCTGGTCGCGGCGAAAGGACTGGCGGTACCTGGTGTACCGCAACAGTCTGTCGCTGTGCCTGTTCGGCTTCTTCGCCCTGTCGTTCCTGGCCCACCTGCTCGGCGGTACCGCCGCCTACAACGAGGAACAGGCGCTGCGGACCGGCGCTCCGCCCATCAGCGCGGTCGGGTTCCTCGGCACCAGCGAGTTCTGGTTCCAGTCGATGCAGAACTGGCAGAGCGAGTTCCTCGCCGTCGGTACGTTGGTCGTGCTCAGCATCGTGCTGCGGCAGCATGGCTCGCCGCAGTCCAAACCGGTCACCGCCGCCCACTCGCAAACGGGCGCCTGACCGGCGGTCAGGACCGCAGGACCGTCCGCAGGTCGTCCAGGAAACGGCGCTCGGCCTGGCTGATCTGGACTCCGCCGACACCCAGCACGCCGCCGGATTTGGCGGCGCCGCAGACCGCGTTGGCGATCTGCACCAACCAGCCGCGGTACGCCTCGGCGTCGACGGCCGCGGCCCTATCGGCAAGCAGCGCGGACGCCGAGCCGCAGGAAGCGAGGACGTCGGCCAGGCCGGCGGCCCGGTCGGTGAACTCCTCCGCGGCCGGCGCGTCGTCGTCGGACTCGGTGTAGATGGCGGTGACCACGGCCCGGACCAGTGGGCTGGAAGACGTGTGACCCGCCGCGATGGCGTCCAGTCCGGCGAGTCCTTCGGCGACGGTGCGGCGGGCCGAGTCGGCCTCGGCCGAGGTAGCCGCGATCATCACTCGGGCGGGGAGCCGGGTGAGCAGCTCCCACTCGTCGGGCCGGAAGGCCAGGCCCGTCGCCTGGCCAGATGAGGGTTGGCTCGGCATGGCGACCTCCTACGAGGTCAGCATATGCCGACAATCCGGGCCGCCGTACCTTACCGCACGACCTCGCAGCTCCAGCCGTCGTAAACACCACCGTGTCGGCGTACGACCTCGCACACCGACCACGTCAGCTCGTGCAGCTCGGGCGGTGCCACCGGGTCCACCCGTACCGCCTCCAGCACGAACCCCCCGTTCCGATCGGGCTCGACCGTCACCGTGAAGCCGTCGAACCGCAGCTCGACCGCTGCCGCCTGGGCCCGCGCCCGGTCGGCGAACAGCCCGGTGTGGTCCACGGGCCGGGCCGGGTCGAGCGGGTCGCCGTGCTGGACCAGCGCCTGTACGACGCCGAGGTCGCCGATGACGTGCCGCTGCCGCTCGTCCGGTGCGAGCACTCCACGCACGTAGGTCCAGGTCGCGTCCCGTTCGATCGAGATGACCGGTTCGAAGTCGTCGCGCGGGAGGATCACCGGCCCGGCCGGCTCCATCGGGAGGTATGCGGTGTACCGGCATGTCCCCGCCGTGATCACTCGACCGACGAACGCCCCGCCGTGCTGCCGTGCGACCGCCGACACGACCTCCTCCAGGCGCTGGACGCTGTGCAGGTGACCGTCGGCCGGCATACCGTCGTCGCGCGCCACGAACCGGACGGTCGCGTCGAGCCGCACGGGAAGCTCCGCCACGGGTGCGGCGCCGGCCGCCCCGAGGTCCACGAAATAGATCGCCAGGGCGTCCTCGACAGTGCCGGGATACACGGCCCAGCGCTCCTGCCACCGGACCTTCCGGCGGAACCCCAACCGATCGAGCACTCCCATTCCGCGCAGTCTGCCAGGTATCCAGCGTTTTTCGGTACCCCGAACAGTCATCGTCGGTCAGCGTGGCTCGGGAAAGCTCGGTTGCTCCGGTCCGGCGTACTCCTTTTTGGGGACCATGACCTTGCGGCGGAACACGCAGACCACCGTGCCCTCCTGGTTGAATCCGCGGGTCTGCACAGTCACCACACCGCGATCGGGTTTCGATTCGGATTCGCGTTTGTCCAGCACTGTCGTTTCGCCGTAGATGGTGTCGCCGTGGAACGTGGGTGCGACGTGGCGCAGCGACTCGACCTCGAGGTTGGCGATCGCCTTACCGCTCACATCCGGTACCGACATGCCCAGGAGCAGCGAATAGACGTAGTTTCCGACCACTACGTTGCGCCCGAACTCGGTGGAGGTTTCGGCGTAATGGGCATCGAGATGCAAGGGGTGGTGGTTCATGGTCAACAGGCAGAACATGTGATCGTCGAACTCTGTGACCGTCTTGCCCGGCCAGTGCCGATACACCGCGCCGACCTCGAACTCCTCGAAGTATCGCCCAAACTGCATGTCGGACACTATGCACTAAGCCCGGACGCAATGAGCGGCGAGGCCCTCCCCGGCACCCGCCGCCCACGCTTCTATACGTGAAATTGTGCACGATGACGCTCTGCAGGCCTAGCGATGTGACAGCGACACGTCACACAGTTATCAAACCGTGAGCTTCGATGACTGTCTGTGGGTCAAGGAACACGCGGGCGTACCGCCGGGTAACCTATGTCGGTTTCGTGACACCCATCGATACGCCGGCCAGGCCATTGCCAGTACGGGCCTCAGGCCGAGCAGCCGACCGACCACCCGCCAGTCCCACCGAGCGCTGCGCCGCAGCAGCTCCGCGATGGCGGCCGGCCCTGCGACCGTACGCCCGTCCGAGCCCACCCACTGGACGGCGTCGTCACAGGCAGTAACGGACAGGCCCAGGGAGTCGAGATCGGCCCGCTGCCACGGCAGGACCACCGCGGTCGTCGGCACCCAGCGGTCGAGGAAGCGCGCACACGCGGTGCAGAAGCCGCAGTCGCCGTCGTACAGGAATGTATCGTTCGCGAAGACCGGAGCCTTCATGGCCTAATCGTGGCACGCGATGCCGCGATCGAACTGTGGCCCGAATCACCACGTGGCAAAAGTCCGGGAATCAGCCACCCACGGAGGCGGTTGGTGATAGACGGCTTTACGACAACAACGGATCGGAGAAATCACCCATGGCGACCGTCGAACTGACCGCGACGAACTTCGACGAGGTCACCGCCCAGGATGGCATCGTGCTCGTCGACTTCTGGGCCAGCTGGTGTGGCCCGTGTGTGCGGTTCGCACCGGTCTACGAGCGGTCCTCGGAGAAGCACCAGGACATCGTTTTCGGCAAGGTCGACACCGAGGCGCAGCAGGAGCTGTCGATCCGGTACGACATCCGGTCGATCCCGACCATCATGGCGATCCGCGACGGTGTCATCGTCTTCGCCCAGCCGGGCGCGCTTCCCGAGTCCGCCCTGGAGTCTCTGATCACGCAGGTCCGCGCGCTGGACATGGAAGACGTCCGCTCACAGCTGGCCGCCCACGGCCACTGACCGGCGATAGCCCTCGACCACCTGCTCGAGGATCTCACGCCCGGGCCGGGCCCAGAGGTCGGAGTGGAAGACTTCGACCTCCACGGGCCCGGTGTAGCCCGCGCGATCGACCGCCTCCCGGAATCTGCGCAACTCCACGCATCCCTCACCGGGCAGGCCACGGCCGAGCAGCACGCCTTCTGGCAGCGGCGTGACCCAGTCCGCCACCTGGAAGCACGCGATCCGCCGTTCCGCACCCGCGCGCCGGATCGCTTCCCATACCCGGTCGTCCCACCACACGTGGTACGTGTCGACGACCACGCCGACCGCGTCCGGTTCGAACGGCGCGGCCAGGTCGAGCGCCTGGTCGAGCGTCGCGACCACGCAGCGGTCCGCACAGAACATCGGGTGCAGCGGCTCGATCGCCAACCGCACGCCGGCCGCCGTCGCCAACGGCGCCAGCACAGCGAGGGCCTCGCCGACCCGGTCGCGCGCCGCGTCGATGTCCCGCGACCCGGGCGGCAGCCCACCGGACACCAGCACGAGTACCGGTGAACCGAGCGC
>Ga0209382_10003328_pt1 | contig 22350 bp, 18 predicted proteins | sample SoiMetdeltSBSDD5_FD_187599 | JGI IMG/M metagenome (GOLD analysis project Ga0209382, IMG submission 187599) | Bulk soil microbial communities from a Populus tree surrounding site in Tennessee, USA - Soil MetaG P. deltoides SBSDD5 (SPAdes) (version 2) | ecosystem: Environmental > Terrestrial >...
GAGGCAGAGATGAGATCCGGTCGTCTGCTGGGTCGACGAGACCGTTACGGACTTCCGGATAATCCAGAAAGATGTTATTGACATGGTGAGGCGCCATGGCTGCTATTAAGCCGCTGGGCGCCGGCTCAAACTTGAAGCTAGTCGGGAAGAATTTCCGAGATTTGCGCTTCGCGTTGACCTAATGGGTTGGTTCGGACGAGGAAAATGAGGCTCGAAATCAACGCAGTGCGGTCTGCCGACCAGGAGGCATTCGGGCGACAAGGCTACTTGCTGCTGCCCGCACTGCTAGAGCCAGCATTGTCGGATTTCCTCTGGTCGTACGCGCACACCAAATTCGCCTCCCGACTGCTGTCATTCGGTGACGACCAGGTGCCAAATACGCCGGTGGCCTACGGCGACCCTGCATTCGACGGTCTTCTCGAGTATCTCCGTCCGCGCATCGAAGAACATTCTGGGCTCCGCCTTTCGCCGACATATTCCTTTTTTCGGCTGTACAAGCACGGTGATAGGCTAAAGCGCCATCGCGACCGGCCAGCATGTGAAGTGAGCGTCAGCCTGAATATCGGCCAGGTGCCGTCCGACGCGTGGCCGCTTTATGTTGAAGGAAATGCAGGACCTTACCGCGCGCTGCTTTCGCCGGGCGATGGCCTACTTTACCGTGGAATCGACTGTTTTCATTGGCGCGAGCCTTTTCAGGGAAGTCGCCTCGTTCAAGTGTTTCTGCACTACGTCGACCGTAACGGCCCCCATGCCGACGAAAAGTTCGACCGACGCATGACGCTTATGCGACCTAAGGGAGAAAAGGCGGCTGGCCCAAATCAGACGCGAGATGTCTGATCTGTAGGTCTACAAGCGGCAAACGTACTGGTGGGAGCCAGCCGCTATTTTATCTTTAAGTTCAAGAACCAAACACGCATTTTAAGGAAACCGGCCTCTACCGACGGGGCCCACTTCAACTGAAGTGTCTCTCGCGTGCGCAAAGAAAACAGTGTCGCGTGCGGGCAGCGTCTACCGCGAGGACCGCACCGGGGGGCTCTGAGTGGCTTGCCCTGCCGCAACCAACGCGCTCGCCTGCCAAGCCCAGCGGCTCTCCATTCCGACGTGGACAAGCTCCAGAGGCCATTGTAATGCGAGCATCAACCCAGCGGCACGCTATGGCCGTTGGAATCGAGGATACCCTGCGGCGACGCCGGCAAGTTTTTCTTGGACGAAGTGCGCAGTGTCTACGGTACACCAGGGGAAGATGATAATGACCTTCAATAGATCCACTGAACCCTCGGTACTTGATATCGCGCTGCAACGGGCCATCATTCACCACCAAGCGGGCCGCGTGGCCGAAGCGGAGCAATCCTATCGTGACATCTTGCAAGCGGAACGCAATTCTCCCGATGCCAACCACAATCTCGGGATACTCATGCTGCAACAAGGCAAGAAGGAATTAGGCCTGCGGCACCTAAGGTCCGCAGTCGAAGGTAATCCGGAGAAGGGCCAATATTGGCTGTCATATGCCGAGTACCTCCTGGCTTCCGGGGAGGCCGCAGGGGCCCTGGCGATTCTGCAACAGGCGAAGCAGGGCGGACTTTTGGGAGGCGCGGTAAATGCATTGATGTTGCGCGCTGAGGACGCTATGCGGTCAGTTGTTTCCGGTTCAGATGGCTCAGCTTTCCACATTTCAGTCGACGAACGTGTTCTTAAGGTCAAGCCGGACTTTGCTGAGGCACATAACGCATTTGGCAATACATTCGTGGAGGCGGGTAGATTGGAGGCAGCGGTCGTCTCGTACAGACGAGCGTTAGCCCTCAGGCCGGACATCGCCGAAATACATAACAACCTCGGCCGGGCGCTCCGCAAGCAAGGCAGATTGGAAGAGGCGGAAGCGGCATGCCGCCGCGCGATTGCGATCAACCCGAACCACGCCAAGGCGCATGCTGGCCTTGGAAAGATTCTGCTTGGTAGCAACCGCATCAAGGAGGCTTGCCAGTCATTCACACGATCTGCGGAACTCTTTTATGGCGAGGTGGTAGGCAACGCAGCCAGCAGTGACCCGATACTTCCGCACAAGTCGCGGCACGACCAGGAGCAGCGAGACTATCTTGCAGGCATTGGAATCCGTGGCAACGGCGCCGGCGAGATGTTTTATCTTGCGGACGGCGACCAGCTGGCTGAGCCGGCACTCAATCCCGGAGATGCCAAGGGCGAGGTCTCCGAACGATGGCTGCGAAGCTCGCCAAAAATCGTCGTAATTGACGATTTTCTGACAAAAGCAGCGCTGGAGCGTTTGCGGAGGTTTTGTTGGGGCTCGACGGTGTGGCGGAGAGTCTATAAGGGCGGCTACCTCGGGGCGTTTCCAGAATTCGGGTTTGCGTGCCCCTTGCTCGCTCAAATTGCCGAGGAGCTACGCCACGCCTACCCTGCGGTGTTCGCTTCTCACCCATTAGCCCAACTCTGGGCTTTCAAGTATGATAGCCAGCTTCCCGGCATTGGGGTGCATGCCGACTTTGCCGCAGTAAACGTCAACTTCTGGATCACGCCAGACGATGCCAATCTCGATCCCAAGTCCGGGGGGCTTGTTATCTGGGACCGTCCCGCGCCGCTTGATTGGGACTTCGCCAAATATAACACCGATACAACCGCCATGCGTGAATTTCTCGCGCAAAGCGGAGCGCGATCAGTGACGGTGCCCCACCGATCGAACCGGGCTGTCGTATTCGATTCCGACCTGTTTCACGAAACAGACCGGATCGTGTTCAAGGAAGGTTACCTCAACCGTCGGATCAACATCACGTTGCTCTATGGTCAGCGGCACATTGCGGATCCCGCCACTGGTGCGGGGCAGTGATTCTTGTGCCCTTTTTCGAAGGCCTCCTTCTAAACCATCCGGTCGACCAGCTCGGCCCAAAGAGTGACGGTCAAGTGGTCGCGTGTTGAACAACCCGGAGAGGCGGGGTTAATCCGCGTGGCGCCCCAAGGCGTCGGTATCAGAACCGTTGTGCCTGCGTATCCTGGTGTCGTAATCTTCCGGGCACTTACCGCGACAGGAGATGAAAGACGACCGACGACGACGACATCACACTCACCATCCTGATGCCTTGCCTGAATGAAGCGAGGACGTTGCCGACCTGCATTGCCAAGGCCCGCTCATACATCGCGCGCCAGAGCTTCCGCAGCGAGATCGTGATCGCCGACAACGGAAGTAGTGACGGCTCCCGCGAGATCGCTGAAGCACTCGGCGCGCGGGTCATCGTCGTCCCGCAGCGCGGCTATGGAAATGCGCTGCGCGCCGGGATCGAAGCAGCCAAGGGCAAATTTGTCATCATGGGAGACTCCGATGCCAGCTATGACTTCGGATCTCTTGACGCTTTTGTCGAAGAGCTCGAGGCGGGCTATGATTTGGTCGTCGGAAATCGTTTTATTGGAGGCATCGAAAACGGGGCGATGCCCCCGCTGCACAGATACTTGGGCAATCCACTGCTCAGCGCGATCGGGCAATTTCTCTACAAAAGTCCAGTTAGTGATTTCTACTGTGGGTTACGTGGCTTTAGACGTGAAGCGATGTTACGCTTAGGCATCGCTTCCACCGGAATGGAGTTTGCCCTGGAGATGATTGTTAAGTCGACCATAAACGGTCTCAAGGTGACGGAGGTGCCGACGACACTTGCACCGGACGGAAGGGAGCGGCCGCCGCATCTGCGGAGTTGGCGGGATGGCTGGCGCAGTCTTCGGTTCTTTCTGCTTTTGAGCCCTGACGCCGTGTTCCTCTATCCTGGGCTCGTGCTTACGGTGCTATGCGGCTGCGTTTCAGTGGCCCTTGTCTTTTCCGATATTCACCTTGGATCGGTCACGTTTGCGCAGCACTCCTTGATCATGACAACGGCCCTTACGATGGTGGGCCTACAGTCGGCTTTTTTCTGGGTTTTCGCAAAGATAGTCGCCATTCAGAAGAAGCTGTTGTTTAGCAACGCCGCGTTCGACAAACTTCGCTCCTTGTTCACCCTTGAAAGGGGCCTCCTTTTTGGCGGCAGCCTTGTCGCAATCGGGATTGGGACAGCCGCCTACGCGCTGTTCTACTGGTACAGCCTTTCGTTTGACAGAATTGAAGGCGAGACCCTGATCAAAGTCGTTTGTGGTGCGAGTTTCCTAATTGGCGTGGGCTTTCAGCTGGTCTTCGCCTCGTTCTTTGTCTATCTGCTTGATCAGCAAGCGCCGGCTTCCTTCGAACGCGAACCAGACGGCACAGCCGGCTCGCGGCTGCAGAGTTGATATTCACCGGTTCCATATGGCCAGCGTGCACGGGGACACGGGCGTTGACAAAGACCCTGGCGGTATTCGGCCCCGCGAGTCGTCGCCCGACGAATCCCTAAGGCTGGCGACGTATCTGCCACTGCTGATCCCAATTATCTTGTTTCTTACCTCCCTGTATTTTCCGCCGATGGTGGCATCGGACAGCGGGATCGGCTTCCTTGCCCTTCGCAGCATGTTCGACGGCGGAGCCTTCAACCGCATCACGCTGCCTGACCCCGCCAACATAGCCGCCGATGTCGCAATATTCCTGACCTGGTGGAGTCCGGGACAATATCTCGTACCCGGTACACTTGTTTGGCTCGGTACTAGCTATGGCCTTGCGCTTTCGCTGACTGTGTTAGTTGCCACTATTATCGGCGTAGTAGGGTGGATCCAAGTCGCTCGCAGTTTCGCTGTCAGCTATTTCGTCCTGTTCACGTTCGCGCTTGGGCTCAATACCTTTGCCTACGTGGTGCTTCAGTTCCAATTCTACTGGGGCGGCGAGCTGTTGCTCTTTGCGGCAGCGCCGTGGTCCCTTTACGCGATGCGCTGGTCGGCCGATAAACCTCCTATCCTCTGCTTCATGATCGCCCTTTTGTCGGCTGCGATGCTGTTCTTCGCGAAGCTCACGGGCCTGATCGTTTTCGTCGCCAATGTCGCGGCGTTGAGCTTGATAGCGCTAGTAAATAAACGTCGGCTGGATTCCTCCACAATAGCGATGTGGGCCGCGTCCGTTATCGCGGCACTCTGTTTCATGCTGTTTTGGACCGCGCGCGGCCAAGTGCCGGCGGGCGGGGCGACGTTTTCCTTCGGTTGGCTTTCAATCTGGTTTTCATTCGCGGGCGCCGCGTTCTCCGGAATTTCCGGTCTCGAGTTCCTCCACTGGTTTCTGAAACACCGTTGGGTGAGCACCGGCTACGACTTGCGGATGGGAAATGAGTTGAGCTACCTGCTTGGACCAATCGGACTGCTCCTTATGATATGGGTGTGGCTTCGACTTCGTCACACGCGGTACCGCGACATGGCCGTTCTGTTGTTAACTATCACGTTGCTGTACGCGATTGCTCTCGTCGCTGCAATGCACATTTCGGAAGGCGGGGATATACCCCTCGAAGAACGTTATTTTCGCTATGCCGGTATCCTATTCTTTCTTCTGCTGCTCACGGCCGTGGATCAGTGGCAGGTGCGTTTCGCCAAAGGCATTGCATGCATTGTGGTCATAGTGCTGGGTCTCTATGGCGTCAGGACCTTCATTACGAGCGCATTGGCGCAGACGCGGAGCGGATATTTTGATCCGGTGGCCGGCGTCTCTCAGGACCTGATATCGCCGGCCGTTCTCCAATATTTGCGCTCCGAGACAGCAAAACATGGCTTTCGACGCCCGCTTGTTGTAGTGCCTTCGCCTGGCGCCGCCATTAGTCTTCCGGGGTTTCGTGTCCTGGCCGGTCCAAATTTCGGGGTATGGGAAGGCCCCGCTTTCGGAAAATGGATGGGGTATGCGGATCGTACGACGTGGGTCGGACGCGCGGAGAAGATATTCGTGGTCTTACCGGAGCAGATGCTTCGAAACGGGAAGGCCGAGGCGACACTGCGATTATTTACGAGCTATGAATTCGAAAACTGGAAACACACAAAGTTGGATGGATTAATCGTCTACACTCAATGACCGAAAGGCTATATCTGTTGAAGCCTTGTGAGAAATCTGAAGTCGCCCCCGCCGCTGCGGCCATGGAGCCGGGTTTCTTAATTACCGCGCGTCGATGCTGCGCTCTCGCACATGCTAGGCCGATCAGCCTCTTTTGCTCTGCGGTGTCTCGCAGAGGACGAAGAGGACGCACTGAGTCTAGTCCTTGTCCCGACTAGAGGTCGCGTTGCCTCCACTGCACCGTGCTCCTCCGTTCAGGCGGGCAAATGGTTGATCCGAGAGGCCGTGCGGGTTCCGGCCGACTATGGCTGCAGCGCTGCCGCAAGGCAAATGAAGGTGGCCACTGTACCGGCGGCACACAAGGTCCATTCCAAATTTGAACTGCGGTCATGCTGTTCGCGGGCATCGTAGTCATGTTCAGCGTGGAGCGCACATGTAGGGAAACCTCAATGATTGGCAAGCGAGCGCGAATCGGTGATGCTCTTGCCCGATGTTCGAGTTTCTTAGACTGCTTTGCGGCGCGCTCGTGGGACTGTTCAGGTCCAGGGCACGCGTGAAGCCGAGATCTTGGTTCTCCGCCACCCGATCAACGTGCTAAGGCGCCAAGCGCCAAGACGGCCGGCGCCGGACAATGTCGAGCGCCTGCTGTCGGTATGGGTCCCGGTTGCTTCCGACCCGGCTTAAGGCATTTGGGGGGCGGAGCGCCCCTGCCCTGAGCCTATCGTTCATTCAGCGCGGGAGACCATGAACGTGCGCTCCGATGAGGCGTGCGATGAAGGCGTCACGCTTAAGTGTCCAAAAGAAATGCCCCATGCGCTAGGTGAGACGGTGAGACCCCGCGGCTCGTGCAAGATCTGGATAGCCGTATCGCCCGGGTCGGCGTAATATTCTGTTTTTGGGAGTGTTGTGTTGGCCGCTATTGATCGTCTGGCTCGCGCATATACCGGCCGACGCAGTCTCGTCACCGGCGGGGCCTCCTTCATCGGCAGTCATCTGAGCGAGCTCCTAGTTCGGTCGGGCGGCAAGGTAACTGTGGCCGACGATCTTTCCAGCGGCAAACGCGAGAATTTGGACGCTATTGCGTCCGATATCAACTTTCTCGAGGGTGACTTGCGTCACTCGGATTTCGCGGCCGCCGCCATAGGCGGACAAGAGGTGGTGTTCCATCTAGCCGCCTCCCACGGCGGGCGAGGCTATATTGATACCCACCCAATCGAATGTAGCAACAACATGCTGCTCGACCACGTCGTATTCGCGGCAGCAGCCGAGGAAGGTGTTCGCAAGATCGTATACGCCAGCTCCGCATGCACCTATCCTACCAACCTTCAGGCCGATCAGAATGCCCGCCTGCTGCTCAAGGAAAGCGACGCCAACTTTGAGGAGCCGGGCAAGGCCTTTTGTGATGGCGAATACGGCTGGGCCAAGCTGATGGGCGAACTTCAACTTCGCGCCTTCTGCAAGCAGAAGGGCATTTCTGGCGTAGCCTGCCGTATCTTCAGTGCATATGGCGAGCGGGAAAACGAAAGCCATGCCGTGATCGCGCTGATCGCCAAAGCGGCGGCGCGGCTCGATCCCTTCCCCATCTGGGGGGACGGGCAGCAAACCCGCAACTTCACCTATGTGCAGGATACCGTCACCGGGTTGGCGCTCGGTGGCGCCGTGCTTGAGGGCTTCGATGTCATCAACGTCGGCACGGAAACGCACCACACCATCATGGACTTGATGGAACAGATCTTCCGCGTCGTTAATTGGCGGCCCAGCACCATCGAACGGCAACTCGACAAGCCGGTGGGAGTGAAAAGCCGCGCCGCCGACGTCACCAAGTGCCGCGAACGACTGGGCTGGGTGCCCTCGTGCAGCCTGCGCGAGGGCGTGGAGCGTACCACCACTTGGTATCTCAACAACTTCGGGCAGCGGAATGCCCAAGCTATCGAGCACTTGCTGATGGAGCGCAATTGATGACTGACGGTTCCGTCACGATCGATATCGTATTGCCCGTTCATAATGAAGGTGCCTCCATTGGCGCCACCCTGCGCGAATTCCACCGGGTAGTGATGCTGGAGGGAGGTCAGCCGATCCGCTTCGTGGTGTGCGAAGATGGCTCCAGCGACGATACCGTCCCGGTGTTGGAAAAGATCGCCACCGAACTGCCACTCACGCTCATTTCCGAGCCAGTGCGCAAGAGCTATTCGCGGGCGGTGATCGACGGCTTTCGCGCTACCACCTCGGAGTGGGTGGGGGTCATCGACGCCGACGGCCAGTGTGACCCGGCCGACATGCAACGTCTCGCCGCCCTGCGCACCGAGGGCGCCGATCTGGTGATCGGTTGGCGAAATCCGCGCTCCGACCTTTGGATCCGTAGAGCCATGTCGGGCGCGTTCAAGCTTGTCTATCATATGTTTTTCCACGTACCGGTCCGCGACCCCTCGTGCCCCTACCTGCTGGTCAACCGGGCGGGCCTGGAAAAAATCCTGTCTGGCAACGTCGGTATTCTGAAGCAGGGTTTCTGGTGGGAGTTCTTGGCCCGGGCCGTAGCAGCGAACTTGCAGATCGTGGAGATGCCGGTGCGCCACCGTGCGCGCGCGGCAGGGCTGACACAGGTTTATCGTCCGACAAAGGTCCCGCGCATCGCGGTCGAACATTTGTTCGGCCTGTACCGCCTGCGGCGGGAGCTTGATGCTCATCGCTAACCCGACAGCGCGCGAAGCGCGGGCTTGGTATTGGCTGACCCTGGGAGGGTCGGCGGCACCGTGGCATGCGCCATGGCAAATCAATACTTCCGGTGTCCGCACCCTTAGCCTGTCGCTACCGCTGCTGCAGTCCATCTTCGGTGCCAGTGGTTGACCCCATCTGCGAACTACGGCTTGCTTTCTCGCCCGGGTACCCTAGGAGGGGATTTCCTCTCCGAATCGCAAGAGAGCGTAAGTGGGCACGTGACGGCACGCCGCCCGGAGTAAGACGATGTCAGCAAACCGTCAGCTTAGCTTGCAACGAATGATTTCTCCGATCTTGTTCGTTTTGGTCATCACTTCCTTAGCAACTCTGATTTACTTGTTTGGGCGGTCCAAAGTGTTCGCGTTGTTTGGCATTGGCGCCATGACGCCGTACTTCGCTGATTTGCGGCAGATTGCTGCAGCCGTGGATGCCGAGGACCGAGGCCTTAAGCCGTGGCTGGAGAACCCGGGCGATCCGTGGCACCGGCCATTGAATTATCCCGTCATTTGGATCTGGCTCTTCCGCCTCATAGCCAATTGGGGTGACCCGGTATTGTTTTTCGGCATAGCACAGTTGGTAGCATTCTTCGGACTTGGTCTTTGGTTGTCACGTCAAAAAGAAGGATACCTGGCTTTTCTTCTTTGCATTTCACCGCCGATACTGATCGCCATCGAACGTGGGAGTACCAACATCTTCGTTTTTCTGTTGATGCTCTTTGGGGTTTGGCGCGCCTCTGTCCTAGGTGGGGCTGCTTTGGGTTTTGCCACTGCTTTGAAGTTCTTTCCCGCCGCAGCGATAGGCATCGTCGCCCTCAAAGCCAATTACAGATTTGCGGTCGGCGTGGCTCTAGTGGCGCCGCTAATAGTATGGGCGTTCATGCAATTGCCTAGAATTTATGACTTGTTCCCCTCTGGCCCTGTTGGCTTGTTTGGAGTCAACAGTTTAAGTCGCGGTCTTTACGCACTTTTTGGCCCGGGGCTAATTCCACGAGGAGCTTCATCTGCCTATACCGTTTATAGCGTTTTTTTTGTGATGACTTACTTTATTTGGCGCATATTCCGTTCAAACTTCAAGCAGTTATTTAGGACATTCTCTGTGCTTGGCGGGGGACCCAAGAGGTTTGCTCTCGCTTTTCTTGTAACATTCGTCGCGATGTTCCTTATTGCAAGCAATCAGATCTACATGCTCTTATTTTTTACGCCGGTACTCGTTGTATTATTAAAGGTAGTCCATTTCAATGGCGACCGTCTCGCATTGATCCTTCTTATTATAGGGTTGGCTATTTTCTCTCTTCCGCTGTTTCCATATTGGGAAACTCTAATCAGCCCTGTTGTGTTCGTTTATGCTATCTTGGTTGCTCCGATTTTGATCGAAGCCTGTGTGGAATGATCTACCGATTCATCTGCAACGTGACGACCTGCCCGACCGAGCCATATGCTTTTGCACAACTACCTAGCTAGCACCCTGAATATTTCTATCTCTCGATTATGGATTCGCGCTCCGATTTGCTATTTGCGATATGGTTGCCGCTCGTATTGGCAATTGGGCTGGCGCGATTCTGATCGTGCTGCATGGCGTAAGGGCGTAAGTGCAGTTCCGCTGACGACTTATGCGGTGGCGCACGTTGCAGCATTGCTGCTTTTCTTGATTCGGGAGGGACGAATGGGTCAGCTTGGCTTGGACTGTTAGACGCGGACACGAGGTTGACGGCGTCGCCTTGGCGGCCGGTAAATGGGTACAAGCTATCCGGCGGTCCAAAGCGAAACCGGAAGGCGGGGTCCGACAAGCGCTGACTCTTGCTCTGCGTATCAATATTTGCTAGCCGGGCCGATCGAACGGCCCTCAACTCACGCGAATACGCGCGGTGATTACAAACCTAGAAAGCCTCGTGGCGCCTCTCGGAGAAACCGAGTTTCTTGCGCTACTTCGCGAACGCCGCCTGATGTTCCTGCCGGGCTGTGGCGCTCGTCGCTTCGAGACGTTGCTCACCTGGGAGGTTCTCAATCATCTCCTCGACAGCGCGACCTTGCCGCTGGGCGAGTTGCGGGTCTTGCGCGAGTCGGTTTCGGTTCCCGCGAATTTTTACCTCAAGCACGGCCGGGTGGATCCCGTCGCCCTGTCAAAGCTCTTGGATCAGGGCATCAGTCTGATTTTCAACCTGCTGGATGAACACGTGCCCGCTTTGCGAGCGCTCTGCAAGAGTCTCGAGCGCCGGACTTTGGAGAGCGTCAAGGCGGCGGCTATTGTAACGAGCGGTCCTGGCGGCGCCCTCAAATGCCATTACGACGACGAGGATCTGGTTGTCCTTCAGATTGCCGGCACGAAGCGTTGGCAGGTGTTCAACTCTCCGATCGTCAACCCAGCGCCGGGAGTCGCAAAAAGGACAGCTCCTGAGGGACACACGCCGGTTTTCGATGAAGCTCTGGAGCCCGGCGATTTTCTGTTTTTGCCGGCCGGGCATTGGCACCACTGCGAGAATGGTCCACACCGCTCCCTGCACGTCAGTATCGCCTTCGTGCCGCCGAACGGAAGGCATTTGATGAAGGCGCTCGTGTCGCAGCTGTCGTCGGATGAGACATTCGGACGTCCGCTGACAAGGGCCGGTAGCGCGGAGGCGTTGGCCGCGCACGAAAGTGCGCTGAAGTCACGTCTGGTTGACGCGATACGCAACATATCCTTGGATCGTTTCCTGAGGGAGCGCGCAGCTCTACATCCGGTCGAAGGTATTCAGCTCGAAGGGGAATCAATCAGGCGCCACGAGACGCCGGTGTGAGCCAGACATGGTATCGACGCTCCAGCATCTGATCACTCCGCTCACCGAGGCGGAAATCCTGGCACACTTCCGTGAGCGGACGGTGGCCTTCGTCCGGACTTCCGAGCCTCGACGTTTCGAGACCCTGCTCGACTGGGACGAGCTGAATGATCTGGTCGCGAGCGGGCTATACCCAGCCGAGGAATTGCGTCTGCGTGCGTTAATGCCGATTCCTACGAGCCTCTACATCGCTCAGGGTCGGCTCGATCGCGCTGCACTCGCGTCTTTGTTGGAGCGGGGCGCCCAATTGATTTTCAATCGATTGGATAGATATGTACCCAGGCTGTTTAGACTTTGCCATCAGATTGCCGAGCAAACTGGAGAACAGGTTACCGCGGATGCAATTGTGATGAGCGGCGTGGAGGGCGCACGGTCGCATGTGGACACCGAGGACGCCTGCGTATTGCAGATCGCGGGAAGCAATCGTTGGAAGTTGCGCAGTGCGTCCACTGTCAATCCTCCCGACGACACGTCGGTACCGCCGCCTCCACAGAGCGCACCTTTCTTCGATGAGACACTAGGCGCGGGAGATTTTCTCTTTGTGCCTGCGGGATGTTCGCACCGCTGCGAATGTGGAACCGGACGATCGCTGCACGTTCGTATTGTGTTGCAGCCACCGGCCGGCAGAGACGTGGTGACTTGGCTCGTCAGTCGATTGGCGACAGACGAAACGTTCAACGGTCCACTGACGCGATATGCTGATGCGAATGCGTCTGCTTCGCACGAGGCAGCGCTCAAGGCTCGCCTTATCGAGCAAGTGCAGGCCTGGTCGATCGCGGATTTCCTCGCAGAGCGCGCCGCGGCGCGCGCGAATGAAGGCGTCGTCCGTATCCAGGGCACTCAGGACGCGGCCGCGAGCGCTGGGCTATGAAGGGAGTGAGGTCACAGTATTCGAGCCCACATCCCGGCAATCAACGACCCGAGGCCGTCGAATGCTGCCGGCTTGAAGAAAACGCAAGCGTCCGCGAAAACGCCAACAAATGGTTATGGGAACCCAGCACATGACCCTATACTCGCTTTGTCCAGCAAGGGAACCTCGGTCAGAAAGCGAATGGAACGCTGGGGACAGCGATTGTCGGAGGCGTATGTGAAGCAAATCCAAATTGAACGCAAGAGTAAGGTGTCGCCGACGGATATTGCGCGGGAACATCTGTCGGGCGCCGGCAAGCCGGTCGTCATCACGGACGCGACGGAAAATTGGCCGGCACGCTCAAAATGGACGTTTGAGTTTCTCAAGTCAGCCTATGGGTCGGATCTCGCCACGGCCTGGTTCGGGATCGGGAATGGTCCTGTAAAGGTGACGACCTTGTCTGCCTACATCAACTATCTCGATACGCCACTGGCGGAGTTGCCCGGCATTTGGACGGGCAAAGATGGTCGCCCGCCGCAGGCTGCGCCTGGGCAAGCCGATTTGCCCTTCTACTTATATGGTTGGAACGCCTTCCGGAAGCATCCCGAGCTTTATGACGATATCTCGCCGGCACCTTATTTCGTACTAGATTTGGTACCCACGCTCGGCCCCGCGCTCCGAGACGCTCTGGAATGGGCGTCCAAGAGAGAGTACACGGCAGTGTATATTGGCCCGGAGGGCACGCTCTCCTCACTCCATCGCGACTATTGGAGCACGCACGCCTATCTGGCTCAAATTCGCGGTCGAAAACGTGCTATTCTCTTTTCGCCGGAGGATTCCGGTTATCTGTACGGCGGCCAAGTCGATCCAGAACAGCCGGATTTCGAGCGATTTCCACTGTTCAAGCGCGCGACGGCCTACGAATGCATCATCGAACCAGGCGATACGTTGCTCATACCTGCGAACTGGTTGCACCATGTCAGGGGGCTGGAAAAATCGATTACCGTCAGCCGCAATTTTTTCAACGACAGCAATTTCACGCAGTACATGGGCCACATGCTGCGACATCTTCCGGTACTTGCGAAGGGTATCGATGGATCCCCAAACTGGCGGGAGGAGCTGCGCATCAAGTGGAACTTGGCAGATTTTCAGCTGTAGAGGGTCTCACCAGATTCGACTCATGGAGCGTTTCTCGGCGAACCGGTTCCACCGCAGCGCGTATCGAGAGTCTCGTTCATAGCGCCGTCATTGCGTATAGATGATCATTCCACCTAGCTCCACTCGGCTCCACTTGTCGAAACCATAGTCGCCGAATGACCGGAGTATGGCTTGTGCCTCATTGTTCGGCGGCACATTTTCCGGCACAACAACGAATATCTTCTCCGCTCGCCCAGCCCATTTCTGCGGCTGCCGATCCCAGCCGATAAGGATAGCACGGAATCCAGGAAGGCTAAGGACGGCCGCGGGCGATGGTACCACAACAATCGGTCGTTTCACGTTGTGTCGCGCGACCTCAGAACGCAGGTATGCAAGAACGGCCGGAGATATGTCCTGTGAGATCCCGCTTGTTGCGTCATAATTGCCAGTCCGCATCTGCGCATATGCGAACGAGGCATAATTTCTAAGGCCATATAAGCCGAGCACAATCACCAGAGCGCAGGTGAGACCCTTGGCCAACGGTAAGCGCCACTGATCGATGGCCGTCAACAGCAGAAGAAAGAACAGTATTCCGGCATAGCGGAAATGACGATCCTCGAATGAGATGCGAACTCCCCAAAGATGTCGCAGCGTCATTGAACTTGCAATTGAGTATATCAAGATGATCGTTAACAGTAGAATAGCCATATTCCGATAACGCCTTTGGCGCAGTTGCAACCAAACCCATACCATGAGCAACAGCCCGACTGGTCCGAGCAAGGCGATCGCCCACCTCAAGTCAATGTTTATCGAGGGGTGTTCAAGGAACAAGCCGAGACCGTAGATCCCGGAGAACGCGCCACCAGCCACGGAAAGCAGGATGGGTAGCCAGCTGAAGGACACCGTCGAGACGTCCGGTAGTTGCGGGCCGCGCGCGACCCAAAACATCACAAGACAGAGTGCGGCAACGGTGGACGCGGCCCACATGGCAATTATCGAGTAGTCCAGTCGGCGCTGATTCAATAAGGCGAGCAGGCTGATGGCGACGACATTGGAGGCAAAAACGATGAGGCCAGTCAGTTTAGCGAAGAAGAGTAGCGCGGCAAAAAAAAATGAAACCATCAGGCAAACAATGGGTGGTTCATCGGCCGACCACCGCATCGCATACAGGGACCATGGTGCTGTTGCGAAAAGAAGCAGCTCGCCCCCCCAGTACCCCAGGAAGCGTTGCGTGACATAAGGAAATGTACAAAGGCCCAGGAGGAAGATGCATAACACAAATGAGCTCACGGCGAAACTGCGCGCCACCTGGATCCAGCCCAGCACGCCGATGAGTGTTGCGAGCAGGGTGGTCAACGAAAGGGCGAGGCCGTAGCTGGCGCCAAGCCAGACAAAAATACCGGGCGCGAGATACTGTCCCGGGCTCCACCAGGTCAGGAATGTTACGACGTCGTTCGCAATGTTCGCAGGATCGGGTGTCGCAATGGTGTTGAGCACTCCGCCGTCGAGCATACGGCGGAGCGCAAATAAGCCGACGGCGCTGTCGGAAATCACTCGCGGTGGGATGTATAGGGCAACCATGAACAAGACAATCGGAACCAGAAGCAGCAGATAGCAGCGAGGCCAAGTCGAATTTTCCAGGTTGACATCAACGGGTGTGCTCTTCAAATTGGCCATTGTTGAGGGGCTCCGCCGCGGGCCGGGTACATTGCCCAGCATTGAGTGATTGCAGTTCGATTCAGTATACTGTCTCGTTGATTCCGATCGAACTATTTGCGTCGGTCAAGATCGTTGCCGGGCCTCTTGGCTGGGCCGGCCTGGCCGCCGGGCTCAGCTGGCGCCGGGGCAAGCACAGTCTTTGTCATTGGGCTGATGATCGGTCCTCGGGATCATCGCCATATCTGAGGCCGTGATCATGGCTTTTTGTCTCTCCGCCACAGCGTTCGAGGTCCGAGCTGCGCATGAATGATGTCTCCGATCCAACCTATACAACGTCGAAGCGGAAGGAGGTAATCCGCCGTTCGCATGACAGTTTGGCTCCCGAGCGCAGCAAATGGCTTAGAAAAGGAGCTTTTTTCCACTCCGAGGATCTCCGCTATCTTAAGTTCCTGATTCCAGAGGGCCTGCGGGTTCTCGAGCTGGGCTGTGGCACGGGTCACGTGCTGGCCGCACTCAAGCCGTCCGTCGGAGTGGGGGTCGATTTCAGCGAAGGCATGATCGCGGAAGCTCGAAGAAACCATCCACATCTTTCGTTCATGATCGGCGACATCGAGGACGCGACATTCATTCAGTCGTTGGGGGGTCCCTTCGATGTGATTCTGAATGTCGATACGATCGGCTCTCTTGAGGATTGCCAGCGCGCATTCGAGATCTTGCATCCCGTATGTACGCGCGAGACGCGGCTTGTCATCGCGTATTTCTCGCACCTCTGGTACCCCCTGCTCAAGCTGGCCGAAACATTGCGCCTTAAGATGAGGCAGCCTGCGCAGAATGTTCTTGCTCCCGCGGACGTTCGGGGCCTTGCGACATTGGCCGGCTTCGAGCCGGTGAAGAGTGAGCAGCGGGTGCTCGCGCCTGTGGGCTTGTTTGGAATCGGGCGCCTGTTGAACCGGTTTGTCGCGCCTGTTCCCGTGATCAACGCGCTCGCGCTACGTCACTACACGGTTTGCCGCTCGCTGAAGCACCTTGCAGACGGTGTCGCCTCGGCAACGGTGGTGCTGCCTGCGCGCAACGAAAGGGGGAACATAGAGGCAGCGGTGAAGCGCATTCCGCGATTCACCGGAGATCTTGAGATCATTTTCGTCGAAGGTGATTCGAACGACGGAACCTGGGAGGAGATCGAGCGCGTTGCCGCAGCGTACTCGGAGTACGACATCAAGACGATGCAACAACCCGGAAAGGGCAAGGCGAATGCTGTTTTTGCCGCATTCGACGCCGCACGCGGCGATGTGCTGATGATCTTGGATGCTGATCTCACAATGCCGCCGGAGCAGCTTCCGAAATTCTGGGATGCCATCTGCTCGGGCATGGGCGAGTTCATAAACGGTTCGCGCCTGATTTACCCGATCGAGGATGACGCGATGCCCTTTCTCAATTTCCTTGCGAACAAGGCGTTTTCGATCCTGTTCACATGGGTGCTGTCACAACGCTGTACCGACACGTTGTGCGGCACCAAGGTTCTGCGGCGCTCCGACTATATGCGACTGAAGGACTGCCGCCCATATTTCGGTAATTTCGATCCTTTTGGCGATTTCCAGCTCATATTTGGGGCATCCAAGCTCAGTCTAAGGACATTGGAGATTCCGATCAGATACGCGAGCCGGACCTATGGCGAGACGCAGATTTCGCGGTTCCGTCATGGTTTCATGCTGATCCGCATGGTGCTATTCGGCTTCATACGAATCAAAGCACTTTAGCTTCATGCGCCGAAAAGTACGCTCAGATGTTGGACCACGGTTCGAGTGCTCTAGGGAGTCGTAAGCACGGGTCAAACTGGGATCCCCGAGAAAGCATTACGCGCCGGAAGCTGCCGCCAGAATATCCTGCCTTTCGCTGCGGAAGCGGGCGGGATGCTCATCGGTTTCGAGACTTGTGCCTCGTTGCATCGTTGTCGGGAGAGCGCGAGGCGCGCCCGGACAACTGCAGGAGATTGGAAGCTTTTGAAGCATACTGCATGAACGCAAGCCGCTTGGTTTACCATGGATCGCGTGCGCGAACGATAGGACTTGCAGAGTAAACAAACGAGATCAGCCTCCAATCTTTGAGCATCGTCAACACAATGCCCTTGCTCGGCATGGCTTTCCATTATTGTCTCCAGAGATTTCTCAAATATGCTCTGATCTGAGTCGATATTATTGCCCGCGTCAGCCCATAAATTCGATGGTCAGTATAAAGCAAGCGCGGTACATCTGACGTGTCAACCCGCACGTAAGACGGCTCCAAATGCCGGTCCAATGGCTCGCGTGACATAAAAAATATCTCGCGCCGGAACCACTCGCTGACTGCCGGGTCTATGTTGCGATAAATATAGGGCAAGCTCGACTCCGTCGTATGCCAGGAAAGCCCAACGGTCAAGCTTGCGACGATGCCGTTGGGTTTTAATGCTCTTTTTAACTGCTCCCAGAACTCTCTGGTATAAAAGCCGGATGCATAAGGATCCCGCATCCAAGCATCTAAAACGACAATGTCGTAACGACGTTCCGTGAAGCGCACGTAATTCCGAAAATCACGAACGAGAATGCGGGACCTGCGATCGGTCATGATGCGGTGGTATTCATCAGGATAGAAGCGCGCGCCGGCCCTGATCACGGCGGAGCTGTTCTCCACGGTGTCGACGCTAAGAGCCTGTTCGGAACGCAAGAACGCTGCCGAAGAAACGCCGCTGCCATAACCGAGCAGCAGGACGTCGCACGGTTTGTCGATGAGGCGCAGCGTGGTTTCCGCCCATTCTATATGAACGCGCGTGTCCCAATCGTAACTGAAATATTGATGCTGATTATGCACCTTCATCTCGAACCCGGACTCCAAACTCCACACTTCCACCAGTCCCGCTTGACTATTCTCGCGAAAAAGTAATCGCTGGAAAAAAGGGTAAATCGCCCGATTAGCGGCATCCGTTTGAACGACGATGCACAGTCCGATGATCATTAGGAGGCATAATGTGAAGGGCACGTTTCGCAGAAAGGGATATACCAAGATCAGCGCCAGGGTCGAACAGGCGATCGCCGCAACATACGCGGACGGCGCGCCCAAGAAGGCTGCGAAAATGAACCCATGTGCCAGGCCGCCGACAACGCTGCCAAGTGTGCTGCTGGCATAGATATACGTAACGTATTGTTGGCCGTAGTGAAAAAGCAGCTCCACCGAGGTGGCGTAGGCGACTCCTGACAAAAAGGCAGGAATAAACGCAGCCCCAATAAAAAAGAGAACAATAAAAGGCTGATTCATAGAGATATAAATGAAGTAATCCTTCGATATGTAGAACGCGACTATGAATAAGATCACCGACAACTGTACGAAAGAAAATTTCAATCGGGCGGCGGCCTCACCTGACGACCGCAGGCGCTGCCAGGCGCCGGCATAGGTTCCCGTGGCCAGACCAGCCAGAAAGGTTGATATGATGAGAGCGTTCGAAAATGTGGTGGAGCCTATCACGTAAACGAATTCTCTCAGGAGCGAAAGCTCCAGCAGTAACGAAGCGATACCGGCAAAGAAGACAGCAGTCAGCACTTTCCACGCAGCGTTCGTAGAAAATGCTGGTCGCGCGGCTTGCAAGTCGGCTGAGGACGAAGGTAGACGCGTGGTGCGTTCGTGTTTGGTCATTCGTGCACCGGGCAACTAAGGTTGAAACGTCGGGCGAAAAGAGGCCTCAACAGGCGATCGACAGTAACAAGTTCTTCTGATGCCGTTCGTTTGATCGGCGCATGCGTGCAGATCTGCGAGTATCTTTAAAACCGCCATAGACGCAGTACGGCGTCGTAAGGTCGTGTTGTGGTGCATTCCTCTACGCAGCTACTCGCCTCTTAAGAGTTTCTGAGACGTCAGTCAATCGGGAGACCCTGCCGCCGTTGCCGAGGACTGCGCTGGCCCGTGAATAACCCAGGAAATCAACGGCGCCGCCACGGGACGCTTCTATCAGTACGGTGATAGAAATCGATCGGCGAAGGCTCCCGAATATGCATCTACGACGAGCACGGTTCATTTCGTTGTGAGAAAAAGCCAACTACGGTGGCGTGACCCGAGCATAAAGAACCTACGGCGCACCCGTGAGGTAGTCGGCGACGGCCCGTGCCGCCGCGGCATTCCCGGCAGCTGTCCAGTGGATGTCCAGCCAAAAGTAAATCCGTTTCCCCATGTCTGCGGACTTCTGCAAGTGTGGGGTGAGATCGATGCTGGGGATCTTGGATTGATTGAGATGATGGACAAATGAAGCATCGAAAGCCGTCTGCCTCGCGATGTCCCGTACACCGAGGTGACGCCAGCGGATCTCGTCTTCTCTATGGATTAGATAGCTGAGTGGGACATAGACGACCAGGAGCCGAGCGCCTGCGGCCTGTACGCTGCCGGAGAGCTCGGCGTAAACGTGCATTGCTTGACGTATAACAGGGTGGGCTGGATCAAACTCCGGTGGCACAAGAATCTCGCGTCCTGCTCCCAGGACAGCGTCGCCTTCGCCAGTATGCGCAGGCGCATATAGCGAATGGAGCTTAGACCACAGCAACCAGCCATAGAATACCGTCGCGAACTTTTTCAGGCTGTCGTATCGACGCGGGCCGACATAGCCGCTGAGCGAGACCAGATAGCCGCTGTCGTCAACGTCTGCATCTGAATTCCGGGTGTCATGGATCGCCATCGATCCGTACACGAGCTGAATCACGAGGTCGGGCACGTACCCCTTGCCGACCCGCTTGAACCAGGAGACTTGCGCGCCCGTCGGCATTGCAGGGACTCCCGCGTTAATGATCTCTACCTTCCTTTCGCGGGCGAAGCTGCGCTCCTGAAGCAGCCGGTGAAGGACGCCTGCAAAACTCTGTTCGTATTCGACCCCCCAACCGTAGGCAAAGGAAGGACCGAGAATCATGACGCGGTAGGTGTTGTCGGATTTTGACAGCGTGTACTCCAATTCGGGGCGCGGCACGCGAAATCCAGCCTGGTTAACATAGTAGCGAGTGTGGAATTCGCTGGTTCGGTGATCGAAGGACAGGCCCGGGCGATTTCCGAATCCCGCGTGAGGCTCGCGCGCGTAAATTGGAACGCCGGAGCGCCTGAACAAAAAGTCGCCTGCTGTGATCCAATAGAAGGCCTGCAGCGCCACCTCGAGGAATACAATGAGGATGACCAGGTAGAGAAGCCCTCCCCAGAGCTGCGGAAGCCTCGATCTTGACACGGCTTGATCGATCTCCTGTCGGCTATGAAGCAATATTTCCGAGCTCCTCGCTTTCTGGACAACATAGCTCGGTCTGCTTCTCGGCGATAGCATCACGGCGCGGCCCCGGCCTTTGCTTGGCCATTGCGCTCATCCATGCTGGCGCGACGGAACGAGCCCGCTGGCTGATTCGGCGTTGCAAGTACGCAAGCCGCGACCACATGATGGAAAGAGCATGCGAGCGCGATTCTGCAGAATCGTCGATGAGGTCGAGGCGGAGCTCCGCCGGATCGATCGCCTTTCCCCTTACTTCACGCAGCTGCGCCCGAGTTACAAGGACGACCTCATGCGCATTGCCAGACTGTATCGTGGCGGTCCCCTGTTGGAAATCGGCGGCTATCCCTTTTTCTTTTCGATGTGTTTGCGGAAACTGGGGGTCGACCTGACGACCATCGACCTCGCCCCACAACGCGCAAACGGATTGATTCGTGCGCAGTCCCTGCTAGTCTTGAAGTGCGATGTCGAACGAGAGCCGCTGCCGTTTGAGGACCATTCCTTCGGGACAGTCGCGATGTGCGCGACGTTCGAGCACTTGAGGGTGGATCCTGCCTACGTGTTGGAGGAGATCCGAAGGGTGCTAAACCCGGATGGGGTCTTCTATCTCACGACACCAAACCTATACCGGCTCGGGAATGTCGTCAGCTTTGCACTTGGTCGCGGGCTCGCTTTCGACCCAGTTCACGAGTATGGCAAGTTGCGCACGATCGGCCATATGGGGCACGTACGCGAGTACACCGCGTCCGAGATCCGCCGATTTCTGGCTGCGGCCGGGTTTGCGACCGTGGAAGTGCGGACCCGAGCCATGCCAAGCCAGCGTGGCAAGGTCGTGGACATATTGCACCATCTTCTGCCGCCCGTAAGAGGCGAGCTCGTCGTGATTGCCCGGTCGGCGGCGATCTGACGGGCCGCACCTGGGCGCTCGGAATCCAGATTATCATCGCGGGTACCAACGAGGGCATAGGAACGTTGCGTAAGTCGGTTTCTGTGCGTTTGGCTTTGACGGGAGCCTCACACGATACGCCTGAGCTGCTCGACAGACGAGGTCACCGGCTTGTCGCACTCAGGTCGCGAGCGCGTGGCGCGATTCGGAACGTGTTGTCGGCGCAAGTCACGAAAGGCGCTCGTCACTGGACCGCTGAGCGTTCGACGGATTTGACCATGCTTGATCGACGCATCGTTGTGATCGGCCTCGGCGCATTCATCTCGGAAGTGACCGCCTCTCGCGCCGAGTTGACCAGCACCGACCCACTCGACCCGTCGCGGTGGAGGATCCGGTATTCGCCGGGCATGCCGCCGCGGCCGAATGCGCCATGGCATTTTGACTTCCCGCACGAGGACGGCATTCACTACGTCACGACACGGAGTGGCCCAATCAGGGCCCGTTCGGTCATGCGAATGCGGTTCCGCATTGTCGGTGAAGCGACCTTCAAGGCGACGCAGGGCGATGCGCCTGCGCGCATCCGTCTATACATGCAGCGACGCGGCGACCATATGCGGTGGTGGCGACGATCTGCCGGGAGTACACAATGACCGTTGGTGCCGTTACCGTCGCTCTGAGCTAATTGATCGGGTCTATCGGCGCGGTTGTTGGCCGCTGCACCGATCAGCGTTATCGTGAATTGTCGATTGTCAGATCGGAAGGAACGTCAACCGTGGCTAAACGAACCGTCCACATGCTCATCGATGACATCGACGGCGGGGATGCCGACGAGACCATCACGTTCGCGCTCGACGGGATCCAGTACGAAATCGACTTGTCGAAGAAGAACGCCGTCAAGATGCGCGACGGGATCGCCCGCTACATCGACGCCGGCACCCGCCTCGGCCGCGGCGCCACCACCGCGCGGGTAACCGCCGGTCGCGGACGCGGGCCGGCCAAGGCCGACCGCGACCAGAACCGGGCCATCCGCGAATGGGCCCAGGCGAAAGGCCTCGACGTGTCCGACCGCGGTCGGATCAAGCAGGAAATCGTCGACCGCTACAAC
>Ga0209382_10003329_pt1 | contig 22349 bp, 13 predicted proteins | sample SoiMetdeltSBSDD5_FD_187599 | JGI IMG/M metagenome (GOLD analysis project Ga0209382, IMG submission 187599) | Bulk soil microbial communities from a Populus tree surrounding site in Tennessee, USA - Soil MetaG P. deltoides SBSDD5 (SPAdes) (version 2) | ecosystem: Environmental > Terrestrial >...
CCCCAAGGGAGAGGGTTAGGGTGAGGGGGAACGCGATATGCGAATTCTAAAAACGATTATCCAGATCAGCATGTCGGTGAGGGAAAGGAGGCACTCGGATGGCGCCGCGCGTTCGCCTTCATCCTGTTCGCGTTAAAACTTTGCATGCTGCGCGGGAGACGGGCGCGGGCCGGCGCATCCATCGGCTCATCGCAGCCACGTTGACAGCAAGGAACAGGTGCTATACCTCATGCCCTATGACTGGCTCGCAAATGCCTTCCATCCGCTCGCTCCTCCTTCTCGGCTTGCTCGGCGCAAGTTCGGAATCCAACGCCGACGACTGGCCGCGGTGGCGCGGGCCGAACCTCGATGGCATTTCCCGGGAGAGGATTGAAACTGCTTCCTGGCCGGCCGAAGGACCGAAGCAACTCTGGAAAGCATCCGTCGGAATCGGGTTCTCATCCATGGCGGTGGCGCAGGGACGTGTTTTCACGCTCGGCAACAAGGATGAAACCGACACGGTCTATTGCTTCGACGCGACATCCGGAAGAGAATTGTGGAAACACGCTTACGCCTGTCCGATCGACCCGAAGTATTACGAAGGCGGGCCGGGTTCGACGCCAACCGTGGAGGGCGGCCGCGTTTACACCCTGAGCAAGCGCGGGCATCTATTCTGTTTCGAAGCCGCCGCCGGCACGGTGGTCTGGCAGAAGAATCTGATCGAGGAACTCGGCGTCAGAAAGCCGGAGTGGGGCTTCGCCGGTTCGCCGCTGGTCGAGGGGAATCTGCTCGTCCTCAATCTCGGCGGCGCAGGCACGGCGATCGACAAGGTCACCGGCAAAGTCGTGTGGACTTCAGACACCAATGCCGCCGGATACGCGACACCGGTGCCGTTCATGGACGGCGACGAACGTTGCGTCGCCATTTTTTCCGGCAAATCACTCGTCGGTGTCCGCGTGAAGGACGCCAAGGAACTTTGGCGGCATTCGTGGGTGACGAAGTGGGACATCAACTCCGCTGATCCGATTCCGGTTGCCGACAAACTGTTCGTTTCCACGTTCGACCGCGGGTGCGCGCTGCTCCAGTTGACCGCCGGTGCGCCGAAAGTGGTCTGGGAGAACAAGAGCATGGCCAATCATTTCAACAGTTGCGTCTATTTGAACGGCTGTTTCTATGGAATCGACGGCAACACCGACCAGCCCGCGAAGGATTTGCGATGCGTTGACGCCAAAACGGGCGAGGTGAAGTGGAAACACGATGGACTGGGCCTTGGCTCACTGATGGCCGCGGACGGCAAACTGGTCATCCTGAGCGAGCGCGGCGAGCTCGTCGTCGCGGAAGCTTCGCCGGAAGCCTTCAAACCTTTGGGGCGTGCGCAAGTGCTCGGTGGCAGATGCTGGACCACGCCCGTGCTGGCGAACGGCCGCATCTACTGTCGCAACGCCCGGGGCGACCTGGTGTGCCTGGACGTGCGGACGACGGGTTCGTGAATCGGAAGGTCAGGCATCACGGTTTCTGCTTGGCGAATCCATTCTATCGGGTGAGGTGGACGTCCCTCCCCCCCTTGCCATTGAATTAGGGCGGAACGGTTTCTTCCCGATCTTAATCGTAATCTTACTCTTAATCTCCAAGGACCTATGAGCAAGATTACGATTAGGATTAAGAGCCTGCCGCGGATCGCTGAGAAGCTGAACTCCAACCGCCTCACTTAAGGCGAACAACTTCAAGTCACCAGTTGCTTCTTCGCAAGGAACCGACCTTTCTTCGGAGCGTAGCGAGTTCACGTCGTCCAATTTGGTTTGGAACACGCCCGTAAGAATTCCAATACTCCGATTACCTGACCCGGCACGGACGCCGACACTAAACCCTGCCAGCCGCGCGGTAGGTGGTAGATCGCCCCTTTCGGGTAATACGTTGAAGACCCCATTGTAAACCACCCCATCTGGGTCAGTGTGCCACCAGGGAAGTATAGGTCTGTATTACTGAACGATGCGGTCTGAGGCGCCATGACCCAGCAAGCATCTAATGACGAATTGCCGACGGTTGCCAGTGCCGCGGAAAAGCGTCGCTTTGCCTTGTGCAAGTTTTTCGCCCGGTGCGCGAGTCTGGGTGTGGTCTGCCTGGGCGCTTCAGTGCTGGCGGGTTGGTTGTTCGATATTGAGTGGCTTAAGCGGATTCATCCTGGTTGGGTGGCAATGAAGGCCAACAGTGCCTTCTGTTTCATTCTCGCCGGACTCGCTCTTTGGTGGGTGTGTCCCGGACCCGCCACCGGGCTCAAACTGCGGCTGGCCCAGGCCTGTGCTCTCACCATTGCGGTCGTGGGCCTGCTGACGCTTGGGGAACATCTTTTCGGCCGGGACCTGGGAATCGACCATTTGTTGTTTCGCGAGCACCAGGCGGCGCCTGGGTCTCCCACTCCCGGAAGGATGGCTCCGACGACTGCTTTCGATTTTGTCCTCCTGGGTATGGCGCTGGTCTTCCTGGACATTAAGACTGGCCAGAGGCGGTGGCTCGCCCAATATCTCAACCTGGCGGCAGCAGCCATCACCCTTTTTGCCTTTGTCGGATACTTCTACGGCGTTGAAGCTGGTTACTGGATTGTCCCTATCGCGTCGATAGCCTTCCACACCATCGTCGCTTTTCTTTTGTTGTGTCTGGGCATTCTTTTTGCCCGGCCGGACCAGGGTGTTATGGTCGTCTTAACCAGCGACCGCGGAGAGGGAGTCGTGACGCGCCGGACGCTGCCCGCGGTGCTTCTGCTTCCCGCGTTGTTGGGCTGGTTCGAAAGACTGGGCCATCAGGCGGGCTTTTACGGACCTGGCTTTGGATCGGCGCTCCTGGCCACATCCCTCGTCGTCATTCTTGGTTGGGTAATCTGGCGCTCCGCAGGCATATTGAACCGCATCGACCGTGAACGTGTTCGCGCAGAGGAGGCGCGTTTGCGGTTGACCGCCGCTGTCGAGTTTTCGGACGACGCCATTATCAGCAAGACCCTGAATGGGATCATCACCAGTTGGAACCACGGAGCCGAGCGGATTTTTGGCTACACTTCTGCCGAGGTAGTGGGCCAACCCATCTCTATCCTCATCCCGCCGGATAATGTGAATGAGGAGTCGGAAATTCTCGGACGACTCAGGCAGGGACAGCGGATCGAACATTATGAGACGGTGCGGAGGAGGAAGGATGGAACGCTCGTGGATATCTCGCTGAGCGTCTCTCCAATCAAAGACAGTGTTGGCAAGATAATCGGAGCGTCGAAAATAGCTCGCGACATCACGGGGCAGAAGCGGTCGCAGGAGCGCTTGCGTCGAAGCGAGGAGCACTTTCGCGTCACACTCGCCAGCATTGGCGATGGGGTCATTGTCACCGATAGCCGGGCTCGTGTCACCTTCATGAATCCAGTTGCCGAACAGCTCACTGGCTACACTCTCCAGGAGGCCCAAGGAGTGCCTCTGTCGACCTCGTTCAAAATCGTTAACGAATCAACCCGCCAACCGGTCGAGATTCCTGTCAACAAAGTGCTTCAGAAAGGCCTTGTCGTCGGTCTGGCCAACGATACTGTCCTGATCTCCAAAGATGGTAACGAACGCCCGATTCTCGATAGCGCGGCGCCCATTCGCAGCGCCAGCGGCGAGCTCGTCGGTGTGGTGCTCGTTTTCCGGGATGTCACCGAGCATCGGGCCGCGGAATTGATGGCCCGCAGACTGGCGGCCATAGTCGAGTTTTCCGACGACGCCATCATCGGCAAGAACCTGGATGGGATCATTACCAGTTGGAACCAGGGGGCCGAACGGATTTTCGGCTACACGGTCGCCGAGGCAGTGGGCCACCCCATCTTGATGCTCATTCCGGCCGATCGCGTCAATGAGGAGCAGCAGATTCTCGAACAGCTCAGGAGGGGAGAGAGGATCGAGCATTTTGAGACGGTGCGGAGGAGGAAGAATGGATCGCTCGTGGAGGTCTCGCTTACCGTCTCCCCAATCAAAGACGTTGGTGGCAAGATTATCGGGGCATCGAAAATCGCTCGCGACATCACCCGGCGCAAGCAGGATGAAGAGGCTTTGCGCCGGAGCGACGCCCTCAAAGGCGCGGTCCTTGATTCCGCAATGGATGCCATCCTGTCCATCGACCATGAAGGCAACATCCACGAATGGAACCGATCGGCGAAAGCAATTTTTGGTTATTCGAAAGACGAGGCTGTAGGCCGGAGAGTGGATGAGTTGATTATTCCCCCTGGCCAACGGGAGTTTTACCAGAACAGAGTGGCGGAGTATCTGATGACCGGCGTGGGCAGTTTGTTGGGCCGTCCGTTCGAGTTGACCCTGATGCGGGCCGGCGGAACGGAGTTCAATGGCGAGCTGGCCATTACCCGCAATTCGCAAGAGGAGCTGGCGCAGTACACGTGCGTCGTTCGCAATATCACCGACCGCAAGCAGGCGGAGGCAAACCGCGTGTTTTTAGCGGCCATAGTCGAATCGTCCGCCGACTCCATTATCAGCATGAACCCGGACGGGACCATCAGCAGCTGGAACCAAGGAGCTGAGCGGATGTTCGGTTACACTGTGCAGGAAGCGCTGGGGCAGCCGATAACGCTCATCGTTCCCTTCGAAAGTCGTCACGAGGAAGAGCGAATCCTGGAGCGGGTCCAGCGCGGTGAGCGCATCGATTATTTCGAAACGGTGTGGCGCCGCAAAGACGGAACCCCGCTCGAGGTCTCAGTAGCCATCACCCCGATAACGGATTCTCTGGGCCGAATTGTTGGCGAGTCCAGGATTGCCCGGAACATCACGCAGGCCAAGCGGACCGAAGAGGCGCTGCGCCAGAGCGAGACGAGCTTCCGCACCCTCGCGGAGGAACTCGAAATAAAGGTTCAAGAACGAACGGCGCAGTTGCAGACGAGCCTCGACTCCGTGCAGGACCTCCTCTACACCATCGCCCACGACTTGCGAGCTCCCAATCAGACCATGCAGGGATTTGCGCAGTTGCTCCAAATGGAGTACGGGGACCGGCTTGATGACGCGGCGCGCGATTATCTGAACCGCATCAGCACGGCCGCGGTGCGCAACGACGAATTGATCCGCGACCTGCTGGAGTATGGACGGCTATCGCACGAAGAGGTGCCTTTGGTACCGGTGGATCTCCGCCAGACCGTCGAGTCGGTGCTGAGTGGTATGGAGGGGGAAATCCAGCGGCGCAATGCGCACATTCACCTGGACGGAGACTGGCCGACTGTGATGGCCAATGAGCGCATGCTCAAGCAGATCCTCACCAATCTCTTGACGAACGCCCTCATCTATGTGCCATCCGACCGGGAGCCGGATATTACAATTGCCGGCGAATCGAAAAACGCCAAAGCGGTGTTACGCATGAAGGACAATGGCATTGGGATTTCCCCGGAGCAGATCGACCGGGCATTCAAGCCATTCATCCGTCTGCCGACTCCGATTAATGCTCCGGGCACAGGGATGGGTTTGGCCATTGTGAAGAAGGCGGCAGAACGCATGAATGCAGCGGTGGGCGCCGAGTCCACGCCGGGAAGAGGCACCTCTTTTTGGTTGGAGCTCCCGACCGTATGAGGTCCATTTGAAGGCAGTCCACAAATAATGAAAACCTTGCTCTGCGTGGATGATAATCCAAACGACCTGTTCCTGGTCGAGCGCGCCTGCCGAAATGGTCGGGTATCCCTCCTCTTGAAAACGACGGGCAGCGGGACGGCGGCAATTCGTTATTTGCGCGGCGGCGGCGAGTTCACAAATCGCACAGAGAATCCGTTTCCGGACCTGATCCTCCTTGATCTGAAAATGCCGGAAATGGACGGGTTTCAAGTGCTGCGTTGGATCCGGGCCCATCCCGCAACACAGAAGATTCCCGTGGCGCTTTTTTCTGCCTCGCTCATTCCGGGGGACGTTGCCAAAGGGTACGCCGAAGGGGCCAACTACTTCATCATCAAACCTACGGCACTCACGACACTCATCGAAATCGTTCGCGCGGCAGATGAATTCCTGGCATCTGACTCAAAGAACGACGAGGCGCTGACGCGGTTCTCCGAACCCGGGGAGCGACGTTAGCACACGGGCTTGCGGGCCCGCCCTCTCAATTGCTCTCGAAAGACCTTCGCGCGCCGCGCAGATTCCCGGAGCGCGACCGGTCCGTCGGTCGAGCAGCTACAGAGAACGAGAAGGTTTAGAGTTCACAACGTGTTCTCAAAGGCGGAGCCGCTGCGCGCCGAGACGTCGAGTGCTCCATTTCAGCTGCGGCCGAGCCGCGCTGGGGGAGAGCTTTGTCCCGCTGCAGACACGAAAAAACCAAGACTCGCAAAAACCGCCGGCCGCTGATTCACTGCGGGCATGCAAGCCATCCATCGTCGTGATTTCCTGAAAACATCCTGCCTCACAGTGGCCGGAGCCGGACTGCTGGGAGTGAACCAGTCTTCCGCCATCGAGCCGTTCAAACGCGCCGGTTCGCCAAATCTGTCGCTCAGCCTCGCTGCTTATTCGTTCCGCGATTATTTCAAAGACGCAAACCACAAGCGCGACGCCGCCACCGATCCAGCCAAACGCATCGATCTCTTCCAGTTTATCGACTTTTGCGCGGAACACGGCTGTCAGGGCACGGAACTGACAAGTTATTACTTTCCTGCGAGCGTCGATGCCGGGTTCCTGTTGAAGGTCAAACGCCACGCGTTCCTGCGCGGCATCGCAATCAGTGGAACCGCGGTGGGCAACACGTTCACGGTCCCGGCGAAGCGCGACCAGGAAATCGCCAATGTGAAACGCTGGATCGATCACGCGGCCATCATGGGTGCGCCGCACATCCGCATTTTCGCGGGGGAAGCGCCGGCGGGCACTTCCCGCGACCAGGCAAAGGCTCTCTGCATTGCGGCGATTGAAGAGTGCTGCGAATACGCAGGCAGCAAAGGGATTTTTCTCGGCCTGGAAAACCACGGTGGGATCGTCGCGGAAGCGGAGCCGGTGCTGGAGATCGTCCGCGCGGTCAAAAGCCCGTGGCTCGGCATCAATCTCGACACCGGCAATTTTCACACCGACGACATTTACGGCGACCTCGCGAAGTGCGCGCCTTATGCGGTCAACGTCCAGGTCAAGACCGAGATTTCCCGGCGCGGACAAAAGAATGAGCCGGCCGATTTGCCTCGCGTGATCAAACTTCTGCGCGACGCCAACTACCAGGGCTACGTGGCGCTGGAATACGAGGCGTCGGAAGACCCATGGAAGGCAGTGCCGGAGGCATTGAAGCGATTGAAGAAGTTGCTTGCCGGATAGCCGGTGAAGGAATCTCTGTGATCACTGGCACAAGGGGCGTGCACGCGGTGCGGCTCAATGGAAAGCAGTGGTAGGTCGTTAGTATTCATGCACCAGACGTTACGCAAGTTCATTTGGTTCACGCCGGTTGCTGGTTCAAATCCTTCCAGTAAGCCCCTGGCTTCTTCCACCCTTTGCCCAAACAGCGCGGACTATTATCAAGTCGCAGAAAGCGCGCAAATCAGCTTTTGGAATGAGTCGCGCTCGACGCGCGTCGAGCCACGAAGTGGCGGAAGGCAATAGCCCACGGCGTAAGCCGTGGGAATTCGGCGAAAGGACATAAGCCCCGCAAGGGGCGATAGAATCCCTCGTTCCCAAGGTCATTCTTTCGCCGCGACGCGGCTCGGCACTTTCAACATTCAAGCCCACGGCTGACGCCGTGGGCTATTCTCTGTCGCTCTCCGCAGCTATTTGCCGCATTCTTAAAACTTGATTTGCGTCTCCACAGAAACAAGTTGACGTCCGCCGCGAAACCGGCTAGCTGTAACGCCGTGAATTGTCGTTCGAACAACCAACTGCTGCTCCTCGAAGCGCTGCTGCTGTGCAGCGTGGCAGTTGGGTTCTAGTTCGATTAACCAGATTTCTCGAACCCCACTGCCAAAACGGCGGTGGGGTTTTTGTTTTCGGACAGGAACGCCTCCGCCAGCACAAACTGCAAAGTTATGAAAAACGACCGCATCATCGTCTTCGACACCACGCTCCGCGATGGCGAGCAATGTCCCGGCGCCTCCATGAACTTGCGCGAAAAGCTGGAAGTCGCGCGCCAGCTCGCCCGTCTGAAAGTGGACGTGATCGAGGCCGGCTTTCCCATTACGAGCCAGGGCGACTTTGACGCGGTGCAGGCCATCGCCCGCGAGATCAAGGGGCCCGTCATCGCCGGCCTGGCCCGTTGCGTGCCGAAGGACATCGACGCGGCCGGCGCCGCCGTCAAACCGGCTGGAAAGCGGGGGCGGATCCATGTCTTCCTTGCCACGTCGAAGATTCACCGTGAATTCAAGCTCGGCAAAGCGCGGGACGAAATCCTCCGCCTCGCCGTTGAAGGCGTGAAGCGCGCCAGATCTTACGTGAATGATGTGGAGTTTTCGCCGGAGGACGGTTCGCGCACCGAGCCGGACTTTCTTGTCCAGGTCTGCAAAGCGGTTGTGGCCGTCGGCGCCACCACGGTGAACATTCCCGACACCGTCGGCTGGGCGGTGCCGGACCAATACGGCGCGTTGATCCGCCATTTGTATGAGTCGGTACCCGACTTTCAGACCGGCAAAGCCGTGATCAGCGTGCATTGTCACAATGATCTCGGATTGGCGGTGGCCAATTCGCTGGCCGCGGTACGCGCCGGCGCGCGACAGGTCGAATGCACGGTCAATGGCATCGGCGAACGCGCGGGAAATGCTTCACTCGAAGAAATCGTCATGGCCGTCAAGACCCGCAGCGACTTCTTCGGCGCCCTCCAGTGCGGCGTCAACACGCGGGAGATCGTGAAGTCGTCGCGCCTTGTTTCGCGCATGTCCGGCCTGGTCGTCCAACGCAGCAAAGCGATCGTTGGCGAGAACGCCTTCGCCCACTCGAGCGGCATTCACCAGGACGGCATCCTGAAGAAGCGCGAGACGTACGAAATCATGGACCCGCAGGAAGTCGGTTGGGGCCAGACCGAATTGCCTTTGACCAAGCACAGCGGTCGCGCCGCCGTGGCCGCGCGGTTGAAGCATCTCGGCTTCAAAATGACCGAGACCGACGTCAACGCGCTGATCTCCCGTTTCAAGGAAGTCGGCGACAAGAAAAAGTTTGTGTACGACGAAGACCTTGTGGCGCTGGTCGAAGGTCACATCGCCGAAGTGCCGGAGACATTCATCCTCGATTACCTGAATGTCACCAGCGGCAACCAGACCGTGCCGACCGCGACGGTCCGCCTGAAAAAGGCGGGCAGGAAACTCGAAATGCTGCAGGACGCCGGCATCGGCGACGGGCCTGTGGACGCGTCGCTCAAGGCGATCGAGCGACTCACCAACACACACGGTCGCCTGATGGACTACTCGCTTCGGGCGGTGTCGCAGGGCAAGGACGCCCTGGGCGAGGTGACCGTGAAGGTGGACTTCGGCGACGGCGAACTGGTCACCGGCAAAGGGGCGAGCACCGACGTCATCGAAGCGAGCGCTCGCGCTTACTTGAATGCTGTCAATCGGTTCCTCTGCGACGGGCAGGAAAAGAGTCAGCAAGCAGCTCACCCCTGAAGCGCTGATCTGTCCGACCGTGCAGCATTGAAAACTCATCGACGGCGCAACTCAGAATCTTGCAGCCGCGGAGATATTTGGCCGGGTCCTTTCCCCTCACCCCTACCCTCTCCCTCGGGGAGAGGGAGCGACGATGCCCGGCCTTCTGCTGGCGAGCGTCTTGGGTTCGCGAACGCTGCTTCGGCTGTTCCCTCTCCTGGGGGAGAGGGCTAGGGTGAGGGCGGTCCAATTCTCTAACGGCATCGTTCCGCCTTGGGGAGAGGGAGGGACCATGTGAGGTCCGCCATTATCGACGAGGCAGAGTGCTTTGACTGGAATTGTCCGGGTGGATGTTTCAACCTTGCCGCATGACGAACCTTCAATCCGCCGCGCGGCAGCGCAGGTTTTGCATCCATGTTCAGATTCTTCTGATCGCCGGGTACCTTGCCATTCAGGCTGTGCCGGCCGCATTCGCTGCGGCCGGTGAACCACGCTGGTGGAAAGGAAACCTGCACACCCATTCGCTTTGGAGCGACGGCGACGACTATCCTGAGATGATCGTCGAATGGTACAAGACCAATGACTACCATTTCCTGGCGTTGTCCGATCACAACATTGTGCTCGAAGGCCAAAAGTGGATTGATGCGCGAACCAACAAAGGCGGCGACGCAGCGCTTGAAAAATACGTCCAACGGTTCGGCGCGGATTGGGTTGAGCGCCGCGAGCTTCAGGGCACAAGACAGGTACGGCTGAAGACGCTGAACGAATTCCGAAGAATGTTCGAGGAGTCGCATCGTTTCCTCCTGATTCCGAGCGAGGAACTCACCGACCGGCACCTGACCGCGCCGGTTCACATCAACGTTACCAATCTTCGCGAGCTGATCAAACCGCAGGGCGGGAGCAACGTTCTGGAGGTAATGCAGGACAACGTCAACGCCGTGCTCGATCAGCGAAAGCGGACCGGCCAGCAGATGTTTCCACACCTGAACCACCCGAACTTTGGTTGGAGCGTGACCGCGGAAGAGTTGATGCGCGTCAAAGGCGAGCGATTTTTCGAGGTTTATAACGGCCATCCCTCCGTACACAACGAAGGCGATGCCACCCATGCCGGCACCGAGCGTATGTGGGACATCATGCTCACGTGGCGGTTGGCAGTGCTCGACCTGGATCCGATTTTCGGCATCGGCGTGGATGATTCACACCACTATCATGCAAAAGGACCGGACAAGAGCAATGCAGGTCGCGGCTGGGTGATGGTACGCGCTTCGCGACTTGCCCCGGACGAAATCATCACCGCGATGGAGGCCGGGGAATTTTACGCCTCGTCTGGAGTTCGATTGAAGGAAGTGTGGCGAAGCAAGGGTGAATACCGGGTTGAGATCGAACCGGACGAAGGCGCGACCTACACGACACAGTTCATCGGCACACGCAAAGGTTTCGACAGGACGAATGAACCGGTGCGCGCCGCGAACGGCGAGGCCCTGCGGGTGACGCACCGTTACAGCAAAGAAGTCGGCGAGTTGTTCGCCGAGGTCAAAGGATCGACAGCAGCCTACACTTTGAAAGGCGACGAGATCTATGTCCGTGCAAAGGTCGTCTCCTCCAGGCCCCAGAAAAACCCCTATCGCAAAGGCGAAACAGAGGCGGCATGGACTCAGCCGTTGGTTGCCGACCGGTAGCGCTACCCGGTGATCCTGATCGGAGCAGGGCGGTCTTCCGGTGCGGTCACCGATCCGATCACTGCGGCGCGGTCATGACCGCACTTTCGCAATTCGGCAAGACACGCCTCCGCGCGCGTTGACGGCACACTGGCGAGCAGCCCGCCGGCCGTTTGCGGATCAAACAGAAGCGGAAACCGCTCGTGCCTCGATGCGTCGTCCTGATTCCGGACGGCGCGACGCAGACGGACGTTTTGCGGCTGGAGCGAACTGAAGATTCCCGCGCGAATGGTTTCCACGGCGCCGTCCAGCACCGGCACGTCGTTCAGGCGAAGTTCCACGCTCACGTTCGCCAGCTTCACCATTTCCATCATATGCCCGAGCAGTCCGAACCCGGTGACATCCGTGCAGGCCGTTGCCCCGTGCTCCAGGAAACAGCGCGCAGCGGCGTGATTTGAAATCAGCATCGATTTCAAGGCCGCTTCGATCCAGTGTCCCTCCGCCTTTCGGCGCATGTCCGCGGCGAACAAAGCGCCGGTGCCGAGCGGCTTGGTGAGAATCAATTGATCGCCCGGCTGCATGCCGGCTTTGCGCAGGAGGCGATTCGGGTCGGCGATTCCATTGACCACAAGTCCGAAGGCCAGTTCAGGTCCCTCAGCGGTATGGCCTCCTGCGAGCGCCGTCTGGTGGGTCCCCAGCACCTCGGCCGCGCCCGACATGACTTGAAAAATCTGTTCTTCGACCGTGCCTTCCGCGCCGTATGGGACCGTGACGATCGCGAGAGCCGACTGCGGCTGGGCGCCCATTGCGAAAATGTCGCCGAGACAATGGTTCGCCGTCACTTGGCCGAATACAAAAGGGTCATTGATGAATGAGCGAAAGAAATCGACCGTCTGCACGCTGACTTTCCCGGGCGGAACCACAATCACCGCCGCGTCGTCCGGAGAATTCAGTCCGACAACAACGTCATCGCGTTGAACCGGCCGCAGACGTTGCAATACGCGCGTGAGAACGGCGCTCCCGACCTTGGCGCCGCATCCGCCGCAACGCATCGGTGACGAGGCAATTTCCCGCAGCGCCGCTTGATCGGCCAGCCCTTCGGTAAACGACTCGGATGGCGGCGGACTCATCTCCGGCAACACCTGGTATCGGCGCATCCAGCGGCGGTCAATCCAGTCTTTCCAACGCCATACCCAGGCGCCTTCGACCGACCACTGCCCGCGGGAAGCGACGGCGTATTGGTCACCAGTGCTGATCAGGCTCAGAAATCGGCGTTGCGGCGCGAACGGTTCAGGCGGCTGGCCCGCAAGAGCGAGCCGAAGATTTTTCGCCAGCGGCGGTCCCTGCCGCACGGCGAAAACGCCGGACTTCGGCCGCGGATGGTTTTGAACGGTCGCGATATCGCCCGCCGCAAAGACACCCGGATGCGAGAGAGACTGGAGTCGATCATTCACGGCCACGAAGCCTTCTGTGTCGGTTTTCAAGCCGGACTCGGCCAGCCAGGAAGGGGCTGACGCGTTGGTGACCCAGAACAAAACGTCAAAATCGACTGCCTCCCCCGGATCACACAAGAGCCGGCTTGGCTCCACTTTCCGGACCTGGTGGCTGCGGTGGACGCGAACTTCGCGCTCGCGCAGGATGCGATTGAACTTCTCCTGCACGCGCCGGTTGTGCGTCGGCAGAATTGTCGGCGACGCGGTCAAGAGGTGGTATTCCAACCGCAGCTTGCCTCGTTGCGACTCGTCCAGCCATCGCCGCAAACGATGTTGAGTCGATAGGGCGAGTTCCACACCTCCGGCGCCGCCGCCGACCACGGCAACCCGGACGGTTTCCGCTTTCGCTTTCTGCAAACGCGCCAGCAGTTCCTCCCAGGAACGCAAAAAGTGGTCGATCGGTTTGACTCGCAACGAATGCTCGCGCACGCCGGGAACGTCCTTCGTGTTGGGCGTCGAACCTATATTGATCGATAGCAGATCGAAACGCACCGGCGGACGATCGGCGCAGAGGACCTGTTTCTGGTCCAGGTCGAGGCCGGTGACCGGGGTGTGATAGAACTGCGCACCGGCGAAGTTGCAGAGCGGGCGCAGATCAATGTGCGCGTCGGCGAACGAATAGTGGCCGGCGAGATAACCGGGGAGCATTCCGGAGTAAGGGGTGTAAACGTCTTTGCAAACGAGCGTGACGCGGACGCCGGGCATCGGCTCCATGCCGAAGCTTTTGAGCACAGCGACGTGCGAATGCCCCCCACCAACCAGCACCAGGTCTTTGACCACAGGGGCATCCGTTCGTTGCACAGCGTCATCTTTCAAAAGCGCGGTCCGGTTTCAACGGAGAACTTGCGGAATAAAACGGGACTGCGGGAGGGCTAGGCGAGAACACCCTGAACCAATTGTGCGCGCCTTGAAAACCGGAACAGTAGTCGTCGACGTCAGTCGGCGCTGACTGTTTTGGCCTCGGAATGCGCGGACGCACGTGCGGGGCGGAGAGGGCAAGGGAATGGAGGCAACGGAATTCTTGGGGTAAGGGACGGCCTTGTGCATTTGCCAAGGATTATTCCCTTGTCCCCATTCCTTTGCCTGATGCAGCAAAATGCGCAGATTCATGGGAAGAGGAGCGCAACGCACCCACGTCCAGGGCTCCAATAAGGTGATGCGCCGCCGTGCTGATTGGAATGGTTGCCCATTGCTTTCTTCCACGGAAGCCGATAATTAAGCACGGTCAGATGCCAAAACGGAAGCCAGCCAGAGCCAAGAAGTCGCTGCGGAACCTCCCCGCGGTCGAGACCGTGCTCCAATGGCTTGGAGAGACCGGCCTGGCTCGTCCGGTCGTAACGGCGGTCGTTCGACGCAGGTTGGCCGCGCTCCGCAAGGAGAAGGTGGTCCCGCGCCTCGATGGCATCTTGGCGGGCATGCGGTCAGCCGTCGATGCCCTTCGCCGCGCGCGCATTCAACCCGTCATCAACGGCACGGGCATCCTGGTTCACACCAACCTTGGCCGGTCGCCTTTCGGGCCGGCCGTCGTCGAAACGCTTCGAAACGTCGCCGCGAACTACAACAATCTGGAATTCGACCTGACGACCGGCGAGCGCGGTGGCCGGGCGTCCTATTTGGAACAGAGTCTCGCTCTCCTCTGCGGGGCCCAGGCGGCGACGGTCACCAACAATTGCGCGGCGGCGCTCGTGCTCATCCTGCGGCATTTCACATCCGGCGAGCGCAAGGAAGTCATCATCTCGCGTGGCGAACTCATCCAGATCGGCGGCGGCTTCCGCATTCCCGAAATCCTCGAAGCCAGCGGAGCCCGGCTCCGTGAGGTCGGCACGACCAACAAGACATCGACGGGTGATTACGCCAGGGCCGTCGGCAAACAGACGGCGCTGATTTTGAAGGTCCATCGCAGCAATTTCTTCATGGGCGGTTTTGTCGAGTCGCCTTCGACCGAGGAGATCGCTGCCCTCGCGAAGAAGAAAAATGTTCCGTTTGTCGAAGATCTCGGCAGCGGCGCGGTCGTCGATACGGATAAGCTGGCGGACATTGGACATGAGCCAACGCCGGCCGAGGTGCTGAGGCGCGGCGTGAGCCTGGTCTGTTTCAGCGGCGACAAACTGCTGGGCGGACCGCAGGCGGGCATCATCGCAGGCAAGGCGAAACGGGTGGCCGCCTTGAAAAAGGAGCCGTTCTTCCGCGCGCTACGCTGCGACAAGCTTATCCTTTCGGCATTGGAAACAACGGTCGATTTGTATCTCAAGGGCGAAGCGGAGAAAGCCGTGCCCGCGCTGGCGATGCTCCGCGCTTCGGCCACGGATCTGCACGTCCGCGCCGAGCTGATCAAACTCGCGCTTGAAGCCATGCCGATGAAGACGCGGATCGTCGAAGGCAGATCGCAGGTGGGCGGCGGCACGCTGCCACAGTCGGCCATTTCATCGGTCGCGCTGGAAATGCTGCCGCTGGATATTCCGGTGCCGGAATTCGCCGCCCGATTGCGGGCCGGCTCGCCGCCGGTGATCGGTTACGTCGCCGCCGGGCGGTTCCAGGTCGATTTGCGGACCGTATTTCCCGGCCAGGACGAACCACTATTCCGCGCGATTTACAAGGTGTTCGGCCTCTAACGCCCGGCCAGCGCCGTCGGCTCACTGGCGCGCCCGTCCGCTACGCATGGTCAGTCGCAACTTCATTCTCGCCACCGCCGGTCACGTGGACCACGGCAAGAGCGCGCTCGTCAAAGCCCTGACCGGCATCGACCCCGACCGGTTGCCGGAGGAAAAGGCGCGCGGCATCACGATCGATCTCGGCTTCGCGCATCTCGAACTCCACTCAACTCTCAACAATCAGCCCGCAACCCTCCGACTGGGCATCGTGGATGTTCCCGGCCACGAAGATTTCGTGAAGAACATGGTGGCCGGCGTCGGCTCCATCGACCTCGCACTCTTTGTCGTCGCCGCGGACGACGGCTGGATGCCGCAGACCGAGGAGCACCTGCAGATTCTCACTTACCTCGGCGTCAACCGCGCCGTGATTGCGTTGACCAAAGCGGACCTGGCGCAGGATGAAGCGGCGCGGGTTGCGGGCCTGCGCGAGAAACTGCAAAGCTCTCCTTTCGACGACGCGCCAATCGTCCCGACTTCGGTGATCACCGGGCGCGGCATCGACGAGCTCAAGGCCGCCCTTGTGGAAGTGCTGACCGTCGCTCCGCCTCCGCGCGACATCGGCAAACCACGCCTGCCGGTGGACCGCGTGTTCACGCTGCGAGGCATCGGCACCGTGGTAACGGGAACGCTGACCGGGGGCGAATTGCGGCGGGGTCAGTCGGTCGTCATCCAGCCGGCCGGCAAGACCACACGCATCCGCAGCCTGCAAAATCACAATCGCGACGTGGAAACAAACGGGCCGGGGACGCGGACCGCGCTCAACCTTCCGGACGTCGAAGGTTCCGGCGAATCGCCCGGTGTTCAGCGGGGCGACATCCTCACGCTGAGCGAACTGGGCGGCGCGTCGAACGCGTGGGACGTAGCACTGGAAAAATCGGCGCGACTGGCGGACTCCAAGGATGCCGCCGCACGACCCTTGAAAGAGGGGACGCTGGTTCGTATCCACTTCGGCAGCACCAACATTCCGGCGCGCGTAAAGCTGATCGATGCCGGACCCTTGCAGGCGGGGGAACGCAAACTGGCCCAACTCCGCTTTGAGTCAATCTCCTTTGCGTTTGCCGGGGACCGTTTTATCGTACGCGACTGGTCGGAGCAAACCACTCTTGCCGGCGGCGTGGTCCTCGATGCCGATGCCCGGCGCGACGGGCTCCGCAGCGATGGACGCCGCCAGTTTCTCGAACGACGCGCGCACAACCCGGACGATGTCGTCAATTTCGTCACATCCGAAGTGGAGCGCAAACACGCGGTCCGACGGGCCGGTCTGCTGGCCAGGTCGCGTTTCAGCTCGGCTGAAATCTCAAATGCGCTCGCGTCGCTTGTGACCGGAAAGCTGATCCTCGAAGCGGGCGAGTGGATCGCCGACGTCGCCTTTTGGCAACAACTGACGAGGAGCGCCGTGGAAAGCATCGACGCCCAGCACCGTTTGCATCCGGAGCGACCGGGGCTCGCGCTTAGCGAACTTCGGGCGCAGTTGGAGAAGCAACTGCCGGCCGCCGAAGTGTTCGACGCGCTGACGACCGGCCTGTTGCGAAACGGGTTCGAGCAGGCGGGGGTCGTCATCCGCCGCTCCAGTCACAAGCTGGCGCTTCCACCGCAGTTACAGGCCGCCGGCGCGAAGGTCCGCGCCGCGCTGACAGCCAGGCCCCTGGATCCGCCGTCGCGCAAGGAACTGGCGCCGGACGCCGCGTCCCAACAGGCGTTGCGTTTTCTCGTGCAGACCGGCGAAGCGGTCGATCTGGGGCCGGAGGTGGTCCTGCCCACCGAGAGCTTCTCGCGCGCGACTGAGACGGTCCGCCAGTTTCTCCGGCAGCACGGGGCCGCGACGGCCAGTGAGCTGCGCCAGGCCCTCGGCACCAGCCGCCGCATCCTCATCCCCCTGCTCGAACGCCTCGACAAAGACGGCGTGACCCGCCGCGAAGGTGACAAGCGGGTGTTGCGGCAAGGTTGACTTTCTGTCTCTGACCATTATGGACACCCGTTTGTTGAGAATGTTCTGCGCTGTGGCAAAGCACGGGAGTTTGGGCGCAGCGGCGCGTCAGTTGCACCTCACACCTTCGGCCATCAGTCACGCCCTGAAGGCGCTGGAAACACAACTTGGCTGCCGCTTATTCGACCGCACGGGCAAACGAATGCTGCTCAACCAGGCCGGGGAGCAATTGCTGGCGCAGGTGGAAGCCCCGTTGAGCGCCCTCGATGCCGCCGAAGATTCGGTCAAACGCCTCGCCAAATGGGGGCAGACACGGCTGAGGGTCAGCGCCGCCGCTTCGGCCTGCGAATACCTGCTGCCACCGGTCATTCGCGAGCTGAAGAAGTCGTTCTCCAACGTCACGTTTCAAGTGGAGTCCGCCGATATGCCGGAGGCCGTCGAAATGCTGCGACAGAACCGGATCGACCTGGCGCTCGGCGTCACCCCCCCGGCCGCGACCAGCCTGGAAATGCGCTCTGTCTTCACGGATGAACTGCTGTTTGTGTTCGCGCCGTCGCATCCCTGGGCCAGCGGCGGCGCGATCGCGCGGGACGATCTGAAGCGACAGCCGCTCATTCTGTATCAACGGTCAAGTCTTACCGCGCGGATGGTGGAGGACTATTTCCGCCAGCTCGACATTGTGCCGAGCACCGTGATGGAAATGGGCAGCATCGCCGCGATCAAAGAACTGGTGAGGCTGAAACTGGGCGTGTCTGTGCTCGCTCCGTGGGCCGTCGGCGCCGAACTGGCCCGGGGCACCTTGAAAATGCGCCCGCTCGGAACTCGGCCACTGAAGCGGCACTGGGTGATCGCCTGGCCCGCGCGGCGGCGGCTGAGTCTCGTGGAGGAAACGTTTTGCCGTCTTTGCCGGAATGTTGCCTCGGGCCTGAGAATGGATCGACGGGATGTCCCGGCGCTAAGCCGATGACGCCGGAATCACGCGTACCCAAATTTTGTCGCATATGCGACAAAATTTGGTGCGAGGAGTAGTTCGCGAACAAATCAATAGACATCCCGTTGGTAGCGCTTTTCGGCTTGGAGCTTCTTGACGTAGGCGACGGCATCGTCTGATGTCTTGTCGCCGGCGAGTTGCACGACTTCATGCAATGCCTTGTCCACGTCCTTGGCCATCCGGCTCGCATCGCCGCAGACATAAAAGTGCGCTCCTTCCTCCAGCCACGCGTAAAGCTCTTTCGCGTGCTCGATCATCCGGTGCTGGACGTAAACCTTTTGTTCCTGGTCCCGTGAGAAAGCCGTGTCGAGCCGCGCCAACGTTCCATTCTGCAGCATCGTTTCCAGCTCGGCCCGGTAGAGGAAGTCGGTGGCCGCGTGCTGGTCACCGAAGAAAAGCCAGTTGCGCCCTTTTACGCCCGTCTCGCGGCGCTCTTCGAGGAAGGCACGGAACGGGGCTATGCCCGTGCCCGGTCCAACCATGATCATCGGGCGGCCGCCGTCGGAGGGAGGGCGAAAGCCTTTGTTTTTGTGAACGAAGATCGGGATCGATGCGCCGACCGGAGCACGATCCGACAGAAAGGTCGAACAAACGCCTTTCCGATCGCGGCCGAGAGAATGGTATCGAACCACCGCGACCGTCAGGTGGACCTGGCCTTCGTGGGCCTTCGGGCTGGAGGAAATCGAATAAAGCCGCGGTGGAAGCTTCTTGAGCGAGCCCACAAAATCCGCGGGCGAAAACTTCACGGCGGGATGCGCCAGGACCAGATCAATGATCTCACGGCCCCACAGAAACCTCGTCAGCTCGCCGTTCACACCGGGTGCGATGAGTTTTTGCAAATCTTCGTCGCTCGTTCGTTCGGCGACGGCTCGCAACAGTGGTTGCGGGATCTTCGTGATCTCGTAATGGCGGGAGAGTGCGTCCCGCAACGAAACCTCGGTTCCCTCGCCGCCGGTCACGGCTTCGTCCCCGGAATGGCCGAGCGCGTTCAGTAGTTCCTCGACTAATGCGGCGCAGTTGGCTGGAACAACACCAAGCGCGTCGCCGGTCTCGTAGCTCAATCCGGAACCGGCCAGCGCGATCTCGAAATGCCGCGTGTCTTTGCCCGAACCTTCTCCGTTCAGTTTGCGATTCGTCAGCAGCGGCGCCGGAAAGGGATTCTTTTTGTCGTAGCGTGGTTCGTCGTGCGTTGTCCGTTGTCCGTTGTCCGTTGCTTTTACGTCCGGGGCACCACTGATTACTGACGACTGATCACTGATTACTGACGGAGAGCTCTCCTTCAGCGACGGCACCACGCCGCGGAGCCACGATTGGAATGAATCTTCAAAATCAACATCGCAATCCGTTCGCGGATGAACGCGTTTCGCGCCCAAGGCTTCGAGGCGGCGGTCGAACAGCTTGCCGCACTCGCAAAACTTTTCGTAGTTCGTGTCCCCGAGCGCGAGCACGGAGAACTTCACGTTGGACAAAACGGGTGCTCGACCGCTGCACAGGAATTCGACCAGGCTCTTGGCGTTGTCGGGTGGTTCGCCGTCGCCGTAAGTGCTGGTGATGATAAGCAGACGCTTTTCACCAGGAAGATTCTCGGGAGGATATTGGGCCATGTCGAAAACAGTGGCGGCGAAGCCTTGTTTGCCGGCCTCCTTCGCAACACGTTTGGCCAGACCCTCGGCGTTGCCCGTCTGCGAGCCAAAGAGGATGGTGAGCGGTTGCAGCGGTTGGGCAGCAGGCGATGGAGCGGCAGCGGACGATGCCGGCGTTCGGGAGAACAGGCCGGCGAAAAAGCCGTTCAAGTAGGCGCGCTGTTCGGGGGTGAACGGCGCGTTTTCCGGCAGACAGGGGACGAGATTCGGTTCCGTCATTCAGAAAACATTTCCTGGAGTTGCTTCACGTCATGGCGGCGGGCGAACCCGGCGAAGCTTTCGCCTTGATGCCGCTTCTCTTTGTAAACAGTCAGTGCGCGTTCGAGCAGCTTCGGCAGCGCCGAAAACGGAATGCCTTTGAACACCTCCTTGGCGACCGACTGGTCTTCGCCGTAACCGCCGCCGAACACGACGTGGTAGGCCTCCACCGATTCCCCGCTCAAGGTCACGCGCGCACCTTGCAGGCCGATGTCGCCGATGTAGTGCTGCGCGCAGGAATTTGGACAGCCGGTCAGGTGAATGTTGATCGGCTGGTCGAGTTGCACGCGCTTTTCCAGATAGCGCGCCAGTTCCACCGCTTGCCCCTTGGTGTTCGTTGCAGCCCATTTGCAGCCGGTATTGCCGGTGCAGGCGACCAGGCCGCCGGCAATCGCGCTCGCCTCGTGGTGGAAACCGATCCGAACCAGATTGCGCTTCACCGTTTCGACAAAGCCGTCCGGAACATCGGGAATCAAAATGTTCTGCCACGGCGTGAGACGAAGACGGCCGGAGCCGTAATTCTGCGCGAGATCGGCCAGTCGGCGCATCTGCTTCGGCTGCATCCGGCCAACCGGAATTACTGCGCCGATGTAGTTGCGGCCGCGCTGCGCCTGCCGGTAAACGCCGATGTGCCCGTGTTTGACGGGCGGATGGCTCGGCTCGCACTGGTCGAGCGGAAAGTTCAACAGCGGAAATGCGAGCTGCTTCTGTGTTTCTTCGATGAATTTCGGGACGCCCCATTTGTCGAGCAGATACTTGAGCCGCGCCTTCTTGCGATCCGTACGGCAGCCGTTTTCGCTGAAGACGCGAATCATCGCCGCCGCGACGGCCACGCATTCGTTCGGTTGGATCAACAGGCCGGAGTCCGAGGCGAATTGCTTGTGACCGGTGATGCCCGCCAGTTGGACACGAAAATAGACGCCCGGATCGGGCGTGGCGCGGGCGTTGTGTCCCGCAGTCAAGGCGCCGGGGCGTTCGCCACCTCCGGCTGCATTCGAAGCCGCTGCGGGCGGGGACGCCCGCGGTCCGACGCGCACCGCTACGAACCCGATGTCATTGGTGTCGGCGAGCACGCTGACGCCGCCACCTCCGTCGAAGGCGACGTTGAACTTGCGCGGCAGGCCGAAGAGATCGCGGTGATTGAGAATGTAATGGTGGAGCGCGTGCGCGAGCGGACGGGTGTCGTAAAGCTCGGTTGGATCGAGTCCGGCCGTCGGCGACGCGGTGATGTTGCGGACGTTATCGACTCCAGACCCGCGCGAGCTGAGCCCCAGTTCCTGCAGGCGGGTCAGCACTTTAATGATGTTCTTCGGCGCGATCTCGCGAATCTGGATGTTGGACCGCGTCGTGATGTCCGCGTAGCCGCCGCCAAAGTCATCGGCCATGTCGGCAAGTCCGGTCAATTGCGGCGACGCCAGTTCGCCCGCGGGGATCCGGCAGCGCAACATCAGAGCGTTCTGGGCCGGCGCGACGTAAAACAAGCCGTGGTAGCGGAAGCGGAACGTGTCCGCTTCGTCCGGAAACTTGTCCTGCTCGGCGTGCGCGAGGAGTTTGTCCCAGATGTCGAGCGGGTCCTCTTCGTATTTCCAGCGTTCCTGTTTGCAGAGTTCAGAAACCGGTGTGCCGTGGAACGTCTCTTCCGCCGGCGCGGCGAGATTTGCTCCGCCCTGGGCGGGGTCGGCCGTGAAATGGCCGCTGCTCGTGGCGCCCACGTACGGAAACAGCCCGCGCTGCGCGATCCCGGCCATGAAGCCGGCGAGATACTCCTTCTGCTCGGTGGTGAAGGCCGTGCCTGGTGGCGCGCCGAGTGTGTCTGTGCTCATGGCTTCGTTGAGGGGCGTTTGATGCGCTCGATCCGCACCGCGCAGTGCTTATAGCTCGGCTGCCGCGAGTAGGGATCGAACGCGGGGTAAGTCAGTTCGTTGGTTCCCACGTAGTGCATCGGCATAAAAGCCTGGCCGGGTTGGACCGAAGCGGTGACAAAAGCGGTCGCTGTCGCAGAGCCCCGCCGCGATGCCACGCGCACGGTTGTGTTTGCCGCTATGCCGAGGCGCGCGGCATCGGTCGGATGAATCTCGACGTACAAATTTTCCGGACTGAGCCGGCGCAGAATTCCGGACTTTCCCGTGCGGGTCTCCGTATGCCACTGGGCGCTCGTGCCGCGGCCGGTGAGCAGAACGAAAGGGAACTCCGCATCCGTCTTCTCGGGAACTGCGCGCGGCT
>Ga0209382_10003330_pt1 | contig 22343 bp, 15 predicted proteins | sample SoiMetdeltSBSDD5_FD_187599 | JGI IMG/M metagenome (GOLD analysis project Ga0209382, IMG submission 187599) | Bulk soil microbial communities from a Populus tree surrounding site in Tennessee, USA - Soil MetaG P. deltoides SBSDD5 (SPAdes) (version 2) | ecosystem: Environmental > Terrestrial >...
GCCGGTGTGGCCGGTGTGGCCGGTGTGGCCGGTGCCGGCGGTGCCGGTGCGGCGCAGGACCGGCCGGCCGAGCCCACCGTGGAGCTGCTGCGCCGGCTGGCCGCCGAGCGCTGCGAGCTGCCGGTGGAGGCGGTCGCCGACGACAGCCTGCTGCTGGACGACCTGCACCTGAGCTCGATCACGGTCGGCCAGATCGTCAACCAGGCGGCGCAGCTGCTCGGCGTGCCGGCCGCGGCGGCGCCGACCAACTTCGCCACCGCGACGCTGCGCGAGCTGGCCGACGCGCTGGACGAGCTCACCGCCACCGCCCAATCCGGGGACGGTGCCGCCGCCGCGGCCGTCATCGGCGCGGCGTCCTGGTCGCGGCCGTTCTCCGTCGACCTGGACGAGCTGCCGCTGCCGGCGCGCTCCGCGCAGGAGCCCAACGGTGACTGGCAGGTCTTCGCGCCGGCCGGGCACCCGCTGGCCGAGCCGCTGCGCCGGGCGCTGGAGCGGGGCAACGTCGGCGCCGGCGTGCTGGTCTGCCTGCCGCAGGACTGCACGCAGGAGCACGTCGAGCTGGTGCTCGCCGCCGCCAAGACCGCCATCGGCAGCAAGCCGGGCACCCGGTACGTCCTGGTGCAGCACGGCCGCGGCGCGGCGGGCCTTGCCAAGACGCTGCGCCTGGAGGCCCCGCACCTGCGGGTCAGCATCCTGCACGTGCCGGCCACCGAGCAGGCGCTGCGCTGGGTGGTGAGCGAGGTGGCCGCGACCACCTCCTACGTCGAGGCGTACTACGACGAGGCCGGCGTGCGCCGGATCCCGACGCTGCGCGCCATGCCGGTGCGCGCCACCCGCTCCGAGCACCCGCTCGGCACCGGCGACGTGCTGCTGGTCACCGGCGGCGGCAAGGGCATCACCGCGGAGTGCGCGCTCGCGGTGGCCGTGGACAGCGGCGCCAGCCTGGCCGTGCTCGGCCGCTCCGACCCGGCGCAGGACGAGGAGCTGGCGGCGAACCTCAAGCGGATGTCCGACGCGGGCGTCACGGTGGGCTACGCGCGGGCCGACGTCACCAACGCCGGCGCGGTGCGCACCGCGGTCGACACCCTGGTCGGCGAGCTGGGCCCGGTGACGGCCGTGCTGCACGGCGCGGGGCGCAACGAGCCGGGCGGCATCACCGCGCTCGACGCGGCGGCGTTCCAGCGCACGTTCGCCCCCAAGATCGACGGGCTGCAGGCGGTGCTGGCCGCGGTGGAGCCGGAGCGGCTGAAGCTGCTGGTGACGTTCGGCAGCATCATCGGCCGGGCCGGCCTGCGCGGCGAGGCGCACTACGCCACCGCCAACGAGTGGATGGCCGACCTCACCACCGAGTTCAAGCAGCAGCACCCGGACTGCCACTGCGTGTGCATGGAGTGGTCGGTCTGGTCCGGCGTCGGCATGGGCGAGAAGCTCTCGGTGGTCGAGTCGCTCAGCCGCGACGGCGTCACGCCGATCTCCCCCGACCAGGGCGTGCAGATCATGCGCCGGCTGGTGGAGGACCCGGACGCGCCGACCATCGTGGTGATCAGCGGCCGGACCGAGGGCGTGGACACGGTGCGCTACGACCTGCCGGAGCTGCCGCTGCTGCGGTTCATCGAGAAGCCGCTGATCCGCTACCACGGCGTCGAGCTGGTCATCGAGGTGGATCTCACCGACGGCACCGACCGCTACCTGGCCGACCACCTGCTGGACGGCAACCTGCTGTTCCCCGCGGTGTTCGGGATGGAGGCCATGGCCCAGGTCGGGCACGCGGTCACCGGGAGCACCGAGACGCCGGTGATCGAGCGGGCCGAGTTCCTGCGCCCGATCGTGGTGCCGCCGGGCGGCTCGACCGCCGTCCGGGTCGCCGCGGTGGTCACCGACGACGACACGGTGGAGGTGGCCATCCGCAGCGCGGAGACCGCGTACGCGGCCGACCACTTCACCGCCCGGCTGCGCTACACCGGCAAGCCGATCCCGGACGGCCCGCCGGAGAACCTCGGCGAGGGCCTGCCGGTGGTGCCGCTGGACCCGGCCACCGAGATGTACGGCGACACGCTGTTCCAGGGCGCGCTGTTCCAGCGCCTCCGGCGCTACCGCCGGGCGGCGGCCAGGCACGTCGACGCGGATGTCGCCGCCATCGAGGCGCGCACCTGGTTCGCCGGGTTCCTCTCCGGCGAGCTGCTGCTCGGCGACCCCGGCATGCGGGACGCGCTGATGCACGGCAACCAGGTCTGCGTGCCGGAGGGCACCCTGCTGCCGGCCGGCATCGAGCGGGTGTACCCGGGCGGTGAGCGGCTCAGCGGAGCCGGCGAAGTCCGGTTCTGCGCGGTCGAGCGGGAGCGCACCGGCGACACCTACATCTACGACATCGCGGTGCGCAACAGCGCCGGCGAGGTCGTGGAGCGCTGGGACGGGCTGCGCCTGCAGGCCGTGCGCAAGAAGGACGGCCGCGGCCCGTGGGTGGTCCCGCTGCTCGGCTCCTACCTGGAGCGGTCCATCAACGACCTGCTCGGCGCTGACGTGGCCGTGGTGGTCGAGCCGCACGCCGACGACGGCACGCCTGGCGAGCGGCGGGCGCACACCGCGGTGGCCGCCGGCCGCGCGCTCGGCCGGCCGGTGACGGTCAGCTACCGCCCGGACGGCAAGCCCGAGGTCGACGGCGACCGGGCCATCTCGGCGGCCCACGCCCCCGGCGTGACGCTGTGTGTGGCTGCGGCCGGCACGATCGGCTGCGACGTCGAGCCGGTGGTCGCGCGCAGCGCGGCCGACTGGGACGGGCTGCTCGGCCAGCACGCGGTGCTCGCCGGCGTGGTCGCCACCGAGCTCGGCGAGGACTCCGACGCCGCGGCTACGCGGGTCTGGGCCGCCGTCGAGTGCCTGCAGAAGGCCGGGATCACGCCAGCCAGTGCACCGATAACCCTGACGCCGACGCGGCGAGACGCATGGACGGTATTCGCATCCGGCAACCTGCGGATCGCGACGATCGTCACGACCCTGCGCGACGCCTCGAACCCGGTCGTCTTCGCGATTCTGACGGACGGAGGGGCGTAGTCATGTCGCCGCCTTATTTCGAGTACCGGCACACGGTCGGGTTCGAGGAAACGAACCTTGTCGGCAACGTGTACTACGTGAACTACCTGCGCTGGCAGGGCCGCTGCCGGGAACTATTCCTGAAGACTCAGGCGCCGGACGTGCTCGCCGAGGTGCAGGACGACCTGAAGCTCTTCACGCTCAAGGTCGACTGCGAATTCTTCGCCGAGATCACCGCATTCGATGAGCTGTCGATCAGAATGCGGCTGGTCGACCTGGTGCAGACGCAGATCGAGTTCAGCTTCGACTACGTCAAGCTCGACCCGGACGGCAGCGAATTGCTGATCGCCCGGGGCCGGCAGCGGGTGGCGTGCATGCGCGGTCCGAACACCCGCACGGTGCCGTCCAGGGTGCCGGACTCGCTGATCCGCGCCCTGGCGCCGTACAACACGCAGCTCCGCGCGGCCTAAGGGGTGTGGTTCAGGTGACCTTTATCGGCGACCCGCGGCCGTCTCGCGAGGTGTCCGACGCGAAGCTGCTGCGGCGGGCGTTCGGGGCGTTCGCCACCGGCGTCACCGTGGTGACCGTCGGTGGCGGCACCCCGCACGCCATGACGGCGAACTCCTTCACCTCGGTCTCGCTCGACCCGCCGCTGGTGCTGGTGTGCGTCGACCGCGGCGCGGTCATGCACCGGGTGCTCGACGCCACCGGCTACTTCGCGGTGTCGGTGCTCGGCGCCGACCAGGAGGCGGTCGCCAAGCACTTCGCCGACCGCTGGCGGCCGCTCGGCATGGCGCAGTTCGAGGGCATCGACTGGCGGCCGGGCCGGATGACCGGCGCGCCGCTGATCACCGGGGCCATCGCGGCCTTCGAGTGCGAGGTGTGGCGCACCTACGACGGGGGCGACCACACGATCTTCGTCGGCAGCCTGCTGTCGGTGGAGCGCCCGGTGGAGGCCGAGGGCCTGCTGTTCCTGCAGGGCCGGTTCCGCTACCTGTACCCGGAGCGAAGCGAGATGACGGCATGAGCGCCCTTCGACGGGGCTCGGGTGGCGCGGGGGGCACCGGCCTGGTGCCCCCCGGCCCGCCGCGCAGCGCGACGTTCCGCATGCTCAGGCAGCTGATCTGGGATCGCCTGGGCCTGATGTCCGACGCCGCCGAGCAGTACGGCGACGCGGTGCGGATGGCCATCGGGCCCAAGGTGCTGTACTTCTTCAACCACCCCGACCACGCCAAGCACGTGCTGGCCGACAACGCGCTGAACTACCACAAGGGGTTCGGCCTGGCGCAGGCCAAGCGTGCCCTCGGCGACGGCCTGCTGACCAGCGAGGGCGACCTGTGGCGCGAGCAGCGCAAGGTCATCCGCCCGGTGTTCCAGGCCAAGCGCGTCGCCCAGCACGCCGGCGTCATCGCCGAGGAGGGCGCCAAGCTCGTCGCCCGGCTGCAGGCCTACGAGGGCCGCGAGCCGGTCGACGTGCTCGCCCAGATGACCGGGCTCACCATCGGCGTGCTCGGCCGCACCCTGCTCGACGCCGACCTCGGCGTGTACGGCTCGCTGGCCGAGAACTTCGAGGCCGTGCAGGACCAGGCCATGTTCGAGGCCGTGTCGCTGAGCAAGGTGCCGACCTGGGTGCCGCTGCCCAAGCAGCTGCGCTTCCGCCGGGCCCGCCGCGATCTGCAGCGGGTGGTCGACCAGCTGGTCGCCGAGCGCAGCTCCCGGCCGAGCACAACCGGCGACGACGTGCTCACCCGGCTCATCGTCTCGACCAGGAAAGAGGCCGACCGCAGGGTCGGCGAGCAGCGCATGCGCGACGAGCTGGTCACCCTGCTGCTGGCCGGGCAGGAGACCACCGCCAGCACCCTCGGCTGGGCGTTCCACCTGGTCGACAGGCACCCCGAGGTGTGGCAGCGGCTGCACCGCGAGGCCGTCGAGGTGCTCGGCGACGGGCTGCCGGTGTACGAGGACCTGCGCCGGCTCACCTACACCGTCGCGGTCGTGCAGGAGGTCATGCGGCTGTACCCGCCGGTCTGGATGCTCTCCCGGCTGGCTCAGGCGGCCGACGAGGTCGGCGGCTACCGCGTGCCGGCCGGCGCCGACGTCATGGTCTGCCCGTACACCCTGCACCGGCATCCGGCATTCTGGGACGAGCCGGAGCGCTTCGACCCCGACCGCTTCGACCCGTCCCGCCCCACCAACCGGCCCGGCTACGCCTACCTGCCCTTCGGCGCCGGACCGCGGTTCTGCGTCGGCAACAACCTCGGCATGATGGAGGCCACCTTCGTCCTCGCCATGGCGGCGCGCGATCTTCGCCTGCGCACTGTCCCCGGCTACGAGGTGGTGGCCGAGCCCATGCTCTCCCTCCGCGTCCGCGGCGGCCTCCCCATGACCGTCCACCCCCCCATGTAGTGCCTTCAAGTACCACCACTGGGCTTGTTGATCACCTATAACTACCGCCACTCGCCGGAACCGAGGTCCGGGAGTGGCGGTAGTTAAAGGCCTATCCGGCGGGTAATGGTGGTACTTGGAGGCGCGGTCAGGCGGCGCCTACGGTGAGCGCCACGGAGCGGATGTCCAGCAGCGCGCGCAGCACCGGGGGATCCAGGTCGTGCACCGGGTGCAGGTGCACGTCGGCCACGCGGGTTCCGGTGTCCGGGCGGATGTCCAGTGGCCCGCCGGAGCCGACGCACAGGGTCTGGCCGCGGTGTGCCCTTGTGTCGGGCGCCCTGGTGCTGGACACCCTGGCGCCGGGCGCCCTGGTGCCGGGCGCCGCCCGGTCGCCGAGTGCGCCGCCGTTGGTCAGGCGCAGGCGGCTCCAGTCCCGGACGGCCTCCTCCAGGTCGGCGGCCACCGAGTGGGCGAGCAGGTGCCAGGTGCCGTCCGGGACGTCTTCCAGGGTGTACGGGCCCGGCCGGTGCAGGACCGCGCAGCGGACCGGCTGGCCCTGGGGGATGGGGTCGGCGAACAGCCCGACGAAGATGAGCCCGAGGCGGCTGTCGGTGACGGCGGAGCGCACCTCGCCGCGGACGGTGGCCGACCGCGGCTGCGGGCTGTTGCGGCGGCGGTCCAGGGACAGCCGCGGGGAGAAGCCGCCGAGCTGGCGGTAGGTGGTGGGGGAGACCCCGACGCTGCGGCGGAACCGCGAGCTGAACGTGCCGACGCTGGTGTATCCGACCCGGTGGCTGATCTCGGTGACCGTCAGTGAGGTGGTGACCAGCAGGTGCTTGGCCTCCTGCAGCCGCACCGCGGACAGGAATCGTCCTGGTGACACGCCGGTGACCCGCTGGAACACCCGGGAGAAGTGGAACTTGCTGAACATCGCCGTGCGCGCCATGTCGTCAACGGTGAGCTGCTCACCCAGATTCTCACGCATTGCCTCGATGACCCGACCGACAGCCTGTTCGATTGCCTTTTCCATCTGCGTCTCCGTTCGGAGCCTGCATTGCGCCCCCGCAGTGGTCGGAATTCGGCCAGCGAGGCACCGGCCCCGTAAGATGCTGGAATTTTCGGTGACAATGCTTTCGCGCAATTCTCTGTCTTAGGTCTTGAAGGCTAACAGGATGAGTGGTATCCGCGCAAGGTGGACGGCGCTTCTGCGTAAGTCCACCGCTTGTCCAGGGGTAATCAAGTACTTATCGAGATGGGGTCCAGGGCCGCCCGGAATGGTGCTTGGCTATAGCGTGTCCCACGGTGGAAATATATCAGCGGCCGCCGACTTCTTCGACGACTCGGCCGTCCGCAACCGGGGCGATCACCACGCCGACAACGCGCACAGCACGCCTCGCCGATCGAGATGGAGGAACGCCAGTGCAACCCGGTAGCCCAGGCGAAGACCAGGCCAGGACGACGACGCTGGAGGCGTTCGCCGACACGATCATTCCCGGTGAGAAGCGGTCCCCGGACGACAGGGCGATCGCCGGTGTAGCCAGCGGCGGCGGCGCCGTGGTGTGCGGCGCGCTCGAGGTGCTCAACGACCCGGCGACCGGCATCACCGAGGGGCTTGCCTACCTGGCCGAGTCGCTCAACGGGCATGCCGAGGCCTACGCCGCTGAGCACGGGCTCGAGCCGGACTCGACCGTGCCACCGTTCGTCTCGCTGTCCTACGAGCACCGCGCCGCGCTGGTGCAGCGGCTGGTGGCGCCCGGCAACCCGGAGCGGGACGGCTGGGTGCTGCTGGCCCTGTTCAGCAACATGGCCTTCGACTGCGCGCCGCACCTGCACACCGGCGAGGCGATCGCCGCCGGCCACCCCGGCCTGCTGGCGATGGGCTTCGCCAAGCCGGACGAGGACGGGCTGTGGCGCTTCCCGGACTACTCGTACAACCGGCCGCTGGCCAACCTCCATCCCGACACCATCGAATCAGGGAGCCTCGGATGACCGCGACCGAAAGCACCGACGTCCTCGTTGTCGGCAGCGGGTTCGGCGGCGCGATTGCGGCTTACCACCTCTCGGCCGGCGGGGCGCGCGTCGTGGTGCTCGAGCGCGGGCCGTGGCTGGAGGGCAAGGACTTCGACCACGACTACCTGCTCGGCTCGTCCTACACCAAGGTGTTCGACTTCGTCGCCGGCGAAGGCATGAGCATCCTCGGCGGCAACTGCGTCGGCGGCGGCAGCGTGGTGTACTTCGCCGCCCTGCCCCGCGCGCCGCGCTTCATCTTCGAGCGCCAGGGCAGCATCGGCCGGCGGATGTGGCCGGCGTCCATCGACCGGGACGCGCTGGATCCGTGGTACGACCGGGTCGCCGAGGCCATCCCGTCCCGCCCCCAGACCTGGAACGACGTCAGCTACCCGGGCGGCCTGTGGGCGGCGTGCTGCAACAACGCCGGGCACACGGCGAACCCGGTGCCGGTCGGCATCGACACCGCCAAGTGCACCAACTGCAACTGGATGATGGCCGGCTGCCGCTTTGACGCCAAGCGCTCGCTGCTGTTCAACTACCTGCCGGCGGCGATCGCGCACGGCACGCAGATCCGGCCGCTGCACGAGGTGCAGCACCTGACCCGCAACGAGGACGGCGGCTACCGCGTGCACTACAGCGTGGTGGACGACGAGGACTACCGGGTGCACACCGGCGGCGGCACGATCGACGCCAAGATCGTCATCCTGGCCGCCGGCGCCGGCGCGACGCCGGTGATCCTGCAGCGCTCCGAGCAGCACCTCGGCACCATGCCGCACGGCGTCGGCCGGTACTTCTCCGGTAACGGCGAGCGGCTGTTCACCGCGGCCATGAACGAGGACCGGGTGCGCGACGTGCTCGGCCTGTCCAGGCCGGACGGCCGGGCCTACGAGGCGTTCCAGATCGGCAAGGGCCCGACCGTCGCGTGCTGGGACTACCTGGACGCCGCCAGGGCCGAGTTCGACCGGTTCTCGCTGGAGCAGCTGTACTTCCCGCCCGGGCTGGGCACCATCCTGGCCCAGGCGCCCGGCGTCACCAGCGGCCCGAGCTGGTTCGGCCTGGAGAAGAAGAAGTTCCTGGAGAAGTGGAAGTCCTGGCTGATCATCTTCCAGATGACCGAGGACAACAACGAGGGCGTTTTCGGCCCGCCGCCGCCGACCGGCAACGCCTACCGCATCTCCCAGCAGATGCTGGGCCGCGGCCCGCTGCGCTACGAGCCGACGCCGCAGACGCTGCGCGGCTGGGAGCTGGCCGACCAGGCCTGCCGCGACATCCTGGAGCGCGACGGGCTGTCCACCGGCGAGCCGTGGACCAACGACGTGGTCGGCGCCTACACCGTGCACCCGCTGTCGTCCTGCCGGATCGGCGACGACCCGGCGACCTCGGCCCTTGACGACCGGCACGAGCTGCGCAACCACCCCGGGATCTTCGTCACGGACGGCTCGTCCGTGCCGTGCGGGCTCACCGTGAACCCGGCGATGACCATCGCCGCGCTCGCCGAGCGCTCGATGCCCGGAATCGTGCACGCCGCGCAGGAGCGGGGCATCTCGGTGACCTACGGCGCCCCGTCGCCGGACGGGTCCACCAACGGCCGGCGCGGCGTGACAAGGCTCGTGCCGACGCTGGTGCCCGACTGATCCGGCGGCCGCCGTCATGGGCACGATCATCAGGGCGACGCTGCGCGCGACGCCGACCCACCTGCGCCGCATCGTCCCGGTCCGGCGGCGCGCGGCGCGGGGTCTGGTGGCCAAGGTGTACGCCCAGGCGCTGCGGGACTTCGGCGTGCTGGCCCCGCCGCTCACCCTGCACTCGGCGGCGCCGGGGCCGCTCGCCGCGGCGTGGGTGATGCTGCGGGAGACGCTGGTCGCGGACGGGCTGGTGCCCCGGGCCGACAAGGAGGCGGTCGCCGCCGCGGTGTCGCTGGGCAACTCCTGCCCGTACTGCGTGCAGGTGCACGGCGCGACCATGCACGGCCTGGTCCGCGGCCCGGACGCGCTGGCGATCGCCACCGACCGCGTCGAGGACATCGCCGACGAGCGCACCCGGCACATCGCCGAGTGGGCCAGGGCGAGCGGGAACCGGGAGCTGCTCGCGCACTGCCCGCTGCCGCTGCCGCTCGGCCAGGTCGCCGAGCTGGTCGGGGTGGCGGTCACGTTCCACTACTACAACCGCATGGTCAACGTGTTCCTGACCGACTCCCCGTTCCCGGGAGCGCCGGTCGCGGCCCGCAGCGTGCTGCTGCGGCTGTTCGGCCGGTTCATGCGGCCATCGGCCGGCAAGGCTCACCAGCCGGGCGCCGGGCTCGAGCTGCTGCCGGCCGCGCCGGCACCGCCGGACGCGGCATGGGCGGCGAACCGGACGGTCGCGGGTGCCTTCGGCCGCGCGGTGGCCGCCATCGATGGCGCGGCCGCCGCGGCCGTCCCGGCGGCCGTGCGCGGGCTCGTCACCGCCGAGCTGGCCGGCTGGTACGGCCGGCCGGCCGGGATCAGCCGCGCCTGGGTTGAGGAGCTGGCGGCCGGCCTCGGCCCGGCGGACCGCCCGGCCGGCCGGCTGGCGCTGCTCACCGCGATGGCCTCCTACCAGGTGGACCAGTCCGTCGTCGACGCCTACCGCAACTCGGTGCCCGGCGACGAGTCGGTGGTCGCGCTCACGTCGTGGGCGAGCCTCGCCGCGGCGAGGCGGGTCGGCGGCTGGCTCTGGGACGAGGTGCTGCGCCAGGTGCCAGCGGCGACGGAGCCGCCGGCGGCGTGACGGGCAGAGCGCAGGGGGAGCTGGGCCGGGGGCCGCGGTCAGGCGGATCCGACGCATTGAGGGTGTGAGATGACGCTCCGACCGATCAGTACGAGGCGGTGGCCGGCGCTGGCCGCGGTGGGCGTGCCGAGCCTGCTGGTCCTGCTCGACACCGCGGTCGTCACCGCGGCCCTGCCCGACATCCAGGGTGGCCTCGGCGCCGGCGTCGACGAGGCGCTGTGGGTGCTGGAGGCCTACCTGCTGGCGTTCGCGGCACTGTTGATCATGTTCGGGCGGCTGGGGGCCGCCGTCGGCCGGCGCGCCGTCTTCGTCGGCGGCCTGGGGGTCTGCACGGTGGCCGCCGTGCTGTGCGCCGCGTCCGGCGGCGACGACGGGCTCATCGCCGCCAGGGTGCTGCACGGCGCCGGCGCGGCCGCGCTGCTGCCGCAGGCGCTGGCGCTGATCTCGGCGAGCCTGCCGCCGCCGCGCCGGACCTTGGCCTACGGCACGTTCAGCGTGATCGCCGGCGGTGCCTCGGCCGCCGGGCTGGCACTCGTCGGGCTGGTGCTGGCCGGGCCGGGCTGGCAGTGGGTGTTCTACCTGGACGCGCTGGTTGGCGTTGCCGGCATTGCCGCAGTCGTGCTGCTGGTGCCGGGGGCGCCGCCGGCCCGGCGGCACCGGCTGGACCTCACCGGCGTGCTGCTGGCCGGTGCCGGCCTGGCCGGCCTGGTGTTCGGGCTGGTCGAGGGCCCGCGGCACGGCTGGCACACGGTCGCCATGTTCGCCGTGCCGGGGGTCCTGGCCACCGGCGGCGCGCTGCTGGTGATGTTCGTGCTGTGGGAGCGCCGCCAGCCGCAGCCGCTGCTGCCCGTGGACCTGCTGCGCGACCGCGACTTCGTGCTCGCCACCGCCGCCGCGCTGCTGACCTCCTTCGCCATGTCCGGGCTGGTGCTGGTGCTCGTGCTGCAGACCAGGTCCGCGCTCGGGATGGGGCCGCTGCGCGCCGGCGCCGCGGTCGGGCTGCCGCTGCTGCTGGGGTTCGTCGCGGCGGCACCGGTGGCCGGCCGGCTGGCCGACCTGGTCGGCGCCCGGGCCGGGACCCGCGCGGCCGGCCGGCTGGTGCTCGCCGCCGGCCTGCTGTCCTGGGCCGCCGGCGCGCTCGTGCTCGCCTACCTGCCGACGGCCTCCTCGGCGGCCGGCACCTTCGTCGCGCCGCTGCTGGCCGTCGGCGCCGGCGCCGGCCTGACCACCGGCCTGCTCAGCGCCGCCGCCATGCGCAACGTCGCCCCGCGGCGCGCCACCGCGGCGTGCACCGCGCTGAACACCGCGCGGCTGCTCGGCGCCGCCCTCGGCGTGGCCGCGGTCGGCGCGGTGCTGCAGCACCGGCTGATGCAGGCGCTGAACCAGGAGGCCATGCGCCGGGTGGCCCAACTGCCCGACGAGGCCCGCGCGCCCTTCCTCACCGGGTTCGAGCGCGCAGCCGCCGCCGGGCTGCAGCTCGACGGCACCGGCCTGGCGTCCCCCACCGCCCCACCCCCCGGCGTGTCCGCCGGTGCGGTCGACCGATTAGGCCAACTCGTGCAGGACGCGTACGCCGCCGCGTTCGTGTCCGCGAGCCGGCCGGCGCTGATCGTCGCGGCCGCCGCGGTGCTGGCGGCCGGCGCGCTGACCGCGTTCCTGTCCGCGGGGCGGTGGTGGTGGCGGCGGGTCGCCGTCCCGCCGTCCATCGACCAGCCGCGGGTCGCGCAGCACGAGTACAGCCGCACGTACTGAGGCGCTTTCAGGCGCCGGAGGGGGACTCTGGACAGAGCGTCCGGCAAGGTGTCGTTGCCCCCTGCCGGGCGTTCTCACCAACCCATTCTGGGGATCCGGGAGGCGCCTTCTCCTGCCGTGCGCATTTCCGGTGATTCGATCGCGCCGACCCTGCTCACCCTGGACCATCGAGGTAAATCCATCGAGTTAAATCCATCGAGGTAGATCCAGGGATCCAGGAGGTGCAGGTGGACTATCCACCGGTGGTATCGCGAGAAGAATGGCTCGCCGCCCGCAGGGCGTTGCTGGTCAAGGAAAAGGAGGCCACCCGGCAGCGCGACCTGCTGAATGCGGAGCGGCGCCGGCTGCCGATGGTCGAGGTCGGCAAGGAGTACGTGTTCGAAGGCCCGGACGGGCGCGCCACGCTGCTCGACCTGTTCGAGGGACGCCGGCAGCTGGTCATCGTCCACTTCATGTTCGACCCGAGCTGGGACGCCGGCTGCAGCAGCTGCTCGTTCAGCGTGGACAACATCGGCCACCTGTCGCACCTGCACTCCCGTGATACCACGCTGGCCGTCGTGTCCCGCGCGCCGCTGGCGAAGATCACGCCGTTCAGGCGGCGCATGGCGTGGACGTTCCCCTGGTACTCCTCCTTCGGCAGCGACTTCAACTACGACTACCACGTCACGCTGGACGAGTCGGTCGCTCCGGTGCAGTACAACTACCGGGACGCCGAGACGCTCGCCCGGCTCGGCCACACCGGCCGGATGAGCGGTGAGCAGTCCGGGGTGAGCGTGTTCCTCCGCGACGGCGGGCGGGTGTTCCACACCTATTCGGCGTACGCCCGCGGCGACGACCTGCTGTCCACCACCTACAACTACCTGGACCTGACGGTGCTCGGCCGGCAGGAGGACGGCACCGGGGTCGGCGACTTCCGCCTCCACGACGAGTACGACGTGCCAGCCCCGTCGAACTAAGGGAAGGAAGGCCGCTAGGGAAAGAAGGCCGCCGAAGAGAAAGGGGCGGCGCCGGTGATCGAAACCGGCGCCGCCCTTTGTGTTCTTGTCGTGTCCTTGTCGGATCCTCGCCAGCTGGCCGGGAGGTCAGGCGGCCGGGCGCTGCTCGTCCGGGCGCTGCTCCTGGCGGGCGGGAGCCGGGGCCGCGGCCGGGACGCCGGCCGGTGGCTTGGGCCAGAACACCTTGCGCAGGGTGCTCGGCCGGAACATGGCCGACGGCGGGTCGATGAAGCAGGCCACCCGGAAGAACAGGTCGGTGATGGTCGGGTCGACCATGGCCGCGCCGATGACCTTGCCGTTGTAGTAATTGCCGATCTTGACCTTGAGCGTGCGCTTGCCCTCGACGCCGGGGAAGCCGAGGTCGCCGCCCGCGGCGATGTCCCACGCCACGTTGATGATCTTGGCGATGTCCTTGAAGAACTTCCGCGGCTTCGGCGGCGCGCCGCGCTCGAGGGACTTGGCGAGGGCCAGCGCCTCCATCGCGGCGACGCTCATGCCCTGCCCGTACACCGGGTTGAAGCTGCACGCGGCGTCGCCCATCACCAGCAGCCGCTCCGGGAACTTGCGCAGGCGCTCGTAGCGGCGGCGCTGGCTGGCCGGGAACTTGTGGGTGACCGGGTCGGTCAGCGGCGTGGCGTCCTTGATCGCCTCGTAGACCTCCGGCGCCGGCAGCGTCTTGGCGTACTCCTCGAAGCCGGCCGGGTCGGTCGGCGGGTGGTCGCCCAGCATGCCGGTCAGCGAGAGCTCCGCGTGCATCGGGTTGCTCTCCTTGATCCGGGAGAAGATCGCGCCGCGCGGCGAGCCGGGCACCGCAACCGGGTTGATGGACAGGTCGCCCTGGAACACGTCGAACGGCAGCTGGTAGTGCCGGGTGGTGTAGGCGATGCCGACCTTGATCTTCTCCTCGACCGGCCGCTGGTAGCCCAGCGCCTCCAGCCACGCCGGGCTGCGCGAGCCGCGGCCGGTGGCGTCGACCACCAGGTCGGCTGCCAGGAACTCCTCGGTGCTGCCCTCGGCCTGCCGCTGCACCCTGGCGCCGGTGATCCGGCGGCGGTCGGCGGAGGCGACGATGCCCAGGATGTCGGTGTTCTCCAGCAAGGTGACGTTCGGGATGGCCTGCACCCTGGCGCGGACGTAAGCCTCGAGGATCGGCCGGGTGGCCGACAGGCAGGCCAGCCCGAAGTGCCCGGAGGCCACCCGGTGGCCGCCGAAGTACCAGCGGATGTCGCCGTTGAGGTCGCCGAACGGCACGTCGTTCTTGGTGGTGAGGTCGTGAGTCAGCCCGGGGAACATCTCTTCAAGCGCCTTGTGGCCGCCGGCGAGCAACCCGTGGGCGTGCGGTCCCTGCGGCACGCCGCGGCGGGGCGTGGTCACCCCGGTCAGGGTGTCCCGGTCCACAATCGTGACCTGCCCGTAGGCATCGGCGAGTACCCGGGCCGCGAGCAGCCCAGCCATGCTCCCCCCGAGCACTACCGCGCGGTCGCCGACCTTGTTGTCCATGGCCGCATTCCTTCCTGGCGTGGAGTTGGTCCTCAGCGGATCGCGAAATTGCGCTCTGTCGCGCCGTTATTTAAATTGCCGACGGCCGGGTGTGGCTCACGCATCGGGCCGGCGCCGAATTTTGCCTGTTGCGCCTGGTCGGGTTTACGGGCAACGATTCGTTTCGCCGATCTGCACTACAGCATGGTCATACGCGGCCGGTCGGGGGCGCATCTCCTGGTGTGCGGTGTCCCACAATGCGCCGGTACCGGGGCCGGCGCCGGCCGGCCGCCAAACGCGCGCACTGCCGCCGCCCGGCGGCCGGCCCTGGCTTGGCTCTCGCTGGGTGCTGTGATGGGCGCTGTGATGGGTGTGCGGATGGTCGCCACCCGGCCACGCCACCGCCGGCGGTCAGACCGGAATACGGCCGGCATTCAACAGGTCGATCAGGGCCGGACCGGTGTTGTGCGCGGTGACCGCGGCATCCACGGTGACACACGTTCCGCTGACCATCCTGGACGCGTCTGCGGCCAGGTAAACGGCCGCGCCCGCCATGTCCTGTGGCTCGCACCACTGGCCGGAGGGCACGTTCCGGATCATTTCCGCCGCCAGCTCCGGATTGGCGCCGAAGCTGGCGGTGAGGTCTGTTCTGGTCCAGCCGGGTGCGATCATATTCACCCGCACGCCGCGGCGCGCCCATTCCACCGCGAGCGTCCGGGTGAGCGAGACGACGCCGGCCTTGGCCACCGCGTACATCGACAGCATCGGGACGCCATTGTAACCGCCGACGGAGGCCACATTGATCAGCGAGCCACTGCCGCGTTCCGTCATATGCCGGCCGATCAGGCGGCAGGAATGGATCACCGACTCGAGGTTTGTCCGCAGGATCGTCGTCCAGTCGGACGGCTCCATTTCCAGGAACGGGCCGACGTGCGAGAAACCGCCCGCATTGTTGACCGCCACGTCGAGGTGGCCGAACTCGGCGAGCGTCCCGGATACCGCATCGGTGATCGCGTCGTAATCATTGACGTCACACGTCAGCACCGGCGCCCTGCGGCCGAGCCCCTCGATCTCGGTGGCGAGCTCCTTGAGTGCCGCGGTGTCCCTGGCGAGCACGGCAACATCCGCTCCCGCCCTGGCCAGCTCCAGCGCGATGGCCCGGCCGATGCCCCTGGAGGCCCCGGTCACCAGCGCGGTCCGGCCCTCAAGACTGAACAGTTCCGACATCATTGCGCACCTTGTCTGCTCGCCGATATTTCGGTCTTTCTTCGATGCCCGGGCCGGCGGCTACCGCCAGGCGGATCTTTTCGAGCCCTCCGCATTGTCACACCGGGTGCCTGATGGGGCTTCTCCTGGCGTGCGGACCTGCCGGCGGAAACCAAATCGAAATATCAACTCGAACAACCCGTCTGGCCGGTACGAATTTGATCTGACCGGGCCGTGATCCAATAACACACAGCACGCGGGAAGATGCCTAGCGTCACGCCGTGGTCCCACCATGCGACGTGGGGATCGCGCGACCGACCGTCCGAAGCCCCGCATCCTTCTGAGAGGGGAAAAATCATGTCATCGAACGGTATGTTCACGGTCAAGCCGGAGCACGAAGCCATTGTCCGCGATATGGTGGCGCACATTACCAAGTCGTGGAACGCCAACGACGCCGATGAGCTGTGCAAGGTTTACGCCGACGACGCGTCCGTGGTGTTACCCGGCGCGATCCTCAAGGGTCGGCCGGCGATTACCGAATGGATGGCCGCCGCTTTCGCCGGCAAGTGGAAGGGCACCCACGTCCTCGGTTTCCCGCTGGAGCTTCGCTACATCCGCGATGACATCATGCTGATGACCTCGCACGGTGGCGCGTACCTGCCCGGCGCCGTCGAGGTGCCCGTCGAGCACGCGATCCGCGGCATCTGGATGTTCGTCGAGGAGAACGGCGAGTGGCTCATCCACGGTTACGGGAACACCCCGGTGCGGCACACGATCCCGCTGCCGGACACCCATCGCTGAAGCCCTGAAGCCGTTCGGCGCATGGCATTCTTCTGCTGTGCTGACTTTCCGCGGCCGGCCGCCATAGCGGGGCCGGCTGGTCTTAACTGGTCGTAGGGCTCGTGCCCTGCCCCGGCAGGCCCGCCCATCCACCCTTCCGGCATCCGACCAATTCTTGGAAGGTTCCCGATGGAAAACCGCTGCCCGCACGTCCTCGATCTCGAGGGACGGGATATCCACGGCGAATCGGTCGTCCTGCGCGCGCAGGGCCCGGCGGCCCAGATAGAGCTGCCCGGCGGCGTCCTTGCCTGGACGGTGACCAGCTACGAGGCCGCCAAGCTGATCCTCTCCGACCCGCGGGTATCGAAGAACCCGCGCAAGTCGTGGCCGGCCCACATCAACGGCGAGATCCCGGAGGACTGGCCGCTCAACAGCTGGGTCGCGATGGACAACATGACCACCCGGGACGGCGCCGAGCACGCCCGGCTGCGCAAGCTCATCGCGCCGACGTTCACCCTGCGCCGGACCGAGGCCATGCGCCCGAACGTCGAGAAGACCGTGAACGACCTGCTCAACGACTTGGCCGCGACGCCGCCGGGGGTGGCCGTCGATCTGAAGAAGAAGTTCGCCTACCAGCTGCCGGCCCGGATCATCTGCGACCTGTTCGGGGTGCCCGAGGAGGGCCGGGCCGACGTGCTGCGCGGCGGCGAGCTGGCTACCGACTCCTCGCTCACCCCGGAGGAGGCCCAGGCCAACGTCGCGCACTGGACCAACGCGCTCGCCCAGCTCCTGGAGAGCAAGCGGACCGACCCGGCCGACGACATGACCACCATGCTGGTGCAGACCGTCGAGGAGGACGGCACCACGCTGACCCTGTCGGAGATGATCGGCACGCTGTTCCTCGTGCTCGGCGCCGGGTCCGAGACCGTGATGAACCTCGTCACCTCCGCGGTCCGCGAGCTGCTGCTGCACCCGGAGCAGCGCGCCCTGCTCGAGGCCGGGGAGGTCACCTGGAGCGACGTCATCGAGGAGACGCTGCGCCGCGAGGCCCCCATCGCCCAGCTGCCGCTGCGCTTCGCCACCGACGACATCGACCTCGGCGATGGCGTCGTCATCCCCACGGGGGCGCCCATCCTCATGGGCTTCGCCGCGGTCGGGCGCGACCCGAGCCTGCACGGCGACACCGCCGACGAGTTCGACCTCACCAGGGCGGACAAGGAGCACCTCAGCTTCGGTTTCGGCGCCCACTTCTGCCTCGGCGCGCCGCTTGCCAGGCTGGAGGCCAGCATCGCCCTGCCGGCGCTGTTCGCCCGCTTCCCCGGCCTGTCCCTCGCGGTCGCGCCCGAGGATCTCGAACCGCAGGGCACCTTCATCATGAACGGCAGCCTCACCCTGCCGGTGTACCTGGAGCCCGTCCCCGCCGCTGGCGGCGCCTGACCCTCCGCCCCCGCGGCGCCGGCCCCGCCGCGCACGCCGCGCGCCGCGAAAGCCCCGGTGGTCTCCCCGACCGCCGGGGCTTCCCCGTCCCATCCGCCGCCATCGGCACCTGGTGCCTCATGATCATCGAAACTGTCGGCTGAGGTTGTCCGGCGGCAACCGGAGCCGACACCTTCGACGATCATGGTCGCTGGCCCTCGCGCGCGTGGCCCGGTGCGGACAGCAGTGCGCCCGGCGACGGATGGGGACTGTCGCCGGGCGCCGCGCGGGGTGGGTGGCTAGCTCGCCGGGAGCTCGCCGTTGCTGTTGACGCGGGAGAGCACCTCGAGGGTGGCCTGGGCCGCCTGGTAGGCCTGCTGCTCGTTCAGGACCAGCGGCGGGGCCATCACGACGGTGTTGGGGTAGGGGCGCACGATCACGCCGTGCGCCACCCGGATCTCGTCGACGATCTTCTCGAGGTTGGGGTGCGGGATGGGCGAGCGGGCCTCGCGGTCGGACACCAGCTCGATGCCGATCAGCGCGCCCTGGATGCGGACCTCGCCCACGATGGGCAGGTCGTAGGCGTTGGCCAGCGCGGCGCGGAACCAGTCGCCGATCTTCAGGGCCTGGTCCAGCAGGCCGTCGTTTTCCATGATCTCGAGGTTCTTCAGGGCGATAGCGCAGCACACCGGGTGGCCGAAGTAGGTGTGGCCGTGGAAGAAGCTCTCCGGGCCGGTGATGATCTCGGCGATCTCGTCGCTCATGAGCACCGCGCCGAGCGGCGCGTAGCCGCTGGTCAGGCCCTTGGCCGTGGTGATCAGGTCGGCGTCCATGCCGCGCTGCGTCGAGTCGAGCCAGACGCCGGTGCGGCCGTAGCCGGTGACGATCTCGTCGGCGATCAGCAGGATGCCGTGCTTGCTCAGCAGCTGGCGCACCCGTGGCCAGTAGTCCTCCGGTGGCGTGTAGACGCCACCGCCACCGATGATCGGCTCACCGATCATCGCGGCGATGTTGCCGGCGCCGATCCGCGCGATCGTCTGCTCCAGCTGGTCGAGCAGGAAGTCGGACACGTCCTGGCCGCCGTACATCTCGGTGTGATACGGCAGCGGGGGGAGCACCTTCTCGATGTGCGGCAGGTTCGGCCCGACGGCGTGCTGCATGGGCTCCCAGCCGGTGAGCGCGCCACTGCCGTAGGTGGAGCCGTGGTAGCCGAAGTGCCTGGCGATGATCCACGTGCGGTCCGTCTCGCCGCGCCGGTAGTGGAACAGCCGGGCCGCCTTCATCGCGGTGTCCACGCCCTCGGAGCCGCCGTTGGTGAAGAACACCTTGTTGATCCGCTCCGGCGCGAGGTTGGCCAGCCGGGCGGCGAGCAGGATCGCCTTGTCGTTGGCGAAGTCGGTGAAGCCCGTGAAGTACTCCAGCTCCTCGGTCTGCTTGGCGGCCACCTCGACCAGCTCGGGCCGCCCGTGGCCCACCTGCGCCACCCAGTTGCCGCCGCCCATCACGTCCAGCAGCTCACGGCCGTGCACGTCCCACACCAGGCATCCCTTGCCGCGCACGATTATCTGACGGTCGGCGCGGTCGGTGCGCTGGTGGGGGTGCACGAGGTGGCGCCGGTCCAACTCTTCCAGCTCGGTTGCGGACGCCGAGTGCGTCGGCATTGGAGGAGAGATCGTCACGGGTTCTTCCTATCGTGAGTGCGAATGTCGATCCGGTTCCGTCGAGGAAACATTGATCGCGGTATGGGCGAAAGGCGTCCGTCGACGACCGAACGCGGTCGCGGTCCGGCGACGAGGGGCCGCAAAGACACTTGAGGTCAGCTTGGCCAACCGTAACGAATCCGCACTGCGCGCCCTTCTCCTGGCGTGCTGGATTCCGGACGGCGGGGCCACGCCCCCTTTTGCTCCTCGTTGGCAGCCAGTAGTTTGACCGTGTCAGCTGCTGGCCAGGGAGGCCGACCCCGATCTAGTGCGAGAATTGGGCGTCCTTCCGGGCTTGGACAAGGCTCGTCGGCGACCGTCATCGCGCTTTGGTGCGGCAGCGGCGACGCCCGCAGGCACTACTGAGCCTGCTCATCCGCCACTGCCTCGGAGGCATCATGAAGACGCCTGGACTGGTACCGCTGTTCAATATTGAGGTTGAGATCTCCCGGACCGAGGTGATCGCCACCACGTTGGGCACCCGGGCGAACTCGCCGGTCAAGGGAGGCAAGTTCGTCGGCGAGCGGCTCTCCGGCACGCTGCTGCCCATCGGTGGTGACTTTGCGATCATCGACAGCGAGGGCACCTTCCGGATCGACGCTCGGCTCACCCTGCAGATTGAGGGTGGCCCAGTGGTGCAGATGAACTACACCGGGCGCCTGGTCATGCCGGCCGACGGCATGCAGCGACTGTTCGCCGGCGAGGGGCTCGACCCCGACGAGGTGTACTTCCGAGTGGGCGCGACCTTCGAGACGGAGCCGGGCCCGTACGGCTGGCTCAACACGATCCAGGCGGTCGGCACCGGGACCCTTGCCCCCGGCGTGGCGCCGTACGAGTTCTACGAGGTCACCTGACCGACCCCGACGTGAGCCAGCGCCGCATCCGGCGCGAGGCTGCGGCCTCGGTCGAATCCGGCGGCGAAGGCCTCCTCGCCCACCGCATGCCGGGCCAACCCCATGGCCCGGTCGATATCCCCGCGCTCGGCCGGTGGCAGCGGCGCGCCGACCGACTCCCTGGCGGCCGCCGCCGCGCCGAGCAACACCGCAGCGTGGTCCGGGTGGCCGGCGAGTGCGTCCGCGCCGGCCAGCCCCTCCAACGCGAGCGCCACCGCCCTGGGGTCGCCCAGTCCTCTGGCCACCGCGAGCCCGTCCAGGTGCAGCCGCCGGGCCGCCGCCGGGTCGCCGCGTTGCTCGGCGGCGAAGCCCAGCTCGGCCAGCGTCAGCGCGCCGGCCACCCCCAGCTCGAAGCCGGCCTGCCGGCTCCAGCCCAGCACCGCGCGCAGGTGCTCCTCGGCCTCGTCCAGCCGGCCCTGCCGGCGGGCGAGGAAACCTTGGCCCATCCGGGCAAAGACCTCGCCGGGCTTGTAGCTCTGCTCCGTGGCGAGCCGCCGGGCCCGCTCCAGGTGCTCCCGCGCCAGCCGGTGGTCGCCGGCCAGCAGCGCGCACCGGCCGAGCCAGGACAGCCGGTCGCTGGCCTGCGGCCACAGCCCCAGCTCCTCGGCCATCCGTAGCCCCTCGGTGTGCAGTTCGGTGGCCAGCGGGTAGTCCCCGGACACCTCGGCCAGCTCGCCGAGCCATTCGGTGGCCTGTAGCTGGCCCCACCGGTCGCCGAGCTCGACGAACAGGGCGTGGCTGCGCCCCCCGCACTCGCGCACCGCGGCTAGGTCGCCGCGGATCATCGCCTGCTTCGTCCGGGTGCTCAGCGCGGCGGCCTCGCCCCAGCGGTCGCCGGTGGCGCGGAACGCGTCCAGCGCGCTGCGCACCAGCTCCTCGCTGCGTGACAGATCGCCGAAGTCGGACAGCGCGAACCCGAGGAACCACTGCGCGGTGGCCAGCGCGCCGGGGTCGCCGGCGCCGTCGAACAGTGCTAGCGCGGCGTCGCCACCGGCCGGGTCGGTGCTGTCGCCGGCCAGCAGCCCCAGCCCCGCCAGCCAGGCCGCCGCGGTGGCTCTCGGCGCCATGGTGGCGGGATGGCCGGTGCTGCCGTCCGCGGCCACCTCGGCGGTGTCCGCGTTCGTGGCGGTGGTGGTGGTCAGTGCCGTGGTCAGCGATCGCTGTGCCTCCCGGAGCCGGCCACGGAGGAACCAGTACCAGGCCATCGCGTTGGCCAGCCGCAGCGCCAGCTCCGGGTGCCCGGCGCGCACCGCGCCGTCCAGCGCCACCCGCAGGTTCGCGCCGTCGCGGTCCAGGCGTCGCAACCAGGCGCGCTGGTCGGGTCCGCGCAGCAGCGGCGTGGCCCGCTCGGCCAGCTCCAGGTAGTACCGCAGGTGCCGGTGGCGCACCCGCTGCTGCTCGCCCGCCTCGACCAGCCGCTGCCGGCAGTAGTCCGCGACGGACTCGAGCAGGCGGTACCGCGTCCCGCCGTGGCCGGCCCGGTCGCCGGGGTGCTCGATCACCGCGACCATGCACCGGTCGACCAGGCGTGCCAGCAGGTCCAGCACGTCGTGCGCCGGCACGCCGTCCCCGGCGCACACCGCCTCGGCGGCGTCCAGCGTGCAGCCGTCGGCGTGCACGGCCAGCCGGCGCAGCACCGCGCGTTCCGGCTCGGTCAGCAGCTCCCAGCTCCAGTCGATCATCGCTCGGAGCGTCTGCTGCCGCGGCGGCGCGCCGCGATACCCGGTCGCCAGTAGCCGGAACCGGTCGTCCAACCGGGCGAGGATGCCGTCCACCCCGAGCGCCCGCACCCTGGTCGCGGCCAGCTCCATGGCGAGCGGCAGCCCGTCGAGCCGCCGGCAGAGCTGCACGACGGCCTTGGCGTTGGTCGCGTCGAGGGTGAACGCCGGCGCCGCCGCGGTGGCGCGCTCGACGAACAGCCGCACGGCGCTGAAACCCGCGACATCGGA